>Ga0265797_10000714_pt1 | contig 60589 bp, 70 predicted proteins | sample P2T30metagenome_FD_192433 | JGI IMG/M metagenome (GOLD analysis project Ga0265797, IMG submission 192433) | Plant litter microbial communities from East Loma Ridge, Irvine, California - P2 T30 | ecosystem: Environmental > Terrestrial > Plant litter > Unclassified | place: USA: California... | reverse complement strand
AAGCAGCTCGAGGACGGCCGCACTCTTTCGGACTACAACATCCAGAAGGAGTCCACCCTTCACCTCGTGCTCCGCCTGCGTGGTGGTGGCAAGACGCGCAAAAAGAAGGTCTACACCACCCCCAAGAAGATCAAGCACAAGCGCAAAAAGACCAAACTCGCCGTCCTCAAGTACTACAAGGTTGACGGTGACGGCAAGATTGAGCGTCTGCGCCGCGAGTGCCCCGCCGAGACCGTAAGTTTCGATTGGATGCTCCTGAGACACTCGAACACCTGCTAACACTCGTTTCAGTGCGGTGCCGGTATCTTCATGGCTGCCATGCACAACCGCCAGTACTGCGGTCGCTGCCACCTCACCTACGTCTTCGACGAGTCCAAGTAGATCATTGACAATTCAAACCATGCGCGGCGACTTTGATTAGATAACCGCGTATGCATCGCTTGACAAACAAGAAACCCAGCTATTCCTCCGTATTCTCCTTGTGACGTGTTTAATTTGGCGACATCCTTTGACCCGCATCTTTTCAATCTCCACGCAACCGTACAAACCATTCCTGGACCTACGAGACCCAAGGCTTCTTCCTCAAATTGCCGGGATGTCAATGAGATTATTCTTTGAAGGGTCCATCGCAGCGCAGATGGAATGCCTACTCAAACCACTGCACGAGCACATGACCGTCTACAGCCATCCTCGTTTGCCTCACATCCTCCCTCCAAGTCCACAGTACCCTGGTTATACAATCAAGTGAAACACAACCCCGAATCTCAGGTAGCTGTTCGCTCTCCGAGCAACACGAGCTACCGTGAAGCCAGCCTTGAGACAACACGTCATTCACCATCCTCCAAAACATCGAACAATCAAACGGTCGTCACCTGGAAATTGGAATGTCTTAGCCCTTCCTGAAGTACATCGCGGCTCTAAACTTGCCGCTCCTAGGCAACAGAGCGTTGGGTTGTTGATTGGAAGTCGCCTTTACCTCTGATGGAGTTCGTGTGACCCGGTGATTACCAAGATAGGTGGCACTGCCTCTTAGCAGGACCAGCTCCGGTACCTACGTTCGCATGTGTAACCCTTTCAGTAGTCGAGGATAGCAGGGCATTCAGAACGTTACTTTACCAAGTTTGAAAAGCCAGCGGTTAGTGACGAAATCGGGTGGTCATTTACTGCATCTCTCATAGCTGGAGATGTCGCGCTGGTTGGTCAGAGATCATTGGCATTTCGCTCTGTCTATCTATACATGCACGCAACAGCAATGAAGGATCTCCAGGAGTGAAGGAGGGAGGAAGGAAAGAAGACTTCCATATCCCGTCTTCCTCTGCCGCCCCCTCCCTTCTCCACTCGCAGCTCCCACACATGATCAATCATACAATCGTCTCCAACTTCCTGGCATAGCCGAGTGTGTTCTCGATCACCGTGCCGCTGGCGCTCATGACATCCTTTTCCGCCGCTTGCGCCTCGGCCTCTTGCTCGGGAAAGTAGATGCGGCCGTCCTTGGCCAGCCAGCCGCGCGACTGCGCGAACTGCACCACGGCGCCTTCGGAGTCGAGGAAGAGGAGGTTCTTGGCGTTGGAGATGGGGAGGGAAGGGTAGGCGCGCTCGGAGCACGAGGCGATTTCGGAGCGGATCGTGTTGATGAGGACCTGTCATATTTGATTAGTATGTATTTTTCGCCGGAGTTTGGGGGACTCCTTGTCATGTTTCCCGGCTTGTCTTTTGGAAGAAATAGCAGGACACAACTCACCTCGGAGAAGATAGCAAACTCCTCGCTCGGCACCCTCTCGCTCTTCATCTCGCTCCACACCTTGTCGTAGCTCCCCTCCATGAGCGCCTGCTCCAGCCTGACAGGATACCTGACAAACTCATCCTTCTCAACCGCCTCCTTGCCCTCCTCGCTACTCTCCAGTCCCTCGAGCAGCGTATGGAAACCGGCGTAATCGCCCACACTCAGCAAGAGAAGCAGATACAATCCCGTGACTTTACTCTCATTGCTGTGCTGTGCGCGCTTCGCAGACGATGACTTGGCAGCCGGCAGGGCGTAGAAAGGCTGCAACTGCTGGAAGTAGCGGGTGAAAGCGTCGGTGTCGCGCAGGCGGATGCTGAGGAAGGCGCCGAGCTCGAGGGTTTCGCGGGCGAGGGCTAGGTGGTCGGCGGAGCTGGTTTCGGTCGGCAAGAGGGCGTCGAGGTGCAGCAGGGCGAGTTTGGCGCGCGAGAGCAGTTGCGGCGCTTGCGCGAGGGTCGCAGGTTTTGTGGCGTGCAGTTGCTGGATAATTTGTTTGAGTTCCTTGTCGGCCATGCTTGTGGTTGGTGTGTTGTGTTGTATGTATGTGTGTCCTGTCTTGTTGAGGACAGCCCGTTTGGTGTGTGTGATGGATTCGACGAGGAGCGTTCCAAGAAATATGGGTGGGCAGTGCGTGATATTCGAGGTGAGTGTTGCGATGGATTGTGGTGTTGATGAGGCGATGTTTGGTTGTTACAGTTTGTACGGTCTGGAAGCTGCGTGTGCATCCAGTCGAAGTCGGAGGCGACTGCGATGACGCCGAAAGCTCTCGGTCCGTGATGGGCGAGAGATCAACTTGAGCTTTCCATTATTCACATTTGTATAGAGATAACATTTCGACTCATTCTTTCAAATTGGCTTCGATCTTACAATCCATTGCTATTATGTTATGGAATATACTATTCAATCGTATTTCTTTTCCACCGCCGTCGTTCTTTCGTAATACTGACCACAGACCATTGCGATTGGCGTTCACCCTTCAATGTTCGCATTCACTGAGCATCTCAAACAGTATAACGAATGTTACGACCCCTGACTACATGGCACACTTACATGAAGATACTGTCACATCGTACAGCAGTCTTCAGAAACCATACAGTACCCAACCCGACGAAGGACTGTGATCCTAGATGTCTCGCAAGATGATCGAGAATTCCATGTAGGGTTAGGGTTGGGGTCCGATATGTGCAAATCGGACTTGTAGAAAATATAGCCTCAGAAGAAAGATATAGGAATTCTCTGCATGGTTCGACGACTAGGAACGTTATGAGAGGCTCTCGTTTGAGTAAATGTCCACGTTCTACTTGTTTTTGTCGAACACCCCAACCGACCTTGGCCCGCTTTGATCCTTTGCGGAAGTATTTTGGAGTCGTCCAGCCAAATCTGCTGCATTGGATGTCTTTGGACAATATATTCCAAGGAGTGATACTCGAGACTCTTTACCTCAATTGCAATTCAGACTCGACAAAGCGCGAGGACTCACAATCATGGCATCTTGAGGGCTCGTTGTGTACAACACCGTCGATCCCGCTGCACGAAGCTCGTTAGCGGGGGGTTTTCACAGCAGACAAAGTACTTGCCCAAAATCCAACGTTTTTAAGACTCGCATGTGTTTTTTTGTCTCTCATTTTCGGATGTCTTGATCCCCGACTGGCAGCAATAGAATTGGCATGGGCAGGAAAGCTACTGCACTACAATTATACATACTTGGGCCGGCTCGAAGACATCAAGGTGTTCCACCATCTTCCAAGATTATTGTAGCAGTAGCGAGGCTTTCCTTTCATTTAGGTCTTACACCTTTGCTCGATCGTTGTAATAGCGCCTCTTTCCATCCAGGTATTGCACCTTTATGTTGTTTCAACGCATACCACGATGGTGTGGGGGCTCTTGGAGGATTGCTTGCTTGCTGGTTCATTCGTCCGGCGACTTCCACCACCGAGTATGCTAGATATGGCGCTGAACCCATGTCGTGGCGTTGAACTTATTCGCTTGCTGTCTCGATATCACTCTGGGGTGGTTGTGCGATGATGACTGGACGAGGTCTTCGAGTGTCGAGAATCCGACTTGCCGAAACGTGCCTTGTTCTGGAGATGGGAAGTGCACGAGGGGCGAGTCGGCTTGCTTGCTGTATCTAGTTTGCTAGTATACGGTATCTACCGGGCTCCGCGGCTTTCGATCGAAGATGCTCTGCAGATAGACCATTTGCGGTCATGTAATAATGATATCGGACTCTGGCGGCGGTGTATGTAGCAGCTCCCTCTGCTGCCTCAATGCCGAAACGCGTTTTTGCTAGTACAAAAGTTACTGTCTTCCAGGTTGTCAGCATTCCCGCCTCCTCGGACTACCGAAGCTTGAAGCTCCGAATACATGTATTGTGTACCGTGCCTAGATAGCAAGTGGACCTGACGGGCCAACGATGCAGTATCTCTCTCAACAGTCGTCTGCGATCAATACCCTTCTTCCCATGCTCCATCGATGCACGTGTCAGGGCGTATTGTTGTTAGTGAGATCCAGCCCATGTTCCTTGTCAGCGACGCCCCCCCCCCATGCCGCATATGTGCCCCGACGGACATACTCGACTTGGCTGGTAGTGGACCAGCTGAATGCTGGTTGTTATGCACTCGCGGTGGTGCAGTCACGGCAGTCACTTACAGTAATGCCCTGTGCCGGGCTCCGGGCCGACACAATTGTCGTCGTTCGCAGGTCGATGGAACTCACGGGTAGTGGAGCTCTCTGCGTGCATGAACGGGTAGCTGAAATGGGACGCGTTGGAGTGCAGTGCACAGCAATATTCAGTATGCTGTGCAGTGTGGTGTCGCTGTCTGGCAGGCTGGTACTGGCAGATCGACAGACGGCGGTGGTGCTAGGACTGAGTAGTGGTGGACGAGTAGCACCACCTAGGTGGACTCGTAGACTCGTAGACTCGCGGACTTGCATGTCGATTACTACTGCAGTATTGCAACACCATCACCCTCGTCGTCCTGCAAGCAAGTAATCGCCTCACTAAACAGCTGTGCTGGTGGGCCAAACTCTCGCATGGCGCTAGTTCCCATCCTTGTTAAACGTTGCACGTTGCCGGCCGCAGCCCGCCTAGACTGACAAGACAGCTCTCTCGCGCGCGCTGGCCCAGCTTGACCACGACGCACACGCAACCCAACCCAACGACTGCACTGCGCACCACCCATTCCCTCACCCACTCACACCTGCCTGATCATCCGTCCGTCACAATGGGTAAGTCCGCATCCGCATCATTCTCCTCACCATCCCGCCAAGCTCGTCTGTCACGAGCCTGCCTCGCTCTGCCCTGCTCTGCCCTCCCTCACCTCTTCCCTCACACGCGCCTTTGACTTTGGCACACCACTCATCTTGATCGCATCACTCACCTCTTCCACAGCCGACGACAACTACCGCCGTTCCCGTAGCGTACGTATCCCCTCCCCTCCTCCCAGTGCGATGTGTCTTTCCTCTGCGTACATTCAGTGCGCCTCTGGATCTCGGACTCGGCCCTGGACGACGCGCCGCACCTTCGATCACCGTCTCGAAGGCGCTTGAGGTGCCATGACAACGACGACGACGGCGACCATGACAATAAAGAGGCAGCGGCCGAACACCTTCGCGGCAGACAGTCGGGCGCAAAGCCCACGGAAAGCGGTCTTGCAGTCCACGGCAGGTCAGACTTTCCTCAAACGTGCCTTTGCACCTCCAGCCGTGGCAAGGCTGTACTCCGTGGCCGCATAATAGATGCATGGCCACTGACAGACTCGGCGCCGACGGCATGACTTGAACACTGGTGCAACAGCAAGTGAACAGGACCACATTCTCCACGGTCCTCATTTGCAGATTGGCCGTCTGCAAGAAGAGAGTGACAGCCTGCAACGCAATTACTCGAGGACAAGCATACAATCTCGACCACCTTTCGCTGCGCATGGGCTGGTGGTGGCCTCAACTGCGCTCACCAGTCCGAGTCTCTCAAACGCAAGAGGCATGACAGCTGTATGTCTCTGCAGTCTGCGAGCAAATCCCACTGCAGTACCAGTGCACTACAGACCGCGGATCTTGGGCTATTCCTGCCTCGTGTTCAACAGCACCTGGCTGGTAGCGTCAAGCCTCTGCATCTCGGCCAAGGAGAAAACCGCGCCCTCGTCGCGATGAATCCGGGACTGGCACAATCACAAGTCAACCCAACACTCCTCTTCGACCTCAACCTGCTCCTTATAGTTTGGAAGATTGCAAGCGGATACTAGCTGGACAACCTGTCGGTCTTTGAAGATGAAGCTCTCGGTGTGGCGGCTATGCTGGATATCGGGCGGATATCGGTTAGAGGCAGCGTCAAGGCCCATAGCTCTATATATCGTCGGCATCAGAGGAGCGCAAGGACGAAGCCAGCACTATAAGTCTGGTACTGGAACGTTGGTCGAGAGCGAATCCTGGTTGGCGATGGCGGACTGTCTTGGCAGATTCGGACGGGCTAGCCATAGCAACCCAAGATACCATTCACCCACCCAATTTTTTTTGGGCAAGTCCAAATGCATGTCCACCGCAATTCTTGCGATCACATCAGGCTGTGCTGTGCACCATCTGCACACCAGCTGCCATCCTGCAAGACCAACTGCCATTTGCAGTCGTCTTGTCGAGCCCACGCGCCCAATACTGTCTTCGTTCGTCGAACATTACAAGACGTGTGCTGTCCGACCAAGAGAGTTTTCTTGCCGTTCATGGCCATGCTCTCAGCGGTGCAGCCCGGCAGGCCCGCTATGCTCAAGCCTTGGTGTTGGTAGCAATCCAGTCTTTGGCGCTAGAAGCTTGGCATCAACCTCACCTCGCTATGTCCGCAACAAGACTTGAACACAAGAAGTCTTCGCCCATGTGTTGAGATTGTCAAACAGTCGATCTCGACTCTCTCTCACTCTCTGCAGAGTACTTGTCATTCGATTTTCGCACCAGATTCTGGTGCTCCTTCATTTTTCTCTCCAAGGCCGCTACAAGCTTGGATCACGTGATGGCTTTGCGGTGCTACCATCCGCGCAAACTCACATCATCTGGCTGTACGCGATCGATCGCTCATGGTGATTATCGCCAGTCTCTTCGGGCATGCGATGTGCGTTCCTGGTTGAAGCATGATGGTACCACCGCGATGATAACGGGAGGGACCTCTTCCAGTTGCTGCCTCTTCAATGGTAGACACGCCTTGTCTCTTTGAAGAGAGTTGCTGGTATAGCCGCGATTGCCACACAGAGTGCTTGCGTATCCCATTGCATTTCCAGAGGTGTACACGCCATGGCTCTTTGAAGGGTGTTGTTGGTATGGCAGCAAGCGCCACAGAGATTGGTTTCCACATCCGGCTATCTCTTCCATGCCGAATGTACCATGAGCCTGAGACCAGAGGCGATGATACCAAGTCGGTTACCGCACAAGATGCTCTTTCGTGTCTGCTTGTTTCTTCCACGACCACTGCGCCATGGGCCTGGGAACAAAGGCGAGGATACCACCTTGATCACCGCCCAAGATGCTCCTTGTATCGGCTGTCTCTTCCATGATCAACTGCATCGTCGGCCTGAGAACAGAGGCGAGAAGACCACCTCGATCGCCACACATGATACTCCTCGTACCTGCTGTTGGTATCCTCATGGCCAGTCAGTGGTTCTTTCGGAGAGCAGTGCCGGTACCACCTTAAGCGCTCGTGAGGCATGGTATCTCGCCTCCTGTTGGGTCTTCGGTGATCGTTGCGCCATGTCATGAGGACGGCGGCGAAGATACTGCCTTGAGTATCGTCCAGAGTGCTTCTCATTAGGCGCTGTTACTTCCGTCGTGCCTGGACAATGGTTCTTTGGAGAGAGCAGCGCGTTCAACACCTTGAGCAACTCGTCAGGCGAGCACAAGGCTTGGCATTGCTGTCTTGCCCGCCGGTCCCACTGTTCATCATCAAAACAACAACGACAAGATGTCGGTGAAATGCAAATGTTCACCGGACCGAGCGCTCCTGTGCCAGTGGTGCAGCAATGAGCTTGAGTACGTCAAGCTCATGAGAGATATTGGATGCCCTGTGGTAAGCCATCAAGGACTTTGCCTGGAGCGGCTGGTAGCACCTCATCCGCCAAGGAGACGCTCCGCTTGCCAACACCAACATGGACCACGATTTCGACGCGGACTTCACTCTTTTCCCTCACAACAACACTCCTGACGACGACATGGTTTTGTCGAGCGACGCACTGGCATTCCTGCCGAAGCTACTGGCTAACATGAAATCGCAGCCGGATTACTCCAACCACAACACCTCCCGCCGCTCGCGCTCGCCTACTCGCGACCGCGACAACAACACCTACCGCGACCAGCGTTCGCCTGCAAACGGCTACGACCGCAACGACCGCCGTCCTTCCCGCAGTGAGCAGCCGCAAGGCAACATGGAAGACCGCGCGAACTCCCAGCAAGACCGCCGTGTCTACGTCGGCAACCTTTCATACGACGTCAAGTGGCACCACCTCAAGGATCACATGCGCGAGGGTATGTTCAAGCTCACTCTTCCAACCTCACTCAACCGCCGTTCTATACTGACTACATTCACAGCCGGCCAAGTCCTGTTTGCAGACGTCCTCGAGCTCCCGAACGGCATGAGCAAGGGATGCGGCATTGTCGAATACTCCACCAAGGAAGAGGCTCAGACTGCCATCAGTACGTTGAGCAACAGGAATCTCATGGGTCGCCTGATCTACGTCCGCGAGGTAAGAACACCCACCTTCACTCACTCGAGCCAAACTGACACAAATTACAGGACCGCGAGACCGAGCCGCGCTTTAACGCAGCCGGCGGTACTCGTGGTGGGATGGGTGGACCACGTGGCGGCTTCGGCGGAGGTCCTGGCTTCGGTCCCCGTGGCGGTTTCGGAGGAGGATTCGGTGGACCTGGCATGCAGGGTGGCCGCTCGCAGATCTTCGTGTCCAACGTACGTCTATGCCTGCTTTACACACTCGAGACTCGAAAACTAACAACAATGACAGCTTCCCTACAACGTTGGCTGGCAAGACCTGAAGGACCTCTTCCGTCAAGGTGGTGAGTACACCCATTCGATGGAGCGCTGAGATCGAACCCCACTAACCAGAACAATAGGTTCCGTCATCCGCGCCGACGTCCACATGGCTCCCGACGGCACTCCCAAGGGCTCTGGTGTCGTCGCCTTCGAAACTCCTGAGGATGCTCAGAACGCCATTCAACAATTCAACGGATACGACTGGTCCGGACGCCAGCTCGAGGTTCGCGAGGACCGCTTTGCCGGCGCTGGTGGCTTTGGTGGCCGTGGCGGCTTCGGTGGCGGTCGTGGCGGTTTCGGTGGCGGCTACGGTCGCGGAGGCTTTGACGGTGGATTCGGTGGCCGTGGGGGCTATGGACCTGGCCCCGGCTTCGCAGGTCGTGGCGGCTATGGCGGTGGCTTTGGCGGTCGTGGTGGATACGGAGGTCCTGGTGCATACGGCCCTCCTGGTGGCTACGCAGGCCCACCTCCCGGCGCCGGAGGCTTCAACGCTGGCGCCCCTGCTGCACCGGCTGCTGCCCCGAACCCATTCACGGACTTCGCCACTTCTGGCATGGACCCGTCGCCCGTCATCTACGTCCGCAACTTGCCCTGGAGCACCAGCAACGAGGACCTCATCGAACTCTTCACTACTATCGGTAAGGTCGAGCGCGCCGAGATCCAGTACGAGCCCAACGGTCGCTCGCGCGGTACTGGCGTTGTCGAGTTCGGCTCCCAGGACGATGCCGCTACCGCCATCTCGAAGTTCCAGCAGTACGTCTACGGTGGACGTCCCCTTGGCCTTTCCTACGTCAAGTACTCGAACCAGACTGGCCCGGCATCCATGGACGTCGAGCCCAACGGTTCTCTCCAGGAGCAGATCATGTAGGATAGTGTATGCGCACTGCCCAACAGGATCCATCAACAAGCACTGGCTGTTTTGTCTGGAGAATCATCGTCACTCATCAAGCTGGAAAGGGTCTTTACGCACCTGGTACGGCTAACAATGCGACACGATCACCAGCAACTCACACAACCAGTCTTTCCAAAAACACAAAAACTTACGAACCCCACACACACACACACTTTCCCCGATAGCAACCTCACCCCACTTTTACTTTTCCCCAGGCATTGGCTACTTTCCCCAACGATAACACGGATGGAGAGAGACTCCTAGCCTCTTGACCTCAAAACCGAAAAGCAATGAAGCACAGGGAGATACAGTGGATTGATGGGGTTCAGCCGGTTTTTTTACCTTACCTTACCTTGTTTTGCACCTTACGATTGTCCTCTTTTTTACCTTTTCCCTTGTCTTGCGTTGTACACTACCAGGATGCAAGGGCAACCACGTTTCGCCACTGCAGCGATGAAAGTCTATAAAAACCGCGGGAAAGTCAACTTTGATGCTTCTTCTACATGTTTCTTCGCCGTACTTCTCAATCTCGTTCGTGAAAATATCCTTTCCTTGTTGTGAAAGTCACAGATGGCTGAACCTTTTCTGCGTCCGTCAGGTCGCCGGTGGAAGTGGGAGCGGCCTCGATCAGTGCGACGGCTTCGGTGATGGTTTGCGAGATACTGTCGAGGCTCTTGGCTACGTCCGCTGCGGATTTACTCTGTTGAGCGGACGAGCAATTGGCGAATGCTGCTGCGAGGGCGAGGAAAGCTTTGTACTGCATGTTGTGCAAATTGGGATGATTTCGTGAAAAGTGAGATTGTTGAGAGGATTCGATGCTGTATCTCATTCCTTGAGCTGAGGATGAAGTCGTTTTATATCATGGCCTCACCGTAGTCGCATAGCTGTTCGATGCATCAGGGTCTGGCTGGACAATTATGAAAGCAAACCTGCAAAGTACTAATCAGGACATTCATGACGGTGTAAAGGGAGATAGTGTCTCACTGTGTAGAAATCGCGGCTTGTTAACCCTTGTCGATATGAGAACATCTATGCCTGTGGATATAGGAGCCCCAAAGCCGAAGGCCACTCGAGTTCACCGCTCCTACGAATCTGCCTTGAAGGAGTTTGATGGTGAAAGTCAAGTTGCAACAAGATGGATACTATTATACGCGAGAGTGCGTTGTGAAGGGATTCCGAGGAACTAAAGAGCCACGACTCGGATGGTCTTTGTGCGTACGCGACCACCATAGAAGGCCGTGATAACGACTCTCTGGCCGACTGTTGAGTTGTTGGAAGTTTGGGCCGGAGAGCGTAGTGGATGTCTTTTCTTCCTAGTTCTACACTCATCTCCCGGCATAACAAATGCCGTGTTAATTCGAGGTTCTTTCGCTCACGTGGCAAAGCTTATAGAGCTCGTCCGGTAGTATGCCGCAGGTTCCAGCCTTGACACTACTGTGTTCGCTGCTGAACCGCCGCTGGGTTTGGGATTTCCAGGCCTGCGGGTTGGTGTTCGGTCGTAGAGAGTTGTGGTGTTGAGTCTAGACCAAGAAAGTAGGTCGATTCTCCATAAAAATGGCCTCTCATCCATTCGATAGATTATTACCAATGGCATTGGATGTTCCACTCCTCGCCGGAACAAGTACATGTATCCTTCCGGATTGGGACGTCGCGTGAAAAGCCTCCTAGAGTGGATCCGGTTAGGTTTGGGCCCAAGATTTAGTTCTTAACTAATGCTCTATTGGCAAAAGTCGGTGAGTTCGATGATACCATATTAATTAAGTGTCGATGCGGGTTGTAAGAAGAAGGCCTACGACCCTTGGACGAAGTAGAAGTCTCCTTCGACACGCTTGCGAACATCTGGTCTAGACTAGCGGCTTCGTTTGGATCCGGATCTTCCGGTTCCCGCATCAGATCTATCATCGTGTCTCAGTATCTCAAAATGATAGACTACTCCAGCAATACCACCTCACCCCGCCATCCCACTTCAATAACGATTCAACCCCTCCTCCACAGCAAAAACATCTCCCTCATTGAAGAAATCCACCAGCAAGAAATTCGGTCTCCGCCCGTATGCACTCCTACACCTCGCAGCATGTTCACCCAATTCTCCAACCCGGAATCCAGCAGCGTTAGTCTCGCTCGCGAACGAAGCATTGGGGTATCTGAAGCCAAGGAACTTGGCGTACAGGAAGTGGTTGACCAGCGATAGCCGGTCCGGGACGTAGCTAGCATTCGCGTACCGCGGACGAGCAGGAGCACATGAGTATTGATCAGGACTCTCGATTCCGAAGTCGGTTTCGAAGAGGTAGTCGAATTCAGGGAGGAGGAACGGGACTGCATCCTCGTCTGCGCCGGACGAGATGAACGTCACCAATCGCTTGTTCGTTGCGACCATGTCGGCAATCGTGGGCCAATCAGAAATGCGCATCTGGCCATGTCTCTTGTCCGCAGGCGGGACGTACGAGAGGAGGTCTAGGCGGGACTCGAAGAAGGCTTTTGCCCAGGACCGCAGCGGTACGCCAACATTAACGAACATCAGCGTGAGGATTTCGTCAGGCTCGCGCTGCAGGAAGCCTTCCACGGTTCGGAAGAAATCAAGGAGGCTGCCACCATCCATCAATGCGCAGTTGAAATGGCATAGTCGGATTTCGTCGGTTCCGTTGGCTTCATCCCGGTGGCCTTGAGCTTGCAGCAAGCGGACGCCAGATTGTAGTTGGGTCGAAATGTTGTAATATTGGTTACCGGAGAGAGACCAGTTATTTCCTTTCGTCCTTATTGCGGCGGCGTCATGAGAGCCGATGAAGGTCTGTTCCGAGTAGCGATGGTGATAGACGGATGATACCGGGTGGCGGGTCTTCGGCGGGCTTGGGTGAAAGCCTTGTGTGTCAAATGTAAAGGGCGGCAGTACTGGCAGTTGGTTCTGAGATGAACATTGAGCAATGGTGGTGCAATAAATCAGGATAAAGACTGCAAAAATCATGGTTGATGTGCTTTGATCGTGTGCCTTGGTGTGACTTGGTGAAGCAGTGGCCCCGCATGAGGCTGCTTGTGATCGTCACCATTGGATCCAAGGTCTGGGCAAAGACAATTGTGACGTTCTTGCCATCTGCTGTAGAGTATTCCTTATCCGAAGGACAAGGAACATCGATATACAAGAAATACGAAATAGGTAAGGTATCAAACCGGGTATCGACTGTGTGCAAAACCCGCACTTCCCACAATGACAACCCACCAAACAAAACGCCATATGCAGCATTGAGAAGATAAACAGCCAGCGAGGGCCTCTCAAGCAGATGTTTCGACAACTTTGCAGCCCTCACCAAGCATTTTCGCAATCTCCTCGTTCTTGTGCGGCAATAACCCGAGAGCGTAGGCGACATCGTTCCACTGTCTCTCGCTCTCGGCACGCGCGAGTCGGGGAGCCAACTTGCTGGCCAGTTGTTTGGCGTGCTTGTCCTGTTGTGATTGTTAGTCTTCAGGTCTCCACCGTGCGAGCGTGTAAAGCATACCTTTTCAATAAACGAAGCGAGGAATTTGATGATGCGCCTGAAACGATCCTCGTCCAAGCCCTCATCCGACGAGAGCAAGCTGAACATGTCGACAAAATGATTGTACACAGCATTGTCCTTGCCTGCGAGTTCTGCAAAGAACATGCGACTCATTTCGCGGATCTTGTCGTCGTCGTCTTCGACACACTTCGCCATCTCGCCTAGCTGGCCCTTGACCTTGACCTGTCCCGCCAAAATGAGGAAGGTGAGAGTCATCAAGCACGTGCGCTTCACTTGCAAGCTTTGGTCGCTGAGGCGAGTGTAGAGGAAGTCGGTGTTCTCGTCGATCAGGTGGTTGAAGCAGACCGCCATGTCGCCGAGCGCGACGACAAGGTTGCTTCGGGTGTTGGCATAGGGCGAGCGCTCCATGATGGTAATGAGGAGACCGAGGTTGGACTCGCAGTATTCCGAGCTGACACACATGAGCTTTGCCATGCACAGAGCGGCCTGGGCCTGCAACTCTGCATTGGGATATGATGTGTTGTTGCTGCAAATCTCCTTTACCAACGGGCCGAAATTCGTCAAGAGTGAAGTCTGACCGTAGAGCAGCTCGCGTTCACGGATGTGTGCGAGAGCATCGGTGAAGTCATCTTCCGTGGTACCTCCAATGAGATCCATCTCATCCTGCTCTTCTTCTGGATCAGGCTTCTGACCCTTCTTTCCAGAAGTCTTGCCACCAGCTGTAGCCAGCGAAGAGGACGTGCCCGCCTTCTCCTTCTCGGCCTTTCGGCGCTTGAAGTCTTGTTCAATCAACTCTAGGTGAACGATCTGCTTCAAAGCGACGTGACCGACGACAAAGAGGAGCTGCGATAGTGCAAGTGCAGATTGGCCAGCATCTTCAGCGGCCGGGTCTTCATCCTGTTCTTGCTCTGGCTCGCGTTCAGGAGGAGGGCTCGGGATCTCACTCATCTCCACATCGCCGTCGACATCCATCTGGCTGTCGTCGACCTCGACTTCCTGTTTTTCCACTTGCTTGCTTTCCTTCGGCTTCGGAGTGAAAACAACCTTGGTTTTGCGCCTTATGATGGCCGAGCACAAAACATCCGGATGTTTGCTGAGAGCATAGATGGCTCCGATGACTTGCTCAGCAAGACCATACCAGTCTTTGCTTTCACTCTCGACATCGAGAAGGGCAGCTAAGCGAACAAGCACAGCATGGTCGTTGGGTAACCTCATGTTCAATTTTCCTTCTGTACCCTTGGTAGTCTTGTTGTTCGTCATGCGCATCAGAGCGATGCACGTGTAGCGAGCCAAGACAAGGTCTTTCCGTCCAATGGCACCAAGACCGATGCGAAGGCAAGTCTCCATTTCCTTGACAACGATGTCTTGGTCTGCGAGAGCCAGCATTCCCAGGATAATGATGGCACCACGGCGTTGTTGCTTCGAGATGGCTCGCTTTTGAACACCATAGACCTGCCATAACTTGTCGATAACGAGCGCGTTGATGGCCTTCTCCTTCATCATCGTTGCAAGGAGTTGTTCGAGACTTGTCAGCTCTGCGGGCGAAGCACCAAAAGTCAGACTTATCATGTTGCGAGCGACATAGTTGGCGGCATCGTTTGCGCTGAAGTTGTCAGGCGCGTGGAAGAATAGCCCCTTGTAGCACTCGATCAAATGTGTTTGCACGCCCTTGCCTTCATCTGAATTTCCTTTGGTCCAGATCAAGCGAAGCATGCGGCGGATACCAGATTTGGCAGCTTCAATGCTGTAGGCATCTGCAACCACCAGGAAGTCCATCGCCTCGATGACTTCACTCTTGTTCTTCGAAGCGAGCAGCTGGTTGACGTGAGGTCCAGCTTCTTCGAGAGTTTCGATAAACTTGAGGGCCTCAATATAGTAGCGACGAGTGAGTTGCAACTTGCTCAGCGCTTCAGCGGTAGCTGCATCTTCTTGTGCCTTTTGGAAAGCGGCCATCTGCTGCTCTTCCGTCATAGGTGGCGCATCTTCTGCTGGCATTTGGGTTGCGTCGTCCAGGAGTGCTTCGTCTACGGTCTTCTCACCCTCATTGGTCTCGACAAGCCCGGTCTCTGCTGGTGGCTTAATAGCGTTCAGCTCGTTCTCGCATGCCTCCAAACGCTCACTCCACTCGGTGTGGTTGAGTAAGCCGCCGTGCATAACAGCGAAAGGATGTGTTGAGACCAGACGGCCGAGTAACTTCATGGCATTTCGTCTGACATTGCTGCTTTTGTCCTCCAAACTCCGGGTGGCAAGGTCAGCCGCAGTCTGCCTGCGCTTCGGGTACTTCGTTTCCAGGTCGCAGAGTTTGGTGTACACCTGTAGAGCTCGGCACCGGCAGTAAGGGTTGACGTCCAGGAATCGTTCTTCAAGCACGTCAAAGAAGGCATTAATTTGACCCTTGTGATTCTCAGTGCGGTCTCCTTCCTCCACCTTGCTAAGCATGGCAATGAGGTTTCCACAGACTTCGATGATGGCACAACGGAGAGTGTAGTTTTCGCTCTCGAGCAGCTTGGCTAGGTAGGTGACTTGCTTCTGCACAACTCGGGGTGCGAGCTCACTCAGTCGTGCGATGAATGTGGAAACAGACTTCGGCCCTTTCGTGTCGTTTGCTGCGAACTCTTTGTTGGACAGCTCCTTCATAACTTCTTCTGCGAGTTGCGCGTAGTCGTACTGCTCGGCCAGAATGTTGAGGAACTCCGCCATCGGTTCCGCAAGATGTTCGAAGTAGGTCAGGTTTTGCATCACGCTCGTCTGAGCACCATAGGCGTGTCCGTGATGCTTTACAGCCACACACAAGACCTTGAAGACGTGCATGCGAATGCTGGTGTTCTTCACTCGTGTTTCGCTCTCGAGCAGGAGGTATACAGGTCGTGTGAACATGCTGATGAACGTGTCCCTTTCGCTCGTTGTCACAAAGATCTTGGCGAGCTTCAGCTTCATGACCTTCGCCATGGTCTCCATTGCAATCTGAAGCTGTCCCGATGGATCCCAGCTGCCATCCTTTTGTACAGCCTTGCTCTTGGGGCCCTTCTTTGCACGCCCTGCCGCTGCAGAAGCTGGCTTCTCCGCGCTTTTCGTCTCTACTGCAGATACGCACCATTGCAGCAGAAACGCGAAGGTCTCCAGGACTTGCTTGTGATGCGCGGTTTCTGTCTCACCGTCTTGTTCCTCATGGTGAACCGTCTCGGCCTCGGCACCAAGACCGGAGATGATCAACTCGAGCAGCTTGCTGAGGGACGTCGAGGGAATAAAAGATGCCTGCCTAGAGCGCGCAAAAAGCTCGCAATCAGTGTGGTTTCTTCGTGAAGACAGCGTAGGCTGCTGGTTTGGGGGAGCAATGGGCGCGCACTTGAGAAGGAATTGCAGACTGCCGAGGAGGCTGGCCTGGAGGATAGCCTCTGGGTTCTCGCCGATAGCCTCCGCTATGGGATTGAGCACGCTGTTGATCAGGCCTGGAGTGAAAGCATCTGGGTCGTTCTCGCATTCGAGCAGCGTCTGATCAGCTTCAGGCGTGGGAATGGACTGCGGATCGTCGAGGTATGCCTTGAGCGCAGCGTTGACATCGAAATCGTCCGAGTCGCCCATTTCGACGGATTTGTTGCGCGAGTATGCGCGCGTGTATATGAGAGTGTCCCTTTCGTTGGGTGCGTGTAAGTGAATGTTATCTCGTCAGCACCGACGTTCCATGGGAATTTGTTGTTTACGGCGTCTAGTCAACAAACACCGACGGAAGCCTTGTTGACGCGGGGCAGGCGCGCTTTCAGCAACTAACTATTAAGTCACTCGCAACTTCACTTTTTCGTTCTGATCACTCCTCCTCATTGCAAGGTTTGGAAGACCAGCAGGGTGTTGGCTCATTAGAACATCAGCATGGCCACTGCACTCAGGAAATCACGGGATCCAGTCCCAGTCCACGACCAGCGAACCGGATACGGCGACAGCACCGAGGACGAGGAGCCGCAAGACATGGACGAGAGCAGAGGTCCGCTCAGTGCTGGCACATTGTCAGACGGGGAAGAGGAGGAGGAGGAAGAGGAAGAGGTCGACGACTTAGTGCTTGAGGACATGGAACGCTTCGAAGCCAGCTTCAAGAACATCACACAGCGTTATCGTCTGATCAACCGTATCGGCGAAGGAACATTCTCCACCGTCTACAAAGCCGAAGATCTTCTCTACGAGCATTACAAGAATGACTGGGACATGGACGCCAAGGAAGAAAAGACCAACGGAAGAGCCAATGGCAAGCCCAAGCCTCGCTATGTGGCCATCAAGAAAATTTACGTGACCTCCTCTCCACTCCGTATCCTGAACGAACTGGACTTGCTGCACGACCTGCGAGATTCGCCGAATGTCTGTCCTCTGATCACATCTTTTCGACACCAGGATCAAGTCATTGCTGTGCTGCCCTTCTTCCAGCACAAGGATTTCCGAGACTACTACCGCGACATGACCGTCTCCGACATGCGCATTTACTTTCACAGCCTCTTTACTGCACTCAGATCCGTGCATGAGACTGGCATCATCCATCGTGACATAAAGCCCACCAATTTCCTGTACTCGCCCGTACAACAGCGTGGCGTTCTCGTCGACTTTGGTTTGGCAGAAAGAGAGGGCACCGACTGTAGTCACTGTGCTTGCGAGTTCGAAGGTCCCGACAGACACAGGCGAATTCAAACCTCGGTTTACGCTTCTACATACGCCGCAGCACAAGCAAGTGGCCAACAGCCCCGACCAGCTTATCCCGCCAACGACCAACGTTCTTCACGCCGCGCAAACAGAGCCGGCACACGTGGCTTCCGCGCCCCTGAAGTCCTTCTCAAGTGCACCAGACAGACATGCTTGATCGACAATTGGAGCTGCGGTGTCATCCTCCTGACCTTCCTCAGCAAACGCTTCCCTTTCTTCCACTCTGCCGACGATATCGATGCGTTCATCGAGCTGTGCACGATCTTCGGCAAGAAGCGCATGAAGGAAACCGCTCTCCTGCATGGTCAGGTGCTCCAGACCAATATTCCCACAATTGGTGACTCAGGTCACACGTGGGAGAAGGTGTTGCTATGGTGCACGAGCAGGAACAAGAAAGACGGTTCAGGCCTTTCGGGAGATGAGCTTGAAGCGATCGAATTCATGAAGTGCTGTCTCGAACTCGACCCTTCCAAGCGCATTACCGCGGACGAGGCGTTGGAGCACTCGTTCTTGTCTGAAGTGATGGAGCGCAGTGAGGACGGAACTTACTAATGACTAAGACACTGCATGTTTTTCTTTTTTTGCTCAGGCTGCCAGTTCTGGCGTACACGGATACGGTGTGAAAGGAAGGGCGGGCAGGGTGTAAATTTATCATGATACCCATTCACGTAGCTATGCAATGATGTATTTCCTTATGATGAGATGTCGCCTTCAATGTAGCCCCTGAATAGATGTATTCGCAGTGGTATAGCATGGGGCCCCACTTCGAAGCCACTTGGCGGAGAGACGAACAATAATATGTCCATGTGATGACTGCAGGCGATGCTCGAGGCTACCTTACCTAGAGCGGTCCTTCGTAAGATATAAAACTTTCCTACTACTAATAGTGATAGTTGCCTTAGCAGATTTCAATTCGTCCTCGTTGCCTGATCACAAGGAAGCGAACAGGCGGCATGGATTATACCTTCTCCCTCCCTTCTAAGCACTAACGTCCGTCCGTCCCACTTCAAGCGGACACGTTCAAGCATTGACGGTCGAGGCCTCCTACAATCACCACCACCAACACATCCTCGCCTCTTACCTCGTCTTCGCACATCGATCACCTCTCCAACAATCCGCCGAGTCTATAGAACTCCTCATACAAATCGCGTGTAGCGGCAAGCCACGCCCATCTTTGGCCATTCACCGCCAGCCTTCAACATGGCCAACCCTTACCAGGACGGCCAACAATACGGCCAGGAGCAGGACGGTGCACAACAGCAGGCTGCTCCGGCACCAGCAGCTGGTGGCAAGAAGAAGAGAGCATACGCCGGTCAAGCGTTCGATTTTGGCTCTGGCGCAAATGCTGGCCTGTCCGCCGTTCCTCCAAGCAATGCACCTGTCGCAGTCGCAGGAGGCGCATACGGATACCCAGCCCAACAAGCACAGCAGCAGCCCGCCTATGGTATGCCACAGCAGCCAGCATATGGACAACCCGGTTACGCAGACCCGGCGGCGCAACAGCAACCCGCATATGGCCAACCTGCGTACGGCCAGCCTGCTGGCTATGACCCTGCTCAGCCTGGATACCCCCAACAGCCCACACCTCAGCCCGGCGTTCAAGGCATGACCCAGCAATTTGGCCAGATGGGAATGGGAGGACAACCGACACAGCAGCCCCAGTCGGTCCCGCAGGCCGCCCAAAGATTGAACCCTCTGATCCCTACCGACATCAGCATGCAGGGCCAGCCATTCCACGTTAGCGATCTGGACCAACCGCCTCCTCCGATTGTCCTGCCTCCTAACGTATGTACTTCACGATATCTCTCCTCCTGAACTAAAGCTGACGACCCAAACAGAGCTCGGTCACTCCCTCGCCTCACTCAAACTGCCCACCTAAGTATGTTCGCTCAACGCTCAACGCGATGCCGACGACCAACTCCCTCCTCAAAAAGAGCAAGCTTCCCTTTGCGCTCATCATTCAGCCATACGCCACGCTTCACGACGCTGAGGACGATGTGCCCGTTCAATATGACCAAGTCATTGCGCGTTGCAGGCGATGCCGCACATACATCAACCCTTTCGCAAGTTTCTTGGATCACTCGCATAGGTGGCGCTGCAACATGTGTAATTTGACAAACGACGTACCTCAGAGCTTCGATTGGGACAGCGCAAAGCAGCAGTCCGTGGACAGGTGGCAGCGCCCAGAGTTGAACTACTCGGTCAGCGAATTCGTTGCTCCTCAGGAGTACATGGTTCGCGCACCCCAGCCGTTGATCTACCTCTTCTTGTTTGACGTGAGCTATGCGGGCGTGACGAGCGGTCTTTTGGCGACTGCGGCAAGATGTATTTTGGAGAGCTTGGACAGGATACCGAACACCGACCGCCGCACTAGGCTTGGATTCATGGCAGTTGACAGTTCGCTGCACTACTTCAGCATCCCTCGCGACGGCAGTGAGAACAACGACCCGAGAATGCTTGTTGTCAGTGACCTCGAGGAGCCTTTCCTTCCCACGCCCGAGGATCTGCTGGTAAACCTTACTGAATGCCGCGCCAACATCGAAAACTACCTCAACAAGCTCCAGGGCATGTTTGCAAACACTCAAGATAACGGCTCGGCCATGGGTTCTGCGCTCAGGGCTGGTCATAAGCTTATCAGCCATGTTGGCGGAAAGGTTGTCTGCCTGTCAGCCAGCTTGCCTAACATCGGACACGGAAAGCTCGACATGCGCGAGGACAAGAAGCTGCTTGGTACTTCCAAGGAGAACGCACTGCTGCAGACACAAAACAGCTTTTACAAGAGCTTCGCAGTTGAGTGCAGCAAAACGCAGGTTTCGATCGACATGTTCTTGTTTAGCGCCCAATACCAGGATGTTGCAAGCTTGAGCAACCTTCCCAGATACACTGGTGGTCAGACTTACTTCTACCCGGCTTGGAACGCTGCTAGGACCGAGGATGCTATCAAGTTCGCCACCGAATTCAGCGACTACCTGTCTTCCGAGATTGGTCTTGAGGCCGTCCTTCGTGTGCGTACCACAACTGGTCTCCGACCTAGCGCTTTCTACGGCAACTTCTTTAACCGCTCCAGCGATCTTTGCGCCTTCCCTGCGATGCCGCGCGACCAGGCATACGTTGTTGAAATCGCAATCGATGAGAGCGTGACCAAGGCTTTCGCATGCTTGCAGGTCGGTGTGTTGCACACTACGTGCAACGGCGAGCGCAGGATTCGTGTTCTGACTCTCAGCATCCCTACCACTCAAAACTTGGCCGAGGTCTACGCGAGCGCGGACCAACAAGCTATCACACACTACTTCGCACACAAGGCCGTCGAGCGTGCCCTTAGCTCGGGTCTCGATGCCGCCAGAGATGCGGTGCAGGCCAAGATCATTGAGCTGCTTCAGACGTACAAGAAGGAACTTGGTGGTGGCAACATGGGAGGCGGTGGACTGCAGTTCCCTGCGAACTTGCGCGGTCTGCCCATGCTCTTCCTTGGTCTAATGAAAAACGTAAGGACTTTCTCCATGACACGGCCCATATTAAACCTCACTTACTGACCTGTATTGCAGCTCGGCCTCCGCAAGTCCGCCCAGATTCCCACTGACCTCCGTTCCGCTGCCCTGTGCCTTCTCTCCACCCTTCCCCTCCCCTTGCTGATGCAATACATCTACCCGCGCCTCTACTCCTTGCACGACATGCCTGACGACGCCGGTCTCCCCGACCCTCAAACCGGCGCAATCGTCATGCCGCCTCCCCTCAACCTATCCTCTGCAAACCTTGTCCCCTACGGCCTCTACCTGATCGACGACGGCCAGACGCAATTCATGTGGCTGGGCCGCGACGCGGTCCCCGCGCTGATCGCCGACGTCTTCGGCACCGAAGACAAGAACATGCTCAAGCAGGGCAAGACCAGCATCCCCGTCATCGACTCGGAGATGAACGAGCGCGTGCGCGCCGTTGTCGAGAAGAGCCGCGACCACCGCGGCAAGGGCTGCGGCTCCATCGTCGTGCCGCCGCTTTACCTCATCCGCGAGGACGGCGAGCCCAGTTTGAGACTGTGGGCGCAGACTCTGCTGATCGAGGACCGCGCCGACCAGGGCGTCAGCGGCGCTCAGTTCATTGGCATGTTGAGGGAGAAGGTCATTTCTTAAGCGAGCTTGACCGCTACGGGCAGTCCAGTAATTGTCTGGCGCGAGCCGCGCTAGGTATAGGTCGATAACGTTGTCATCATTCGCAGCGGCGGCGGTGGTGGATGATTCATGGCGTCGAAAGAAAAGTAAAGGAGTGGGTGGGTAGCCCAGAAGCTACATCAGCTTACGAAGAGAAGAGGGGAAATGACGAGAAGTGATTCTTGCGAGGAACATGTTGTTGTTGTTGTTGTTGTTGTTGTCGTTAGCGATTTGTGGACGATGGCGAACCAGAAGAATGCATGCAATTCCAGAAAATCGGATTCTTCTTATCAATTTTAGATCCCTCCCCAAAAAATGACTTTTTCTTCTCATTCCCGTTCCCATTCCTGTTCTTATTCCTGTTCTTGTGCTTGATCCTGTTCTATTATTCTGTTCTCTCTCCCGATCTCTGTACCTCGGGGGTTTCATCGACTAGGTACCTACTGTAGGGAACTCCTTACACCCCCCTGCGGTCAAGCCGCACCAACCTCATACCTATGTAACTCTCTTAAGTTGATCTCTTGTGAGTTGTAGTGAACATACAGAGCGCGATTCGCGCGGATGGAGACTCGAGTGAGAACAATATGACGTAAATACTCAAAACGACTCTTTTTGATTTTGTTTCCCTCTCTCTCTTGCATTGCTCCATTATTTGCATTACGATTCTCAATAGTTAAGAAAAGAAAACCGCCTCCCCTCTTCTTCTTCTTCTTCTACTACTACTTCGACAGTAGCGCTCCTGCGTATTGGAAAGCCTCTAATCATCACTACCGACTTCTGTTCTGTTCTATTCTCTCCTCTCTCGCTTCACAAGTAGAGAACAATTGGAGTTATCCGCCGTCAATCTCTCTCCATTATGCTCGCTTGATCCTCTGTGATCCTCTTGTTTCGTTCGCCGCAAGCTTCTCTTCTCCCCCTTTGGTAATGTAAAGCGTAGTCAGCCCAGTGTCTAGCTTTCAGCGTTCTCGCGGCATGTTGCTTATACCGTGGCCTGTCTTGCCATGACGTGTGGTGCAGTGCAATATGGGCAAATGATGCAGGCGAGTGATGATGGTGTTCTCGGCGGTGCGCGCGGGCTGAGAAAGAGCTTGTTGATAGGGTGGTTTGACTGCTGATCGTAGTGTCTGGTCGTCGAGCCCGGGGAGGTGGTTATAGATAGGGCCTTGATGTTGACAACAGTCCAATGAGAGAGCTGGATAGGTGTGTGATTCTTGGATCACGTGGAGATGCTGGTGGGAATCTAAGAGCGACAGAGTTGGGTTGTAGGGACTCTTGATCGTGCTGTGGCGACTCTTCGGGTTTTGTGGAGTGCGCGTGCAGTCGAGGTATTTGAAGTTCGTGGCGGCGGGAGTATGGTGGACGTCTACGCTGCCGTGTTTGATGACTTGATCAAATCGTGTGTGAGCGTTTGATGGCTGATGGTCGCATTTGTTCCGTTACTGTTGGTCGTTATAATCGTGATTCGCTAGGTCATAAAGCGGTGCTGTTGGTCTGCTCGTTGAATATACATCCTCGTCGTCTTTCCATTCTGACGATACTTGTCAGCACAACAATCTTCAACAATGGACAGCTCCAAGCAGCCGCAGAGAACACTTACCATTCACTCCCTTCAATAATGACTCTGACTCCCAGCCCTTGACTCGACATCCTGCGCTACAGGTCGCAGCTCATACTTCCAGCCGTACTTGTGCAGCAGGTCCTGCCGATTGCGATCCCGAACTTGAGCCATATACGATGCCTGGGACATGTCGCTGGGACCATCGGCGCCCGAGTCACCGGCCGAGGCGCGGCGGGTTGTCATGAAGCGGTGGGAGATGGCGAAGCAGATCAGGACTGCGAAGCCGGCGCCTACGATGACGAGGAATGTGACGAGGACGCCGTTTAGGGCGGGTGGTTGGTTGGCTGGTTGGCCGGGCACTGAGGGTGGATTGTCAGTATACCTGTAGAGGAAGAGTATAGGTGGCGTTGATTGACTTACTGGTTGGTTATGCGTTTGGCGTGGGAAGTGGAGTGAAAGGTTGGTGGGTGGGTTGATGCGAGGCGTTTCCGATTTGTGTTCACTCAATCGAGAGGGGAATGTGAGTTGACGAGTTCAGTAGCAGCGCATGTCATTGCGCTAGACTGAACAGAAGTGGTGAATACCGTACTGTAGTTCACAGTGGATGAAGAGAGGGATGAATGAGAGTGGCAAGAACAAGCAGAACTGAGGAAAGGATATGGCAGGCGGCATGCGGTATGTATGCGATGACAAGGAAACAAGCATCGGCCTTCCATTTTTGGTGCAACCTTCAGCTTCATTTGTCACACCATACTGTATACAGTTGGGCACATAGAAATGGTAAAGCCCCGCTTGCATGTATGTGAGCATTCCTATTGGTCGATCTGGGCGATACTTCGATATCTTACAGGTAACTTGGCCATGATTACGAGTACGATGGGCAAACTTGGGTGCGTGGCTGTGCTGCATTTAACTCTGCTGCTCGGTACATGCTGTTAGCCGTGAATCCGCATGTCTCGCCAGGCATTGGAGACATGGATTGAAGACATTCTTGATGCAAGAAAAGACATGATTGTTGGCGTTTTGTGCTTGTGCTTGTGGTATGATGGACCGGCTTTTAACAAGAAGATGTATCGGTCAGCGCTTACACCCAAACCTCTGTCCTATTTCCTACTGTATGCTGTTAGCGAATGCGAACGTACTTGCAGATGTACATAGAATAAAACGAACGCTTCCGCCTGTTCCGCATGCCGGGTGGCTGCATGGCATACTGTTAACCGCAACAACACACGACAGGATTCTGGACGCGCGTACCTCCAGAACCGACTGCCTTTTGCTTGGGTCCAGCCTTTGTCTCTTCGGATATGCCAATGCCGAGCATGATTACATGCACGTCGTCGTCGTCTTCAAGCACTCACACATATACTCCAGCTTCCTTCTCGTCCTGTTGTTTGTCTCGGTGCACCCTAAGCTTTGCTTTGGCGGTGCAGCAAGACGTCCCGGCGGACAGGTCGTCTCAAGTCAGGTGACAGCGTGTTGGATATACGGATCTCTCTCCATGCTCTTGTGTCGATGGTCTGAAGCTGGGAGGCAGACCCGACAATGTGGACGCGTGGGATTGCGACGGGCGAGACAGCTTGCGGCCATCACGGGCATGCCATCTCCATCTCCATCTCCCATCTCCCTTTTGACCAACCTACACACTCGACCACCGGTACAGCAAAAGCGACTTACAGCCACAGCGAGTGGATCAAAACAGTCTGTTCTCCGCGCCATGCAAGAAAAGAAATCTGCTGACCAAGCGAGCTCGACATCTCACATGTGCCAGGCATGAACGAGACATATATGCCACTACCGCAACTACTACTCGCCTGCTGCGCCAGTCATCTGGAACTTTGAAGCACTAATAACAGCAATGAGGCACACTTCGACAGACTCGAACCATACCATAAACATCATCTGGATTGCACATGGCGACAGCCACCCCACCAATCAGAGAAGCCGCCGGAGAGGCGTGGGCCTGAATAGGTCATTGCCATGTTCCCGAATACTCGATGTCCCTCCTCGCCCGACTACCATGCCGGCGTTTGATAATGCCGTGTGGCTACTCGGAAGACGCCAACTGGACACAGTATCTGCCTCAACACCCGTATGGGGCCATCATCTTCCACCTCTCCAACGCCCTCCTTGTCTTGAATACCTTTAATCGCGCCGAACTCAAGATGTTAGCCTTCGCTGAGTGACTGCTGACCAAAGACCGTAAGACTGCTACTAGTGACAGCGGCTTTCTATGTAAGATCTGGAACCACGCAATGTTACGATCCTCTTTCTTTTCACCTGCAGTTTTCACCCTGCCGTCCTGCCGTCTCCGCCGCCAAAATGCTTCGTTCTTGTATTCTTGCAAGTGCCGCATGTGCCTCTGCCTCCGCATCCAGCATACTCAAACGTGCTCCTGACAATGTGCCATCGTTCGTCGTCGACTATGCGCCCATGGTTTTCCTGCACTCGGAAGACCTCTATTTGCCATCGGACATCGGCAATCAACTTTGCAACACAGAACCGAGAGCTAACTTCACACCCATCGAAAACGCACCGAGCCCGTTGACTCTTGACAATCTTGCAGAACTGAACAGTCTCGGTGGCAAAGATGTCTATCTCACTTCGAAGGTCAGGCCAAATGAAAGACCCGAGTACCTACGCGGAGTCCTGCCCAACCAGGACGGCAAGACAGAAAATGCCGTGAGCGCGACCATCATCGTCAACGATCATGGAGATGACACAGTCGACGTCTTCTACATGTACTTCTACGCCTTTGACTTTGGCGGACACTATTTGGATCAAGACGTCGGTAACCACGTCGGAGATTGGGAACACAACATGATCCGCTTCGTAGGCGGCGAGCCGAGCCAAGTGTGGTTCTCACAGCACTCCGCCGGACAAGCGTTCAAGTATGATGTACTCGAGAAGTACGACGGCGGTATCAGAGTGAGTTCTCCCCGGTCGCACCAGTGCACCAAGAACGCCCATCTAATAAACCTCTTCCAGCCCGTCGCCTACAGCGCAAACGGCTCACACGCAGTCTACGCCACCGAAAATGACCATGCCTACGGCATCCCGAACATCAACCTGCCCGGGGGCTTCATCGAAGACCACACAGAGAAAGGCCCACGCTGGGACCCCACCCTATCGGCTTACTACTACTCCTACAACAGAGACACCCAAGCTTTCACGGCCTACAACTCAGAGTAAGTCACGCCGCCCCAACACACTACACTCTCACAAAAACAACATCCACTCCCAAATAAGTGCTCACCTATTCACCTCAAAACAGGGACCCCACCAACTGGCTCTCGTTCACCGGCCACTTCGGCGACAAGGAATACCCCCAAACCGACCCGATCCAGAACTGCCTTTTCGGCTCCGACAAGCTGTGCATGTACGCCAACGGACCCACGGGACCGATTGACAAGCAGCTGGATCGTGAGAAAGTCTGTCCTGAGAGTGACAACCTTTGCATCGTGTGGCATAAATTGGTGCAGTAGTGACGAAGCTTGGGAAGAAGCTGTGTTCCGGTGTTGGAGATGATGTTGGTGCCTGCGTATGAGTAAGGTATGGATGGGATGAAGTCGTGGTTTTATTCTATTTTCCATTTTTTTGGTTGGGCTTGGAGACCGAAATTGGGATTTTCATGTCATGAACGGACGGCTTCTTTTTTTGGGATGCCGCGATGATGATACAACGGAACAATACTTGCAACGATAACGAAAGAATTTCCCGTGCTGCTGTACTACCAATCCGTATGTACTTGGGCTAGTATGCATGTGATTTTAATATCGACTCCTCGCACGTGTCCTGTAGCAGCGACATAGATCTACTTGCTATCTGCGCTATCAAGACGCTAAGGTGACATAGTGCCTGTTTCGCTTATAGGCTTTGCCTTCACAGCTTGGTCTTTGTCTCTTGGATCATCCCGAACCGAATCCTTGACTGCACGTGGGGTTGCAATAGAACGAACGAAGAAGTATGTCCGGGCGCTTACCGTAGTGTTTGCCTTGCTTGAAGTGCATGCATAGCAACAAATTCTTGCTCCGGTCCGGTTTGATTCTGGGTGATTAACCGGGTGAGATCGTAGATCGTGGGTGGACTATCCAAGTAGCTTAGTACTTGGTAGTGTGTTCACTAATAACAAGAGGGGCTTCTTCTTCGCAGTTCGCACGCGAAGATAAACAAACCTTGACCGCATCGCCACGACTTCCCCGAGCCTGTGGCATTTCAAAACCAAAACTATCATTTTTCTAGACGACTCGTTAGTCAGGACTCAACCATCCCACTTGGTTTGGACACTCGTTCACTCACCCATCCATCCATTCGTTACCCACCTACGTAGCCAAAACAATAACAACAATGTCGCCCCTCATCCACCACCTCACCCTCGCCCTCTTCTCAACTCTCGCCTCAACCTCTCTCGCGGCTCCTGCACCGCTCGAACGCCGCGATGTCATCAACCACGACGCCGTCGTCGGTTTCCCAGAGACAGTCCCAAGCGGCACCCTGGGCTCTCTTTACTTGAAGTACAAGCCTTTCCTCCAGGTGTCTGGCGGCTGCGTGCCTTTCCCGGCTGTGGATGGGAGTGGGAACACTGGGTAAGTGGGACTTCTTTTTTTCCGTCTTTGTTTTCCTTCCCCGTCCTGTTGGTCTAGCCGTCAAAATGAAACAGAGGAGAAGAGAAAGGAAGAAACAGAAAAAGAAAAAGAAGAGAAACCCCTCCCTACTAACGAACAACTTCCCAGCGCCGGCCTCGAACCCACCGGTTCCCCCTCCGGCAGCTGCAGCAGCAGTCCCGGCCAAGTGTACGCGCGCGCCGGCAGCTACCAGGGCGCCTTCGCCATCATGTACTCCTGGTACATGCCCAAGGACTCACCTTCAAGCGGCCTTGGACACCGGCACGACTGGGAGAACGCGGTGATCTGGCTAGACGCCGAAAGCGAGAGCGCTCGCGTAATCGGCGGCGCTGCTTCTGCGCATGGCGATTTCGACACGACGACTTCGCCGGATTTGGACGGTGGTGATGGGGGGTTGTTGGTGAGGTATTTCAGTGTTTGGCCGGTGAATCATCAGTGAGTTTTGCCTTGTTTGTTTGAGATGTCTATTGGTGGGTTGCGGTTTGGCTGATTTGTCTTCTTTTCTTCACATTGCAGACTTGGTTTCACGAGCTCTCGTGGCGGTCAGCAACCGCTCATTGCGTGGGAGAGTCTTACGGCTGCTGCGCGTACGGCGCTGACGGATACTGACTTCGGCTCGGCGAATGTGCCGTTCAAGGATGGGAGCTTTGAGAGTAACCTGGCGGATGCGTATCCGCTTTGATGAGTGGGCTTGGTTTTGGCCGCAGAATGTTTCCACGTGAAAGTGTGTTGCTTTCATGGCCCCATGCGTCATGATATCGTATATGACAGCCTGCATAAGAAAGTTCAGCCGTCGACTCAAAGCGTGTTTTCCTGATTCTCATAAGTCGTTGCTCGTAACTTCATCGCAAACATCGTTGCGCTTTCCTGTTCACCAGACCCAAAGTTGGGAAGTCAACAAGATCTTCCCTTCTCGAAGGTGGAATGGTGTATCACACCACGCCAGAATTACTGTAAGACACAGACCCGTAACGCGAAAGTAACAAAGGAACCAAGGAAAGAAGGGAAGAAGGAAAAGAAAGGCGAACAACATCCCTCAAACCTCACCCGCCACCACCCTCGCCCTCCTCAACTCCCTCATAGCCCCCTCCAACTTCGGCCAAAACTCCCTCTGAACAGCCGAGTCCACAAACTCATGCATCCGCACAATCTTCTCCCCCGTCTCATCAAAGTCGAGCGTCCACACATACTCATTCACATACTCCCCCACAACCGTATCCGCCCGAGCCTTCAACCACAGCACTACGCGGAACGCCTCGCGGTCTTCCACAACGTCCTGCACGCTCAGCTCGAAATTCTGGAACATCGCTGTCAGGCGCTGGAGCTGTTGCGCGTACTCGGTGTTGTTGGAGGGCGCGATGTTGAGGCTCGAGGGCTGGATGTGGCGCATGCAGCCGGGCGAGCGGTGGGAGATTATCGCGTCGATGTCCATGGCGTTGAAGGCCGCGACTACGGCGAGGGCGGTGCGTTTTTGCTGGGTTGGTGATGGGGTCATTGTTGGTTTTGGTTTCTTTTTCCTACTGGCATTGGTTCTTTGCTTCTACGCGACGATGATGTAGTTCATCAATAGTGTGGTGTTTGAGTTTAGGCACGCCCCGCGATGTTTGTCAAGTGTCGAGATCGTGGACGTCACAGCGGAGTCTGTTGAGAGAGAAACATAAAAGGGAGGGGAGCTTGTAAGTGACCAACATGGAACGTCCTGGATGTGTAACGTTTACTAGAATATTGTTCGTGGTTGTTTATAAGCTCGTGAATCCTGCTGACATTGCTGCTCGGTAAGCAGATCCATGACCAGTCATTCTTACAAAACTGATAAACATAGTAGGCGTTGACATTCATCGCAGCATTAAAGCCTGCCACCAGTTCAACACGTGAACACTAATACATCGCTCATCACCGAGAACATTGAACATGGCCGGTAAAACGCTAGTAATCCTAGGCTCTGGCCCCGGAATCGGAATCGCAGTCGCCAAAGTCTTTTCAGTCCGCGGCTTCACTCACGTCGCTCTGGTTTCGCGAAACAAGGAACGCCTGGCCCAAGACGAAGACAGCGTACTCGACGCGATCCAGGAACGAGGCTACAGCTGCCGTGTCAAGACCTGGGTCTGCGACATCGCGGACCTGAAGCAGTTGAACGCTACGTTGAAAGAGATCGAGTCCTTCGGCTCGCTGGAATGTGTCCTGTTCAACCCGGCCAGAGTGGCTGGCAAGCCGGCGCTGGAGGAAAGCAGCGAGGCGATTGAGGCTGATTTTAGGGTACGTGGTCATCATCCTGAGATGGTCCAAGTGAATTACCACCGACTGACGAATCTACATGTAGCTCACGAACATCGGTCTCCACGAGACTGCGAAATGGGCCATTCCACTTCTGAAGCAAGCCCCCGAAGACAGCCTTCCCTCATTGTTCGTCACGAGCACTACTCAGCTTTACAAAGAGCCAATTCCTCAACTGACATCGCTTTCGATGGTCAAGTCAGCTCAGCGCTCGCTTGTGCTGTCTCTGAATGCACTGCATGGGAAGGATGTCCACATTGCTCTGTTGTCTGTGGGCGGGGTGGTGCACCCGGATGCGCCCAACTTGAGTCCGGAGAATATCGCTGAGCAGGCTTACAAGTTGTATAGACAGCCGAGGGGAAGTTGGGAGAGGGAGATGGAGATTCATGAATGATGGGGCGGCGATGTTGATAAATACTGCATAGAGAATGACACTGAGTGGGTGACTCGAATGAATACTCGAAGAACTCGTCTCATGACTTGAGTTGATGTGTTCCGTGCAAGTCCTCTATTGGAGCAAATGCAGCGAGCATGCTCAGAATCGGCGTCTCTGCTATCGACCTCGTAAATGATTCAAGGGTGTATCGGCTAGCCACCGTACATTCATATACAGCATCAAAGCGTGTGTGTTCTGACGCCCTCGAATATTCACTTGTTTAATCGACAATCCAGCGTTCTTCAAGACCAAAGTTCAGAACAGCTCCCCTCAGGCAGCAACTTAAGCTTGGCGTCGCGCACTTTGGGCCGTTCGCACTTCGGCTAAACTTTTCGACAGCGGAGATCGCAAGCCGTACGTCGAGGCAGGCCTTGAAGACTTTACACCTAGCGACGACGATATCGACGGACCCGACCAGTGACCCTCGCCAAATACCGACAAAATGAGTACGCATCCGCCACCGAACAATACGAGCATGGGAGGACATCTTGGAGGCTGACGGAGTGCGTGAACAGCGAAGGGAACGTCCAGCTTCGGAAAGCGCCACAACAAGACGCACGTTCTGTGCAGACGCTGCGGTATGCACGCATCGGAAGGACCAGGACCACAGGGACGGGATGCTAATGTTCAATCAAGGTCGTCGCTCTCTCCACGTCCAGAAGCACACTTGCGCCAACTGCGGTTACCCTAGCGCCAGTGTCAGGAAGTGTACGTCGCACGCCTCCCTCTTCCAGCCCACCGATACCTGAATCAACTTTCGCCAACGCATCGCCACGAATGAGAGAACGAAAGAACCAAAGCACTAACATACCACTACAGACAACTGGGGCGAGAAGGCCAAGAGGAGAAAGACCACCGGTTCCGGCCGCATGCAGTACCTGAAGACCGTCCCCCGCAAGTTCAGCAACGGCTTCCAGTCCGGTGCTCCCAAGGGCGCTCGCGGTGTCAAGCAGAACAACTAAGCGACCTTCTATGTGCAAAATGGTGGACCACTCGGCAAGGGCATGATGGAGTTTTCGGAGCTTTTGGCAAAGGGCGGTGGGCGCTTGAATGGAACGCAAGAGAGCAAGACCTGCCAGCCCTTGGGGACGACAATGCTCAGTAGCTGAGGGGATGTAGCGAACAGCAAAAGCATTCATGTTCAAATGCCAAATACCAGCCGTCTGCTTCGCCAGATTACGACCAAAGCCTTGTTCACTTTCTGGGGAGATTCTGTTGGGGAGCCGCGCTGTCAATGAGTTCGAGGGAAATGGCTGTACGCAGTCTTGAGCAAGGTAGGATTGTACACATGCAGTTCAGAGGACGGCGCGAACAATAGAAATCGCACTTCCAACTTGAAGCTTCCAGTCCATGTTGGTTACCTTTGCAATTGACTTTCAGATATGGAGTCGATTACCTGGACATCTACGTACGGCCTTATCTCGCTCGACACGGCAGCACACGAAGATTCACAAAATATACTTTCGGACGATGTGGACGTCCCGGTGCCGTTCACCGATGAACATTGTGATTATGGATTGCATTCGACAGCGTCTTGCCGTTGCCAACGACTCGACGAAATTTGATCGTACTCCGGTTTGCAAGCCCAAATTCAGCATGCTGCTATGGTGTTTGCAAATGCACATGTTTGTCTGATGCTTATGATAACTAACACACTACTAAACGTTCTCAGCAGGACCGACGAGTCTCAAGTTGCAGCACCAAATCCCAGACGACCTGTCTTCTCTTCAGCACACCAATACCTCAGACGAAACCACTCACTCCATTCTTGAACTCCCCAAACACATCCAACGGGAACGAATCCGCCAATCGCTGGTAACCCACCGGACCCGGGTGCAAGCAATCCCCCGAATCATACGCCGCAGCCAACTGCGTCTCGTTCATGGGATCCCTCAGCGCCTCGTCAAAGTCCAACACGGCGTCGAAAGTCCCGCTGTTCCGGATCCAATCGTTGACCCGCAGCCGCGTCTGCTCGCGCTGATACGTCGAGTAGCCCTGCAGCGTGCTGTTGTAGCAGCCGAAAGGCGTGATCGTCGCGCCGAAGAAGGGGATGCCGTGCGCGTGCACCCGCGTGCTCATCTGCTTGAGCGCCTGGATCAGGCGGTCGCCCGTCTGCGCTTGCGCCGCCGCGTTGTCGGCCGTCGTCCCGATGTCGTTGACGCCTTCGAAGACCATGGCGTACTTGACGCCGCTGTGCGCCAGCACGTCGCGGTCGATGCGGCCCAGGGCGTTGGGGCCTAGGCCGTCGTAGAGCACTCTGTTGCCGCCTGCGGCTTGGTTGATGACGCCGATGTTCTTGGTGGCTTTGTTCTGCTGCATGCGCTTGAGGACGAGGTCCGGCCAGCGGCTGTTGGTGTTGACGTAGCTGCCGCGGCCGTCGGTGATGGAGTCGCCGACGATCACGAAGGCGCCAGCGGAGCGTGGTGACCAGGCTTCCACCGCGGAGAGGAAGTACCAGTGGAAGCTCTCGACGGCGCTGGGGTCGGTGAAGTTGCGGGCGCTGGTCTGGTCGCCGGCGGAGATCCATGAGCCGACACGACTGCCTGGGTGGGAGGTGATGGAGTTTGTGGTTTGGCCGGTGGCGAGGTAGATGGTGACTGAGATGATAGACTCGGGCGCAATGGGGAAGTCGAGGGGGTCGGAGACTGCGAGGGCGCCGTTGGGGATGGTGATCGAGCTGTTGCCGCTGAAGGTGAGGGTTTGGAGGGAGTCGGTGTCGATGATGGGCGAGCCGGTCTTGTTGTAGCCGCTGCCTGCGACTGGGTAGGCGACTGTGGCTTTGGTGATGGGCAAGTCCGTCAGGCCGAAGGCGTTTGATAGGCGGATCCTGATCTGCTGGGCACCGATGGACATCTGTAGTGTCTGTCGGATTGTTGAGTCTGCGAAGACGAGGCCCGTGGTATTCTGAGGATTTCGTTAGTCTTGAGTTTTGACGTGACGGTCAACGATATGATTGAGTCCTACAAATGGTGGTGGCGGTAGGTTAGCAGGCTCGGTCAATTGAGGCATTGTGCCCCAAGTATCGACCCAATGGCCATCGCGTGGCTTTGGAGTTATTCCTCCATAGGTTGGCGGCGATGCCAGTGCCGATGCTGTTGCTGGGAGGACGGATGCCACCAGAGCAGCAAGCTTGAAAGCGACCATGTTGACGACAAATGGCGGTGATTGCCTGGCTAAGTAGAGACGACTCCTACATTTTTGAGGCGATTGGATCTTCTTTATACTACCATGTGTAATTACAACGACGTCGTCGGCAAATGCACTCGATCCCTGAGGGGTATAAAGTGAACTATAACTGCGGCTAAATGCAGACATATTTGAACATCCAGGATTGGAGGGATAACTAGATCTATCTCCACACATGCAATTTTACATGCGTCTCCATTCTCGAGGACCATCCGTTAGTGCGAACACTAAGAATACTCGGGGCTGAATACTGTAGATGCGTGAGGTTGAAAGATGAACAGAAATGGGATGGCGAAAGGCAAGATGAACAAGATGGAGCAGTCGCGTTCCTGACGCTAGAGCCGTTTCGGACGCTAGCGCGGCTCGCAAGTTTGAAGACTTCGATCGGCTTGAACAAAAAGGCTTGCAGCATCGAAGCAGCAATTCAACCCATCACATTAATTCAAAATGCTCTCGGAGCATCTGGTCGCCTCTATAGGCGCGCCTTTCAAGGCCACCGGAACTAGCATTGCCAAAGATGCTGCCATCTTCGTGCACGAATACCAGCCTTCTGGCACGCAGCGGGCAATGTTCAAGAAAAGCGCCACGCCTCAAAACTGTCTGGCCGTGAGCTCTACCCACATCTTCGCCGCACAAGCCGGAAAGGCAGTCGTACACGTCTACAGCAGGGAAAAGGGCAACCAAGAGGCCACTATCCCTTTCACCGAACGCATCAACTGCCTAACGCTGGCATGCGATGATGCCGTCTTGGTACTTGGAACGACAGAAGGAAGGGTCTTCCTGTGGGAGGTTGCTACAGGACGACAAGTCACCACCGCCCAATCGCATCTTCAGCCGGTCAACCAGCTTACCGTCGATGCCGCCTCAAACTTCTTGATCTCGGCCTCAGCGGACTCGACGTGTCACGTCTGGTCTATTCCCGCATTGCTCTCGTTCTCAAATGATGGATCGCAACCGCTTGCACCACTGCGAACATTTACAACGCATCGATCCTCGATTAAAGCACTTGCCATCGGCCACAGCGACACTTTCCAGAACATCGCCATCACCGCGGCTGAAGACAAGACTTGTCTCGTATGGGACTACCACTCCAACGCTATGCTGCGGACTTTCTTGCTCCCCTCGGTGCCCACGTCGATCGTCGTGGATGCGGCGGATCGTGCATTTTACGTAGGCTATGAATCGGGTGACGTTCATCGAATTGATTTGCTTGCTTCAGCGGAAGGGGAGAGCATCCAGAGCGGTACCGATGCTTTGACCCCCATACAACCTAAAACAAAGGTGTGGTCGCCGCCAGATGCAACGACTGGCTCAGTGCTTTGCCTCGGGCTCTCTTTCGACGGCACTGCGGTTCTTGCTGGCCACCAGTCGGGTACCATCCTTGGTTGGGACGTTGCCACTGGACACATGAAGCCCTTCCTCCCACAGGGACCTTTGCCAGGACCGGTCATGAATCTTCAATTCCTCCCGGTCTCCGGATTCCAGTCTGAGGATTCTAAGCTCACGCGTTTGGAGGCAGTCGTCAAGCCCAAATTCGGTGCTTTCCAAGACAGCAGTTCCGGAAGTGGCACTGTCCCAGGCAACTACGTAATCAACGCACAATTGCTGGGAAGTGTTGCCAGCTCATCCGAGCAGACTGAGTCCCTGTTCGGTCAAGCCTTACTTGGCAAATCTTTCCCTTCATCGTTGTTAGACGAAGGCCTTGGTGAATTAGCGGCATGGAGCGAAGGTCCACCTCCCGAGGCAAAGGGCAAGGATGTGAGCCAGCTGGATGACTTCATGTCTCTGGATGGTCCTGCTCCGAAGCAACCGGATCACCAGCAGCAGAGCGCTGAGCAAAGGTCAGAATTGGAGGCTTTGAGAAGAGTCAACAAAGCCGCATTTCAGAAGATCCAGAAACTCCAGGCTCAATTACTGGAGCAATCTAAAAATGCCCCACAAGCGAAAGGTGGCTCGTCAGACGAGGACGAAGACATGTCGTCTGACGACAGCGAGTAGCCCTGATTTTCCAACGACAGCACGATCTGCAAGGCGTCGCATGAAGTGTTACATTCCTCATCCCTGCCAAAAGATCAAATGCCACCTATTTGTTTTGAGGGCTTGCTTGGAATGCAGTCAAGCTTGGCGTCAAGACATGTCAACGCAGGAACGTGGCTATACAGTGTGCTACAACGCGCACGTATTGTAAAACATCGACTACTCTTATACTTTGACGACTACAGGCATAGTCGCGTTCACGCAAAAATGACTTTCTCACGATCGCTATGCGTTATCTCCGCCTTGCTGCTGCTGGTTCAGGCTCGACGTCTGCCAGTATACAAACATGAGGCATTCGATTTGCAGATCCGCCAGGCTGATCCAACAGACGCGTCCGCACTGGCAACGCAGGCCGAAGTTCTGACCTATATCATGCCATCACCAGGAGCGGTTCCGGTTCCCGTAACAGAACAAAGTCAGATCGTCACTACATACATGCCACAATTCACGCTCTGCGATCTACCACCTGTTGGTTTCTTCCCTTTGACTCGACCTACGACTGTTGCATCCGACGCGCCTTTCCGGAACTACTCTATGACTATTCCGCCAGGTAATGGCACGTGCGAAACCATCTACAAGACAACTGCGACCATGGTTTGTGCGACCACCTTGAGCGACCTGACTACGACGTACACCGTTTCCAAGTGTTCGCAAGACATTACATTCTCGACGCAGTTCGGCTACGTGATTGCCACGCCAACTGCAACGGCCAAAGTGACTGGCAACTCGACCACGGGACCTTATGGCAACATGAGTGCAATGATCACGCCCGCACCAAGCATCAGGACTTTGACTACATTCTTCCTTGCTCCTTGGCAACAGTTGACCACTGCCGGACCACCAGAAGACGTCGATCTCAAGGTCTGCGCCACCCTTGCTAATGGCACTGTGAATTGTGTTCGCGAGTACCAGATCTGGAAGACCAGTCTTTTGACCATCAATGCAACATCGACTGTCAGCGTCAACTTCAGCACGACTATTGCAGGACCGTCGCAACTGATTGTTGAGACTTTCGTCGCAAACATCACCAAAGCCTTGGTCACTTACAGCATGTCAACAACAATGGAGCTACAGTACGTCACCGAGGCTTTGACTACGGAGACTGCGAGCCGAGTGATGTCCACCGAACCAACAGTCTACCAGACGCAGACTGTGGAGAAAGTCCCGTAAGTATCGTTGCAATCAATACTTGAGGTACCATTCGCTGACACACTTCTAGTGCGGAAATCACTAGCACGCTCACTCGTCACATCACTTCGACCATTCTAGGCGGCACAACCACCATCACTCTGAGTCAATCGCTGCCGCCCGTGGCTGTGCCTGAGGTAACGGATGCACCAGAGTATGAGGCTGAAGACGAAGAAGTAGAAGCAGAAGAAGAAGAAGAGGAGGAAGAGGTGGAGGATGATGATGATGAGGAACCGATGACTGGCAACGTACCTGAGCCGACCATCACGTAAGCAGATCTCAAACTCCACTGACTTATATAACTGCCACGCAAGTTTACTGACCTCGTCAAAGATCATATGCCAACTTCGCAAGCATCCTGGGCGCTGATGGGTACCGTCACTAAACCCCGGGGCGTGTTTCTCATTCTTTTCATTACGTGGCCTCCACAGGCAAGGCATTGCATGGAAACTGTTTGCGTAAGGCTGCTGGTCATTCTGCACTTCTCATGTATCATACTCAAAATAGGCAGCACTATCAACCGCCATTGAGGCAATCAATATTACGTTGCCTCATCATAGACTCATTCAGCTCTCGACCATCGACAACAGTGCATGTGCACATCCGCTTCTGATGCCTTTTTGTCTGCATGACTTTTCTCCGACCTTCATCGATCATCTCCACCACATCAACCACCCCCTCGCCCAGAGGAAAAATCATCATGTCGACTCCAACCCCAACCTCAACCACAGCGCTACCAACCGCCACCCCAATCTCACGTTTCTACACCTGTCCCGACGGCTGGCCGCCAGGCGTCTGGTGCGACTACTACCCCGACGGGCAACCCGCAGGCGCTCCAAGCACGCACGCCCTGCAGAACGCAATGCTGGTCCTGAAACTCTCCCTACTAGCTTTCATAGCCCTAAGATTGGTATCCCGCCGCGCATCGCTCAGCGCTCTCATCGGCTTGTGTCTCATCGCCGGCGGTTTCCTGTACGATGTCGGCTTCCGAATCCCTAGCGTTGAGGCTGTTGATGTTCCGACGACGACGACAATAACGATCACAGCGCCATTGATCCCGATAGCTTTCGCGAGCCCACATGACGAAAAGCTGACCCAGAGGTCCGCAGCAGCAGCACAAGGCGACGTCGTTTCTCCAATCTGGATCACGTACTATTCCACGACCACAACGTGGCTTCCAGTCGCAACCGTTACGGCGCCGCCTGTTCAAGGTGCGATGATCTCGTCGGTGGTTACGACCGACTCTGTGGATTCGTCAGTGATGACCGGAGTTGACTGGCCAGAGAACTCTCTTCCCGCGGAACCAGGCTCGGTCTGCACGGAAGCTGATCAGGCTGTTTGTCCGATTGTTGAGGGGAGGAAGACGGGGTCGCCTCCTCGTGTTGTTTCTGCTGCGTGAGAGTGCTGGGTCATGATCAGTCTGATGTGTGGTGCCGGAGGGGTTGGGTTCGACTATATAGGACTGAGTGATGGGCGGCTTGCCCTTGTCGAGACTATCTATCCGTTGTATTCAAAAGTATGAGATTCCTTTTTGCTTCTGCAGTGTACAGTGAATGATTGATTGTTACGCGAGATGCCTTCGCTGGAACACAATGATAACAAATGCCATTCGCCAAATCGATACATCGTGACATGGAGAAGACAAGCAGCTCTGGATTACTGCCTCTTGTCAGCATTGTTGTCGTCGTCTTTTCTGCCCTCCGTGCCCAAAGAGTTGCCGTTATAGAACTCTGCTCCCTTTTCACTCTCGGCCCTTTGCTCGGCCATGGTCTTGACCCTGATCCTCGACGGACCGCTCTGCCCAGTCCCCGAGTCCGCATTCGCCAATCTTGAGCCTTGCACGTTGGAGGGTTCCTGCTCGTCCGCGGTGCCTCCCATGTAAATGCCCTCGCCACTTTGGGAGCCACTGCTCGAACCAAAGCCCGTGACATAGCCTAATGCTGAGCCCGCAAGTCCAAATGCCCCGGATACCAGCCCATACGCAGAGCCGAGGATTCCGCCACTGCCACTTTCGCTGTATGCTTCTGTGAATCCGGCGACGGGTACTAGTACGAGTGTCGCTGTGGGCATGAGACCGACGTCAGACAGCGTCTGGCCTTCTTCACTGATTTCGATTGTGCGGCTTGGGTGTGGTGTGAGGATTTGGCGGAAGTTGAAGGGAATGTCGGCTCCGCCTGCAGGACTTGTCTCTTTGATCCATTCTCGGACGGCGGTGGCTAGAGTGCTGTCGTGTTTGAAACGGCCTTTGATACTTGAGCCGTCGAAGAGGCGCACTTGTAGGGCGCAGGTGCCGCTTGTGGGTGGCGTCTTCGTACTGCTACTCCCAGGCAATGTGCTTGATTGGGAAGGCAAGGGCTCGCCGGCTATTGCGCTTGCTGCTTGTTTCCTTTCCGCCTCTCTGTTCTTGCGCTCGCGTTTATCCGCCTCGATCCTGGCCATGATCCTTTGCTTCTCCTCTTTGGCCTCATTCTTTCTCTTCGCTTGTTGCTGCATCCAATCAACGCGAGCTTTGTTCTTTGCACCTTCGGGATCATCGGCTCTCTGCTTGCCCTTGTCTGTCTGCGACTGTGCACGCTCTTGCTCCTCTCGGATGGCTCGAGCGCGAGCTATCCGTTCTGCCTTCTCCCGACCCTCGCGCCTCAGTCGCTCGTTCTCTAGACGCTGGCCTCGCTCGGCGAGTAGTGCCTGTATGTTTTCGGGCTGGTGTTCTGATGAGACACCGGGCAACGAAGGAGCACTTGAACCGCTCGTCACAGCTGCTCCTTCGATAGCCTCATCGTTTGTGTTCGCAGCAGCAGGTACCGCAGGTTGATGTGTTTGTGTCGCTTCGCTAGCATCTGTGCTCTGTGCATCATTCCCGCAAGCCTTCAACAATCGTTGCGCCCATTCCTTGTATTCGAGATTGCCTTCAAGCTTGTCCACCACTGTTCCGTTGTGAATGATGACAAGCGTAGGAGCCTCGTCAATTGGGCAGAACGCGCTGAGGAAGCTTGCTTCTTTGGTGCCGTAGTCCAACCGTAAGAGGACAGTCTTCGACTGGATCACTGAGGGAATTTCGGCACGAGGCACGTCTTCTGAGTCAGTCTCGTGATTGCCGGCAAGCCATTCATTCTCCCATGTTGCTGAGGTCTCATCGTCGTCTGCGCATTGTTTGTCAGATCAATTCAGCGTGGATGTACATTCAACCAAGCCAATCGTACCTTGACGGATGAAGCAAGCAACGAGCTTCTGCTCTTGGATGGCCGCGCTAATTCCGCTCTGGAGATCGCCTTGGTGGAACATTGTAGAGTTGATCTTGTCAGGATGTGTTGCAACAAGCACTATTGTAAGTGAGGTTGGTGTTAATGGTCAACGACTAGGTCGCCGGATCGTCATGCGATCGAGACCAAGGACCCTTGCACCGAGGGCCTTCCCCAGACTCTCGCTTGGCGTCTGTGAAAGTCAACCAAGGACATGATCCAATGCGACAACTTCGACTTCTCGCCCGCGCCACAACTCCCGCCGGGACAACACAACCATGGACAGATCGCGGATACTATGGAGAGTCTTCTCCGACACAGCCTCTAGGAGGACCATATCGACGGCAACACAGCGACCATCATGGATCTGCACAGGCTGCCTTCGCCAGCAGGCAAAACCATCGAACATCCTCCGCCAACAACGACGAAAGCAATCCACACAACCCGGCGATGACCCAGCCTTCACATCGATTGTCGACAATCCCCCTCAGCTCATCCGTTCAGGAAGACAACACAACAAGCTCGGACTCTTCATCTTAGCTGCGATCCCCGTAACAGCCTTCGTTCTCGGATGCTGGCAAGTACAGAGACTGGGATGGAAATCAGAGTTGATCGCGAGATTTGAGGATCGCTTGCTCAAGGACCCTCTGCCCCTGCCTCCTCAAGTCGATCCGGATGCGATCAAGGACTTTGACTACAGACGGGTGGTCGCGAGGGGTGTGTTACGGCACGATCAGGAGATGCTCATTGGACCCAGAGTACACGACGGACAGCCAGGATATCAGGTCGTTACGCCGCTGGATAGAACGGATGAGTTCCCGGGAAACAAGGGAAATACCACAGTCCTCATCAACCGTGGCTGGATACCAAAGGATAAAGCGGAGCACAGACTGAGGCCTGAAGGTCTGCCGCAGGGAACGGTGGTAGTGGAGGGATTGTTGAGAGAACCCTGGAAGAAAAACATGTTCACGCCCGATAACAAGCCCGCGGAGGGCAAATTCTATTTCCCGGACGTCTACGAGATGGCAGCCTATGCTGGCTCCCAGGCTGTCTGGGTCGAGGAAACAATGAGACCGGATTTGCTTGAATCCTACTCTCGCGAAGACAAGGGTGTGCCCATCGGTCGTCCTCCTGAGGTCAACTTGAGGAATAACCACGGACAGGTAAGTCATTTCTCTGTTCTTGGGCTTCGTGGATGCCACTGACAGTTCAAAGTACATTTTCACATGGTTCAGCTTGAGCGCCGCCACTACAGTCATGATGTGGATGCTACTCAAGAGACCTGCTGGTGGAGTTAGCAGACGCGTGAGACAGAACAAAAGTTGGTGATAAGAGACCGACCCATTTGTCGCACCGCCTCCTTGAGAGGGGAATCAGCACCACCACTGCCAGATATGTATACCTGTACAACACGTGTAATTTACATTTTCACTTTTCCGGGCCTCCAATTTACTCGTTGAAGCAACGTTTGACCGACCAGTATCTGGGACACGGGCATGAATCGATTCTCTCTTACGTTTCAATCTCATGGATGCCGTGGTCCTCCTTGTCGCCTTTGTTCGTGATCGGCACGCTCTTGACAATCACCCGCTTGCGCTGTCGTTTCGCATATCTCTTCTGCAGCACGATCACGTAGGAGATCTGCTTGTACGCCACGAGCTTCTGGAAGAAACCCACGTCCCGGAGTTTCAGATTGGCGTACTGGTCTTTGAGCTTCTCGGCGAAGTCCCCGTCCGTCCAACCTTTCTCGTAGTAGAAGGGATCGCTTGTGAGGCGACGGCCGCGCCGAGTCACAACGAGGCGTGGCTCCAGGGAAGTCACCGTGTGTTCGGCAAAAGGATCTCTCTGCTGCAGAGCGACTTCTTTCGCCGCATGTCTCCGTTCGCCTTTTCTTCAGTTTCCACCAGGCGGTCCCGACAGGTATAGGTCGTCTTCGCTGGGCTCGTACGGTCTGATGTCGCTTTATGTCGGCTACGGAGTTTGAGTACGAGATTCCGGCCGGCCGCTGAGATCGAGTGCGAGTCCATGGTCTCGACGTCCGAGCTTGGCTTGAGCGATAAGATTTTCGATAGCTAGAGTCGACGTCGTCCGGATCATCGATGTTGGCAGTGCCGCCATAGAAGTCGTTCAGAGCGTCTTCGCTGGTTTCGTGGCGCCGTGACTCACGCGTTCTATGTCGATGCCTGCGGTGCTCGAGGTCACTTGCCCTGGGGTTGCGGTCGAACGATTCGTCTCGTGACCTGGCCATGTGTGGATTTCGTTCCGTGTGCACGATACATATAGAAGGTAGCGAGTGAAGCTTTGGTGTCGCGGCAGAGTTCGTGTAGTTATTGAAGGGTACTTATAGGAGGGGCCAGGAAGCTTGATATGCAGGCTGACGATGGACCACTTGGACGTTCGCGAATGACCAAAACGCCACCATCAGCGCGGTTTGTTTGCAGAGACAAGCTTATCGCGTCAGTCAGCGCTCTGGACGATGTTTTCAAACAGCTAGTAGTTTCTCGACCACAAGCCTCGCCTGTTCGGGCTCAACGGTCCCCTCCTCTCCCCTTCTGACCATTTGGCCAACAAACCACATAGCCTTTCCCTTCTGCCCCTTGTTCTTGACAGCCGATACCATGTCAGGATTCTCCTCCATGATAGACTGCGCTAAAGCCTCGTACTCTTGCTCCGACAAAGGCCGTAAACGCAGATTACCTTCATCAATGAGCTGCTCCACGCTTGGCCGTGCATCGTCTTCGGGGAGTTCGTTGAGAGTCGAGAGGAGCTGCTTGGCAACTCTTGCAGTGATTTGCTTCTGTGTGACGTTTACGATGATGTCTGCCAGCTCGGACGAGGTGACGGAAATCGACTCCCAGCTTTCTTCGTTCGATGTCTGGAGACCGCCGAGCTCGTGGAGGACCCAATTGCCTACGTTCTTTCCAAGCTTGAGTTGGTCTTGTTCTGAGCTGCCGAGTCTCTGGCTCACGAGCTGGACGGTCTCTTCCATGAACTCCAGACGGTCGCCTTCATCCTGGCTGACGATTGTCTTTGCGTCTTTGGCGCTTAGACCATAGGCTTTCTGCACCCGTTCTACAGTCGTGTCAGGCAGTTCAGGTAATGTAGACCTCAAGTGATCGACGAGCTCGGATGCGATAAGCAGAGGTGGCAGGTCGGCATCAGGCATATAGCGATAGTCAACCTCGCCCTCTTTTCCGCGCAGACGAGTGGTCTCTGTAGAACCAAGTGACCAGCCTCGTGTTTCGCCCTCGATAACGCCTCCAGCTTCCAGCACAGCGATCTGACGGTCGCGCTCGGCAACAATGGCCTCTTCCACCGCTTTGAACGAACTCAAGTTCTTGATCTCGGTTCTCTGGCCAAGACCGGACACGCCGCTGTACGACCATGTGCCATCCGTGCCACGCTGACGCACCGATACATTGACATCGGCTCGTAGACCGCCGAGCTCCATACCAGTAACGCAAGCGTCGACAGTCTTCAGCGTAGCCTGGATTTTGCGCACAACCGCAGCAGCCGTCTGAGGCGAGTGTATATGCGGCAGAGTGATGACTTCGATCAGAGGGTGACCCGCCCTGTTGTAATCGATATGGTACGTCGACGGCGGGTGCGAAGTCGTCTTTGCGGTATCCTGCTCCATCTGGATTTGCTTGATCCCAATCTTCAGACTAGATGCGCCATTGAGCTCAGCAGCCGGCACGCCATCCTCGGCGGTGAGTTCCAGCACGCCGTCTTTGGCAAAAGGCTGGTAGTACTGTGTGATTTGATATCCGTTCGGCTGGTCCCAGTGGAAGTAATGCTTCCTGTCCCACCCACTCTTGCGCTGGACCTGACACCCAAGGGCAATGGCAGCTCGCAACGCCGGCAACAAGGTCGCCTGCTGGAACCGAGGTTGCGCCCCCGGCATCGCCGCATCAAACAGAGCCACATGGCTGTTTGGCAGACTGTTGCCTTCAGCCGATGCTGTGGGCGCGCTCGAGAACAGCTTACAAGCCGTGTTCAACTCGGCGTGCACCTCGATGCCGACCGTGAGCTCCCACTTCTCCAGCCGAGGATCGACTTGTTGCTTCTTGCTCCCACTGTTTGAGGCTTTGGCTTCCGCCTTCTTGCGCTTTGCTTCATCCTTGAGGTGTTTCCGCAGAGGCACCGCGTCTGGTCCTGGGGTTTGGGCGGTGGTCAGACCTCGAGAGGAGAGCCATTTCGTAAAGTAGCATGCTCTGGGAGTTGATCGAGGCGCGTACAATCTTCCAGAAACGCCGGAGAGGCAGCGGAGCTGCGCTGGACGAAGTGGTAAAGCAGTCATGTATAGAAATGGTTCAAGCTCCAAGGCCGATGTTCAATGGATGGGAATAGTTGTAATTCGGATGTCGACGTATAACCCTAACCCTATGCATGACCACCGAGCATTAAATACTGTAATATTCTTCCTTTGTCGAGACACTTCTATGTTACACCTAACTACTTCTGAGATCACCATCAATCTCGCCAAAATCTTCCGAAACAGCACATCAATCACGCTTGTGCCCAACCTTTCCAATCCCCTTCAACCCCCAAATGCTCAAACTGGTCGTAAAAACGATACAAGCAAAGCAAAACCAAAAGGTAGCCTTGTAACCCTCAAGCAGCGCCTCAGGGCTCTTCTTGTCTGCATACTCAGATTTGTGGGTGATGTCTGCCGCAATGACAGCGACGAGGCCCAAGCCGATGGACTTGCCGATCTGAGAACGGATTAGCACAATGTGTTTACATGGAAGCTTCAACACAAGGTACATGCCTGGGATACCGTGTTGAACACTCCACCGGCCAAGGCCTGGGTGTTTGCGTGGAAGACGGAAGTGATCAGAAGGTTCGAGACGGTGAAGAGGCAATCGGCACCTGTCGGGTTGAAAATATTCGCCAGAAAAGCTGTGGCCCCATCTCATCAGCATGCGTTTCCGCGGGTGACATGGCAAGAATATACTCACCTGTGTACCAGTAGTTCGAGTATTGAGTAGCAGCGACCATCGCAAGAGGTGCACCGACCGAGATCGCACTGCCGACAATTACAAGCCAGTTTGCAGGGACCTTATGGACCAGGTAGCCCACAGCCACGTTACAGATGACACCAGCAATCGGCGCCGGCAGGAAGTAAATGGAAGTCTGCGTAGCCGAGTACTTTTGTACGTCCTGGAAGTAGAAGGTCAGGATGGTCTCGATCGAGTTGAAACTGCCCCATGTGAAGAAGACGGCTATGCAGATGGTTGTGAAGATGCGGTTGCGCCAGAGGGAGTTGGGAACGATGGCTGGCTTGCCCAACCTCTCCTGACGGCCAACGTGCCAGATGAAGACGGGGATGAGAGCGAGAGCAAGGAGTAGAAGCACGATGCTAGAAGGCTGTTTGATCGATGAACGGCTCCCGGCTATGGTGGCGAAAACGTATGAGAGCATTGCGAGAGAGGTGCTTGCGACGATTGCACCGATCCAGTCGATCTCCGTCTTCATGCGATGCCACTTCTGCTTCCAGGTAGGGATGTTGTCAGCATCACTGCCTGCTATGCTATCGATAGACTTCGGCAAGCCGAATAATGCCATCAACACGACAATGCTGTTAGCGATAGCCGCCACTGTTTGAGGGGCGTTCATGCGTTAGCTGACGATGCTTCCTTTCTTACTGACAATCCATCTCTTCGGTTAACTTACGATGAAACCCCCATCTCCACCCGATACTGTCGGTCAATACACCACCGAGTGTAAGACCAATCGAAAAACCAACAGGCTGCCCACCGCCCATGGCCGCGAATGCATAGTTCCTACGCCTGCCATGGAGTGTGGAGGTAATGATGCTGACGGCCGAAGGCAAGCAGAAAGCAATGGCGACGCCACTGAGACCGCGGAAAATGATCAGCTCGTTGGCATTGCGTGCCAGACCACATCCGAGGGTGAAGAAAGATTGGAGGATAGATCCAACTTGGTACATAAACCTCGAGCCAAGAGCGTCGGCGATAGATCCAGAGAGCAGGAGAACACAGCCGCAAGTCAAAGCTTGGATGGAAGACGGCCTATGTGTTTTGTCAGTACTAATGTAGTCATTAGACACCGCGGGAACGGCAATACCATAGTAGAAGATTGTCGGGAATATCCAGATCGACCGCCATGGTCGGCAAGATGACTGTAGTCAAGCCATTGAGCAGCGTACTGATACCAGTGACCAAAGTCACCGACGCGATCACAACAGCCGTCGTCCCCTTTGAAGTCGTAGTCGCCGCCGTCTCAACCCCGCGTAATGACGCCCCATCGCTGCGAGAATCGTTGCCAATCGTCGAAGGACGACGCGTGCTGGCGACTTTGCTGGCTTTGGTGAAGACAGCTTCTGGCGCCTGTGGAGTCGCAATGTGGGACAATTCGATCGATGTCTGAGACATGGCGGTCGACTGTCGTGGAGATTTGATGGAGCAACAGATGAACTCGATCAATGACTCCACCGAGAGATGCAAAGAGTATATGGTGGCTGCGGCTGAAGGAAGCTAGGCGCCAAGGTTGATTGGTGAGCGAGTTTGGATCGCGGGAGCCCTCCGCCGCGCATACAGTTGCGGAAGAACGTACTGCCGCACTGGCAAAGACGACGGGCATGGCAGTGTTCTCAAACATGATTTTGGGTTGTGTTGACTCTGGGTAATACTCAAGGATGTGTGCTTGCTCATTAAAAGCGTATCAGGTGCGATAGTTTCGTCTATGGTATCGTTGTTGTATGTCTGTCCAACACTCATCTTCTAAATCGACTTCTCAAGCTTGCTTTACATGCCGCTCAAAGCGGCCTGGAGTCGCAGTCTTCCCGAAAGTCTCCTTTTCTCCCTCCTTGTCCATCCTCAATAGTGGGTATAAATGCTAAAAACAAGCAAGCACAAAGCCCGCAACCAAAGCGCCAGGCCTCAGCATCGATCCATGTCCAGCACGAATCCGTCATAAAAAGTCGTAAAGTTGCCGTGCCGTTTCACCTTTCTTCACCAGCACATAGAACCTCTCAAGCAAAAGTGGCATAATCCCTCGCCTCCTCATCGCGTGTGGAAGACGCAGCTCCTCGCTCACTTGGACCCGAGCCCATGATATCCTGCGTCCTAGGACCAGTATACCCCGTGAACCGATACCAAATCATGGAAAAAACAGCGACGAACCCGGCGATGACAATCGCATAGTTCATGTTCTCGGCCGTCACAGGCTTGCTCGTCGGGCAGAAGAGCACGACGCTGATGAAGACGACCCACAAGATAGCGATGACGTTGAGCAGCTTGCTGACTTTCATCGGCTTGAGCAGAGTGTCGAGATCAAAGGGTCCGGGGATGAAGTTGATGCGCTTGGCGTACCAGAGGTGGGCGGCGATGACGGCGATGTAGCTCAGGTCGAGACATGGGGCGCAGAGGTTGAAGATGGCTGTGATGGTCTGAGTCGAGCCGAGACCGATTAGGTTGAGGCAGGCGCAGAAGATCACGACGAACCACACTGCGTTGACCGGAGTTCCTGTCACGCGCCAGATGCGGCCGAAGAAGCTTGAGAAGGGCAGTGCTTCGTCGCGTGCGAACGCGTATGTCATGCGAGAGTTGGCTAGGAGCGCAGAAGCTCCAGTGAAGAACTGCACTAGAATGACTAGGAACAGCATTGCAGTACCGCCGCTGCGTCCTCCGGCATTGAGGAAGATCTGGGCAACCGGGAACCCAGTTGGTGAATTAACGATATCGTCCATGTAGTTCTCGGTGAGGCAGAAGCCAAAAGTGACGTTGAGGAGGAACCCGAGAATACCAGTCACGAAGATCGCGTTGACGATTGCGTATGGACCTCTGATGGCGGCATCGTGTGTTTCTTCGGAAAGGTGTGTTGTGGCATCATAGTCGGTCATACACCAAGCCACGTTCAAGAATCCCAGGAGAAAGGACCAGCCTTTGCTGCCCCAACCAGAATCGTCTGTGAAGTGTGTGAAGACGAATGAAGCGCTTCGCTTGTCCGGCGTGCAGACCAGGAGAGCGATGCAGATACCAATGGTTGCCAGGATGTTAATCGGGGCGAACCAGAGGATAATTTGGTGTAGCTTCTTAGTCGTCAGGGTGCAGATGGTGCCGAAGATGACCAGCACTGCCAACGAGAGAAGGACGGTGTGAGTAGGTGTGCTAGATCCTGTCAGCTTTTGCAGCAACCGAATCAGTAGAGGAAGTCGACTCACGGCGAGTATTGATAACCCGTCTCTATGATCCCCGAGTTCATGCTCGCCGCAGCAAGCACCATCTGACCGATAGTGTAGGCCAACGAAGCCACACCAGCTGCTTGTCCAAGGAAGTTCGCCCATCCAATCACCCAGCCCCAGATTGCGACATGTTCAGGCGGCACCACATGCTTGGTGACGAAATAAATACCGCCAGCGGTAGGGTACGCAGAGACCAGCTCTGCTACGGAACTCGCAATGACGGCGGACATGCACGATCCAATGAACCAAGCCCATACTGCGGTCGCGGGTCCCCCCACTCCGAGTGGGACACCATATGTCGCTGGTTGTGATCCGAGGACGCCGAGGACTGAGATGGCATAGGACACTGTTGACCACTTGTTGAATTCACGTCGGAGTTCCTGTCGAGCGTCAATGAGGGTTCTGCTACCGACGGTCTCTTTTACGTAGCTTACCTGTTTGTATCCAAGCCGTGCCAGCAGTTGGTCATCGTCGTTGCAGGCATGTGTGGTCGTCGTAGAAAGATCAGAGTAGGCGGGCAGGCCATTTGGATCCGGGTAATTTGTCGACGGCTTTCCTGATGTCAGTTGCTTCTCGTTGGGCCGCATTGAGTCCATGACGAATTATTCGTGTTAGACAACGACTTGAAAGAGACAAGACAAAGAGACACAGCTCTATATTATACCACACCGAACCTCTCAAGAACCACAAGGGTCAGAACGAAGGGTGCCCTTCAATGGCGGTCAGGCCGCAGAGAGGTGGGCATAGAGGGCAATCCTATGCCGGGTTGGTGGAACAAAGGGCATTGAGCTTCGATAGCAATCCCAGACAGGGTGTAGGGATATGCTCACACAGACAATTGTTCTAGCGTGGCGTGAACCGGCAGCTACGAGATGACAACAGCTCAGGGCTGAAACTATGAAAGAGAAAGCGGCATACCGGATGGTCCGGGACTGTTTGGTAGTGGCCCCTCGAGTCAGTATGGGAGAGCAGTCGGGCTCTGACGGTGTTAGCGTTGGATGCCATGTCCAAGTCTTTCTTGATGGTAGTCCAGCTCTTCCAGCATCAAGGTGTGGTGTGTCGTGAGCTTGGAGGAGTAGTGGATCCGCACGGCAACCAAAAGACATGTACCAGGCGGGACTGCCGGCGCATGCACAGGACGGGGTACATGTGTGTTTCCGGGGATGTCAGTCCGACACACAGTTTTCTGGGAACAGATGGCGTCTGCGTCCGTGGTGCTGGAGCACACAACAGACGCGAGACGGCTAATGATTCGCTTTGCCGAGTCCTAGGAGCCATGTGGTGGGGACATATCCATTGACATGTCACACCTGCATCGATGATGACGAGCAAGGGGTTTGACCGTTGGAAATTGTTATAGGACCACGCTAGAAGTCTAATGGTCAGACGTCGTTTCGGCAGGAAGGGAAGGGAGGAGGAAAGTTTGCGCGAGTGCCACCAAGATGCTATCAAACGGATAACGTCGTGTTCTGCCGTCAGTGCAGAAACTCTGTTGGTGCGACCGCGGCACCATTGTCACGAAATGGTATTAGAGGCCGATGGCGAAAAGGGCTCTCAATAATCCTCACGCAATCCGCCGGTCTCCGTCAGGATTCTAATCACTCTCAACCGTGCAGGCAGGCAGTCAGCGGTGAGAAGGTGTGCCACGTCAAGTAGACGATGTAAAGCCTTAGAGGTGAACACTAAGCAGAGAACTGCCAAAAAATTACATCCGTACCACGTTTGACAGCTTTACAGCGCGTGGCTTGTGGAACCTTGGCTAAAAACCGTCTGCCGGTGTGCTTACCGTAAGCTAAACCCTGCATTACTGTTCCGATCGATTGGTCTTGTCATCGTTCAATCGGCCACTTCGCCGCCACCGCTACCAATGCGAGGTGATGGCAGACTGCATAGCGCATGTTGCTATATTACTGTATACGAGCTCTAGCGTGAAGGTCCAGTGATGAGGGCAGGAAGCGGTCAAGATGGAGATATAGTGCTGCCCGAAACTCTATTCATCCGACACGATTCGACCGACAGACCGACCCGTGAACGGTAACGTGCATACATGTGCCGAATGGATGGAGGCTGCTCCGATGGTCGTCAATCTGGAACTTCTTCTCTGGTAAGTATGTTCCTGTTACTGGAAGTCCGATCGTTTATTCGTCGTAATTGTGAGGTTTCCCTTCATTCATCCATCCATTCATCCATCTATCAATGCGATTAAGTCCAAACATTACGCCTTTGTTTTCGCAATGACCTTCACCCTCGGCTCCAACAACAACCTTCCCTCGGGTATGGCCTCGGCGTCAAACCCTCCCTCCCTCTCATGCACCAACCGTCCTCTCAACCAGGTTGCCTTGGCGACACCCTTCAGCACCTTGCCCTGATACGGGCTGCACTTGTTCCTGAACAGCATCTTGCTCGGCTCGACCTCGAACTCGGCTTCTGGGTCAAACACCGCGACATCGCCGTCCATGCCGACCTTCAAGGCACCCTTGCTGCCTTCCAGACCGACTTGCAGGGCAGTGTTGGCGCAACACCAGCGGGCGATGTCGACGAGTGTGGCCTCTTGGTTGAGGCCGCGGCGGAGAGCTTCGGTCCATAAAATGCTCAGGCCAAGGCCAACTGAGCTGATGCCGCCCCAGGCTGAGAAGAAGTCGCCTGCGGCCTCTCCGTTCTGTGCGCCGCAGCTCGCTGTCTTGCCCTTTCCTTCTGCGTTACCCGGTACGTGAGATGGCAGTAGCTTCAACTCGGGTGTGCATGGGGAGTGATCGCTGACGATTGTCTTGATCACGCTGTCCGCCTCGTACATCTCATCCCAAAGTCCATCTTGATTCGACTGGCTGCGGATTGGCGGGCAGCATTTGTGTCGCGTATCACCCGCCTGAATCGACTCGGCCGCCAAAGAAAGGTAGTGGAAACACGTTTCAGCAGTCACGTTGACGCCCTTCGCCCGAGCGTCACGGAGCATGGGGATCGCTTCGATCGCACTAAGATGCACGATATGCAGCGGCAGTTTCGGCGCCAGATGTGCGAGCGACAGAATTTCCAGTATGGCGTAAGTCTCGAAACTACTTGGTCTCGAGTCAAGGAAGGTCTGATACATGTCCAAGGGTCCAGTGGGGACGAGAGGTGGTTGCGACCACTGCACATCGTCACCTACCGATGCTGTGACGGGAGGGATCATCTCTGCGTGAAACATGACGGTAGTTGGCTCCTCGGCCAGCTCTTCGAAAACTTGTGCAATATCATGTGAGGAGACTGCCGGGAACTCCTCCACGCCGCTGTCGATCAAGAAGCCTTTGAAGCCGCGTACGCCCTCACGGACGAGTGGCTTCAGCTCAGCAACGTTGCCTGGCACAATGCCGCCGTAAAAGCCAACATCAACCCAGCACTTTCCCTGCGCAGCGGCTACCTTCTCTTTCATTCCGGCAACCGTTGTCGTCGGGGGAATAGCATTCAGTGGCATGTCGACCACCGTTGTCACCCCTCCAAAAGCCGCAGCTCTTGTGCCTGTCCAGAAGCCCTCCCATTCTGTTCTTCCAGGCTCATTCAAGTGTACGTGGGCATCGACCAATCCAGGGAGCAGCACGGCTGGACTGTAATCGGTATAGGGCGTTCCGGGAGGAAATTCTGAGGGAGGGAGTACTGATTCGGAGACGGAGGTGATTTTGCCAGTGATCGTAGAAATCACAACGGTCGCGGGAGTCAGTCGGTCGTTGATCACGGCGCGGGAGGATGTGAGGATGGTGATCTTGGAGTCGCCGTTACTGACGGGAACGTGGGGAGGTGTCGCTGTGCCTGTTGCATGTGGCGCCATGATAGCTCTCTGGTGCTGCTTGATATCGAGGCCTTACCGACGATAGGTCGTCTGTGTATTGCAGTGCAGTGTTCGAGGAATGTAGAACGAGGGTGGGATAGCGGTGGAAGGGTGAAGAGGAAAGAGGATATGAGCAAGAAGACCTAGACCTCGAGTACTGTAATTGAAATGCGAACGGTCCCGACTCGCAGACCGTCGCTACCTTACCTTACCGCATACGAGGCCAGCGAAGGAAGTGGAGGCGTCTTCCGTGCATGAGTGGAACGTGGAGACCCCAACCCATGGAAGGTGCCCGTGGTGGGTGTGAGTGAAGAAGTTGTAGTGTCGGAGCTGGCCGGCATGGATACATATTACTCGATGGAATGGGAATGCAAAAATGCGCCCCAACCAGAAGGGCCAGAGGAAGGCGGCGTGGAAGTTTAATTCGGTAGAGATAAACAGCTGAGAGCGGGTAAGTGATGTCGTTGAGCTTCACGATAAGGGACTTGGCGACCTGCGCGACATTACGGACCGAGGTCCAACCTTATGTAATCTTGCCTTGCGCAAAGTAAGTTACATTAGACAGTCTGAAGTAATGTCATAGAGTGATAGTAGAAGGAAGTTCGGTTTGGCCAGACTGTTAATACAGTACTGGATCTGCCGCATCTACGTAGGGGTGAAAGGTAATCTCACTTGGAGCGTGAGCAAGAGAAGCGTAACTCGATGAGCCCGTGGCCGGGCAATACACTGAACCAACCATCTTCGTCCGCGCAAACACTGCAGCCTCACTTCTTCGATCTCCCTGTGATCACACCATCTTTGTACTTCACCCTGTCCAGAAGCACATCTTCGCTCGAGTAAAGACTCGCAGGAAGCTTGCAGTCATTGCCGGAATTGATGTGAAGATACGTGTACGCATCGCACTTGTAGTATATCCTCGACTCCCGTTTGGTGATGCTAAGCTCCACCAGGGCGGCCATCACTCGCTTCACGTCGACCAAATCCGTAAAGTCTTTCGTGTAGACACAAATGAGGCTGCCCTTGGTTATGGTGTCGGGCTCCCAAGTCCCGACTTTACACACAGGGCCAAGTTTGCCCGCTGCCGTAGCTTCTGCGACGAGACGCCAGACGCGAGGGAGATCGTCCAACTTTGGAAAGAGCATCCATTTGCTTGAGGTCACGCCGAATGTCTTCGCAGTGTTCAGCAGGTCAACCTCGAGCTGATCACGGTAGGGGCCCAATTTTCGGGTGATAGTACGACAGCCTTCCCTGGATTGTGTTGTTCGATTATGACTCGCTGTTTGCGCAAGCCATCAAGTAGTGGGGAAGCAGTCTCGATAAATGTATCGAGATCCTTTTCATCGCTGCTGTCTTGTAACTCAGGTGAACAGTGAACCCATAGCCATGGTCCAACACTAGCCGTTTCGGGATCTGCAACCGGGAGTCGGCGGAGGAATTCGAGGATTGTCTCGTTTGCCTGCCAGGAACTGGATCGTGAAGAAGATGGAGGAAGATGGTCGAGATTTGCGAAATCAAATGGGGGTTGAGCAGCTCTGGTAAAATCAAAAGACCCCCGATCTGGACTCTGTGTCTTCGCCACTTTCGATGGAAGTGCGGGAGCTGGCGTAGAGGATCGCTTTTGTGGAAGGACATTTCGAGCCTGGTTCATCGCTGCTACTTGGGGCCGTGATTTCAAAAAGTCGAGTGCGTCCACGGCTGGCTTTGGGGACGTAGGCTTTGGCGTCGGTTGCATCGTGGTGATTCCAGCAGTCTTATCTGTGCAAGTGAAGTTATAGTGACTGATCTTCAGTTCATATGGCATGACTTAATACCAATGGTGTCTGGCTGGTCTACATCAGTCGAGCTATCCGACGCGTCGGTGGTGCTATCCTGCTCGCCGGAGGCTGTCATCGTACATGTAGGGTTCAATGCTTTCTTTGGAATACAGAACAGCAGTTTGCGCAGTGCCAGCAAGAGAAGATGCCTCTAGTTGATGGAAAGATGGAGGGCAGATGCGCATGTGAAAGTGAACGGCGGCGAGAGGAGAGCTAGATCTCTGGCCGAAATTCTTCCGGCCTCTTTACGCGAAAGCAAGCGCGACAGAACGCGTCTCCCAACTTTGGCGGATCGAGACCAAGGACATCCATATCAGAGACCAATAAACGAAAACGCCTCCCATGTCCGCCATGCCTCACGCAACCTCATCGCCGCCTGAAATGATGGAAACCGAAGATGCTGCCATGACAAACGCACCAGCGCAACAATCAAACGCAGAAGACAACAACTCACAGCCAACCCAAGACTCGTCAATGCCAGATGCGAGCGCCAAGTCAAACCTCGAGGGCATGTTCGACGACGACGACGACGATGACGACGAGTTCTCTTCCAGTGCTGCCACTCGACCCGAGCAGAGCTCACAGCCCGCGCCAGCATCACAGAAATCAGCCTTTTCAGATCGCACTATCCTCTCCCAATTCTACCAGCGTCTCCTGCCATTTCGTCCACTCTTCCAATGGCTCAATCACTCTGCGACTCCCCAGGCCGACTTCCAGCATCGCGAATTTGCCTTCACACTGGTAAGACCGGATGGCCAAGAAGGCTATGCTCGTTACCAATCTTTCGCAAGCGCAGAGCTGCTTCGCAAAGCTTGCGTCCAACAAGTTCCTGTACGCTTTGAGATCGGTCCACAATACAACATCAACCCACGTGATCGAAAGACGATGCTGAAAGCGGGGAGTTTCAGGCCCATCATGAAAGAGCTCGTGTTCGATATCGATATGACGGATTATGATCCCATCAGAACATGTTGCTCAGGCGCCAATATCTGCCACAAGTGTTGGCAGTTCATCAACATGGCGATCAAGGTGGTCGATGCCGCCTTGAGAGAGGACTTCGGCTTCCAACACATCTTATGGGTCTACTCGGGAAGGCGTGGTGCTCACGCATGGATAAGCGACAAGCGCGCGAGAGAGATGGACGACGCAAAAAGGCGATCTATCGCGGGCTACCTGGTTGCGATCACAGGCAATGAACATAGCAAGAAGGCGGGCCTTCGACGACAGACCTTACACCCTCATCTGGAACGAAGCCTCAAGCTGCTCAACCCCCACTTCCAATCCGACGTCCTCGAAGATCAAGACCCCTGGCAAACGACCGAGCAGACGCAAAAACTCCTCGAAATGCTACCCGATCCCACGCTCGTCGCAGCGCTGCAAAAGAAATGGAGCTCGGGACCAGACCGCACGAGCTCACAGAAATGGGCCGACATCGACTCTGTCGCCGGAGCCGGCAACCTGTCATCGCTGACCCCCCAGCAACTGGTCAGCGTGAAGAAAGACATCCGCATCGAATACACCTACCCACGCCTCGACGCCGAAGTCTCCAAGAAGCTGAATCACCTGCTCAAGTCCCCCTTCGTCATCCACCCCGGCACAGGACGCGTCTGCGTGCCCATCGACGTGCGACGCATTGAAGAATTCGACCCTCTAGCCGTGCCGACGGTGACACAGCTGCTGCAGCAGATCGACGAATGGCACGCGAAGAACAGCGACATGAGCGAAGAGGACAAGGCGAAGGTGGCGGACTGGCAGAAGACGGATCTGAAGCCTTATGTCGAGTACTTTCGCGGGCACGTTGCGAATTTGCTGAAGGAGGAGAGTAGAGGCAAGAGAGAAAGGGACGCCGATGGGGGTGCGGATGGCATGGAGTTCTAGACTTTGGATGAGATTATTGCAGATTTACGACATCAAGCTTATGACAGCACGTATTTCCTCCTTGATGACAAGAGCATCAACTTATACCATTCATCGAACATGAAGTTTGAAAAGAGATTGTGATAGTGATAGTGCCCACCTTGCGCTCGTTCTTTGGCTCGCGGCTCTCTCGTATCGTCACAGCGTGGAAGAGAAGAACCTCATCAATCCGATACAAAACAAAAGTACATAGACCAGTCAAAGACAGGACAGTGCAGGGCATGAGAATTGTATATCATTTCATTTTTTTTTTCCTTTTGGGCATCTTCTCTATTTGCATCGTAAAACCGTGAAGTGAGCACCGGCAAGAACACAACCACATACACTACACTACACCAAAAAACCTATGGCGAGAGTCTGCTGGGGTCTCTAGGGAACAAGCTAGCCAGCCTCACGTTGGGCAGACCCAGCCAGAGCATGACGATACGCTCGAGGCCGATTCCGCCGCCGGCGTGCGGCGGGCAGCCGTAGCGGAAAGCGTTGACGTAGTCCCTCAGGCCCTCGTTCTTGGGGTCGACGGGCGTGACGCATTCGCGCATGCGCTTCTCCAGGAACGCGGCGTCGTGGATGCGCTGCGCGCCGGACATGATCTCCTGGCCGCGCATGAAGAAGTCGTAGCTGTTGGACGTGCCGGCGTTGGGGTCCTTGGGGTCGTAGGCCGCTTGCGTCTCCGCGCTGGGCATGGTGTAGAAGGGGCGGATGGCCAGCGGGTACTTGTCGAGGACGTAGAAGTCGGTGCCGTACTTCTTGAGCACGAGGGCGCCCAGGCGCTTCTCATCGGGGGTGCTGAGGTCGTCGAACTCGCCGATCTCGACGCCGTCGTCGCGCAGCATTTGGATTCCCTCGCTGAAAGGCAGGCGGGGCACCTTGCCGGCTTCGGGGAGCTTGAACTCTTCGACGGAGTAGATGCTGCGGACGAGGTCGGTCTCGCGGCCGTAGCGGGTGCGGAGGCCGTTGAAGATGTACAGCATGAGCTCCTCGAGGAGACCAACAACCTCATGGTAGTCCTCCTCAAAGGCCATCTCCATATCGAGACCGGTGAATTCGGTAAGATGGCGGGCTGTGTTGGAGTTCTCGGCACGGAAGATGGGACCGACTTCCATGACACGCTCGAAACGGGAGGCGATGAGCATCTGCTTGTAGAGTTGGGGTGACTGTGCGAGGAAGGCCTTGGTGTTGAAGTACTTGACCTCGAAGACGCTGGCACCACCCTCGGAGGGCGCACCGAGCAGACGAGGAGAGTTGACACCGACAAACTTCCTGGCGCGGAGGAATTCCTGGAAGAGGTTGATGACACCGTCCTTGATGGTGAAGATGGCGGTGTTGTGCTTGCCGCGCAGATCGATAACGCGGTTGTTGAGTCTGGTGTTGAGGGTGACAATGGGCCTACCGTCCTCCTCAGACTTCTCGTCCTCGCCCTCTGCGGGAATGGGCCTCTCGGCGTCGGTGACCTGCATGGGCAATTGAGCATCGGCCTTGGCGACGATGAACAGCTTCCTGACGTGCAGCTCGAGGTGCTGGATGGTTGTGCTCTTGACCAGCTCCTTAGGCTTCTTGACAAGACCGTGAACAAGGACAACGCTCTCGCTAGGGATCTTGCCAGCGAACTTGACCATCTGCCTGCTGAGAGATTCGCTCTCGGCGACAACAGCCTGGATGGTGTCAAGACCCTGCCTGAAGGTGATGAAGGTGAGCTTCGCGCCCTGGGCTCTCGCGTTCTCGACGATACCACGGAAGACGATCTGCGGTCCACCGGCCTCGTCCATGTTGGAGGTATCCTTGTATTCCTCTGCGACCTCGGCCAGGTTCACGCGCTTGACCTTTTCGGCGGCGGGCACGTATGGCTGTGAGCCGAGCATGGGAAGCTCGCCATAGTCCTCCTTGGAGATGTCGTTCGCGTCAGCGGCCTTCTTCTGAGCCTCCTCCTCAGCCTTGCGCTTTGCGGCTTTCTCGGCCTGCACGTTGTCCCAGTCAGTTTCGTCCATGTCGAAGCATTGCATTTGACAACAGCAATCCTACCTTCTCCTTCTCCTTTGCGGCCTTCTTCAATGCGCCTTTTGAGGGACCCTTCTCGGCTCCCTCGGCCGGAGCATCCTGGGCGGGCTCAGTGACGGGCACGACGTTCTCGGTGGCCTTGTCGGACATGTTTGTGTGTGTATGTAGGGATCTACCTGTTGGTCGCGCGAGAGGTTTTGGCGGGGGATTTATTAAAGTCAAGTGGGGTGTGACTCCGAGTCAATCGGCAGGTCGAGCGATTACTCAATGCGGCGGCGGTGTTTTTGTTTGCATATGTTATTTACAGATCTGGAAGCGCGGTGGGAGTATGACTGTCTTGTGTTATTTCTCAATTGTTCGAGTGCATATGATCATAATAATTATGTATGTACATTTCCTCAATTATGTTGTGAAGAAGAACCTTGGAAGGTCTCGACAAAACTGCCTTCTTCAACGGGCGGCGCGAACAACGCCTCATGACGTAGCGTCTACCATCGCGAACGACAGGAACAAACAATCCCTCCCAGGAATCTGGAATCTGGAATCATTCAACGGGTGACACCTTTTCTTCTCTTCTCGTCCTCGTTCTCTTCTTCACCTACACCTACCTCAAAAGAACACAACCCAAACCTCACTCACAACCAGCTCACCCTTCAAAATGTCCGCCAGAGTCAAGGAAACAGCCAAAGATGAGGCCCTTCAGGTCCGCAAGCTCGCTGAAGAGGGCATTCGCTCGGGAGCGTACATCTACCCTATCAAGTAAGAACATAACACTCGACGAGACCATACATGTATCCAGTTACTAACCTCAGCTACAGGGGCATCTATTACTTCGCCTCCCACCGCAGCCTCTGGTCGCCTCTCCTCCACAAGCTCGCACCGACCCTCACCTTGGGAGTGGGTGTTACGACCTTCATGTTTCTCTTTACCTACGTCCCGCAAGCCGCCATGTTGTTCTTCACATCAGGCCCTCTCGCTGCCATCTCAGCCGCCCTCTTAGTCCTGAGCGAATCCAGCACTCTGACCATGATCCTCTCCAAAGCTCTCCTCATCGAGGACAGCCTGATCGACACCTTTGACGGCACGCTCGTCGAACGTGGTCACTCCGAGCTCGTGGCCAAGGAGCGTCAGGTCAAGGGTGGTGGTGCGGGCGATGTGATTGCGAGGCTTGGCAAGTTGGCTGGCAAACCATTCGCCAAGTTCACGCCCTCGGCCATCATCAGGTACATCATGTACCTGCCGCTCAACTTCATCCCTGTTCTTGGAACTGTTGCGTTCGTCGTCTTGCAAGGCAAGAAGAACGGACCCCAAGCACACTCTCGCTACTTCCAGCTTAAGGGCATGAGTGGTCCTCAGAAGGAGAGACATGTTGAGGAGAAGAAAGCTGCGTACACTAGGTGAGATCTACTGAAGTCTTGCCTGTCAGAATCCAACTAACACATGTCACAGCTTCGGTATTCCTGCCACCCTCCTCGAAATGGTAATAACTAGCAATCCAAATTCATAAGCGCATCAACTAATCATGGATTCGTAATAGGTCCCAATCGCAGGCATCTTCTTTGCCTTTACCAACACTTGCGGTGCCGCTTTGTGGGCTGCAGATCTCGAAAGTACCGGAACCACCGCGCCCGGCCTCAAGGAACAGGCCAAGAAGGCCGAGTGAACACAACGACGCAGCAACATTCACTTCCCTTGCGCTGACTCGTCGGTGGATTGAGGCAACATGTGCGGCAGTGGTCCAATAGGCACCACAGGCGACTGGGTGGCACCTGCATAACCATGCTTGATCTTTGTTTTCGGGTCAGCCTGATGTTACGAACACAGATAATGCCTAATAATCTTACCGCATCGAAATATGTCGTCTCTCGGAAAGCACCTTTGGTATGGGTATCATCGTAATAGAGATACATCAGCCACTTCTGGATGTTCGGGTAGTCGTGCCGGATCATCTTGAGGTTGCACTTGAACAACGTATGATAAGCGACATCAAACCTCACAATCGTCACGTAGCTAAATCACACGTCAGCAAACATCTCCTCAACTCCAGCGAGCTCCAAGACCGAACAACTCACAGCCTAATATCAGCCTCAGTCAAGTTCTCCCCAAAAATAAAAGGCCCCTCCGACTCCTCCAGAATCTTCTCCATCCGATCCAACCCCCCAAACAACCCCCACAAACTCTCCTCATACGCACCCTGCCCCTTCGCAAACCCACACTTGTACACGCCATTATTAATCGCATCATAAACCCACCCATTCATCTCCTCAATCCTCCCCCTCAAACCCTCCGGAAACAACCCC
>Ga0265797_10000713_pt1 | contig 60639 bp, 64 predicted proteins | sample P2T30metagenome_FD_192433 | JGI IMG/M metagenome (GOLD analysis project Ga0265797, IMG submission 192433) | Plant litter microbial communities from East Loma Ridge, Irvine, California - P2 T30 | ecosystem: Environmental > Terrestrial > Plant litter > Unclassified | place: USA: California... | reverse complement strand
AAGAGAGAGAAGCATATCATAGCAAAAACAGCATCAAATCATTCCCGGCTCTAAGCAACCTCAACAATCTGCTCATCCTCGTCCTCAGGGTTTCCAGCCGCGATCTCCATCATCTTCTTCTCATCGTCCCTCTCACCATCCCCCTCCTCGCCACGCATAATGGTCTGCACAACACGGTCCACATTTTCCCTCACATCCTCGTTCTCACAGTGCGAGTGCACCTCCCTCAAAATCGGATAAAGCTTAATCTCGCGGAACTTGTCTCTCGCCTCGCGAGTGGTGCAAAGCAACAGCAGCGTCTCCAGGTGGGTGACGATGATATCGTCCTGCGCCTCGCGCTGCTTGTCAGGGTCGAGCAGCTGGCACTCGTCCAGCATGCCCTCGTTGTCTTCGTCCGAGTACTCCTCGCTGCCCATCAACGGAAGCAGCAAATACGGCAGCAAGTTCGCGCCCTGGTCCTCGTCGCTCGCCAGCAATTTCGGGTGCGCGGGCGTGTCGAAGGCGCAGTTCTTGATCGTGTTGGCCACTCCGCGCCGCCTGATCGTCGACTTGTGCTCCGTGAAGACAAGCATTTTCGTCAGCGGCACCACGTCGCCGTCTTCCTTGCGGGGCGCCAGGAAGTGCGCGCGGCCTTCCTCGTGCTTGGCGAGGTCGGCGAAGAGGTAGGACAGGTAGTCGTAGTCTGCTTTGGGGTTGTAGGCGCCCTCGGCGCCCTTGACGAAGCAGTCTAGGAGCTGGTCGATGACGATGGGGGATGTGGAGAGGCCTTTGAGGGGCTCGCGCTTGAGGCGCAGCAGTTTGGTGATGTCGGGGGATTTGCCCAGGTTGGCGAGGAGCATGCAGTGGAGGTTGCAGTTGGCGTCTTTGGGGTCCTGGGAAAGGGTGTTAGTTGTTCGGTTCGTTGGGTGGCGAATCGTTCGGTGGGGGGTTCGGTCACATACAGTGACTTTCTTCAACAGCGACTCGAGGAAGACGTCGTCGTCGATGCATGTCTTGACGACTTCGGGGTCGTCGGACACGTTGATCAGCATGGTGAGGGCATTTTTGGCGATGGGCGTGTAGTCTTTGATCAAGAGCTTGAGATCGCTGATCGGTTCGAGGGTGTTGCGCTTGAACAGACTGGGCTGAGCTGTGCTAAATCCGACCAAGTTCTCGGCGGCTGGTGTCGTGTGTTAGTCTTTTGTTATTTTCCGATTGTTGCTTTTGTCGATTGAAAGTACCAATTTGACGAATCTCGGTGTTGCCGTGATGCAGGAACTCGACGAGCTGCGAGCGCGTCAGTAAGTCTGTGTTCAATTGAATAAAATACGAGCAATCATGCATACCTCCTCAATTTCTGTAGGCATTTTTGCTAGTAATTTATTGTGTATTTCGTGTAAGTGAAGACGACACTCTTTCTCGCGACTCGACTCAGACGACTGCACAAAATTTAGACCCGCAATGCGATCATCGTCCTCTTTACCCCAACTCTAACCCTACGAGGTCAGAACAATGCAGCATTCGTATCATGTAGGCGGGTATTGAAAATCAGACTGAACGGATGTGTCATCTTGTAGACGTGCATATGAAGGGCACATTTCGTATATATCGAGTCTTCCTTGTTTCTAGTACTATAGCGACAGTACCCAGATACGCTCACAGATTCAGTCGTCGCCGACTCCAATCCGCTCTGGGAAGCTCCGGGATGCGGATGAAACCAAATTGGATTGGCTACATGTAACAACCTACTCGACCATTACCATTCCTCCTCCTCTCCTCCTACGTTCGCTCTCTACCATTGCGTCGCACCGATTTCAGCTCGATCGGTCATGCTTGTACTATTACGTTGATGCCTTCCTAACGCGACGACCTTTCCTGCATTTCTGTACAATCTAGCCTTGTAGGCGCGAGTCGACGCGATCATGTTCCAGGTCAGTGGTCAATTCTAGTGCCGGCTGGTTGATATGCATATCTATAGCCGGTCGGCGCATGCATATACTCCCCCAGCGAAAAGAGAACTGACCTTCTGCGACGACAGCGAATCAAGAACTTCAACATTGACAACTTTCTCGACGCCAAACTCGCCGAAGACCAGGCACGACAAGGAGGCCAGTCGGGCGCCGCAAATGCTGCCCCCAAGAGATCCTCGAGCAATGCTGGCCAACGGCGGGGGAGTTCGAGGACGGACTCGCCAGCGAGGCGAGCTGGGGGTCATTTGAGGGTGCCAGAAGGCGATGGTCCTGTTGCGAAAGCACCCGACCCTGAAGAGTTCGTAATCGGAGACGACGGGTCGGATATCTCGCGAACTGCCACGCCGACTCCGGTGAAAGAAGGCGAGGAGAAGAAGGGCGAGGGCAAAGACGCCGGCGAGAAGAGTGAGAAGAAGAGTGATGATGCCACGAGTGCGCCGTCGCCAGGAGAAGGCAAAGAGAAGCGCAGAGACGACGATCTCCCGGACGGCGTGCAGCAAAAGCTGGTGCGCCTGGAGACTTTGACGGCTAAGTACAAAGGTATGCTTCGCCAAACCGCCCTGCACCGTGATTGGCACCTTTTGTTTTACTCACAGAATGCCCTATCTATAGAACTCCTGCGCAATTACCGCGCCGCACACGCTCGCGTGTCACAAACCGAGGCATTCGAAGCGACCTTGAGAGAGCACACGCCGCTCGCAAACGTCAGCGATCCTGGAGCCCTGGTCGAATTCTTGAACCAGCGCAGTCTGCAGAGTGACATGGTCATGCAAGAATTGAAGCGCATCACGGGAGAACACAGAGACACGATCAAAGAGCGGGATGAGTTGAAGGGCAAGCTCGAGGACGCGGAGAAGAAAGCTAAAGAGGCTTTCGACGAAGCTGCTGGACTGCGCAAGGAGCGCGAAGAGCAAACTCAGGCAAAGAGTGAGGAGAAGGCAGAGGAAACCGACCCTCTGGGTGCAGGCTCCGTTACGGAGAAAGCCCTACCACCGACGCCAGCAACCGCATCCAGGAAAGAAGAGCCAACAGAGGACAAGAGCGATACTTTCTTCGACTACGATAGTGACCTCGAATCGCAAGTCAAGAAGCAAGAAGCAGAAATTACGCAGCAACGCGACCGCATCAACGAGCTAGAGACCGAGAATGCCACTTTACGCCAGGACCTCGACAGTACACGTCTGGACTTGGACGCTATGAAAGCCAAGGTCGATCAGCACGAAAAGGATGCCGAGAGTGTCAAAAAAGAGCTTGAGGAGGCCAAACAGCAGGTCACTGAGGTCGAAAAGTCTCGCGACTTTGGGAAGGAAGAACAACACAGGGCGCTGAACAGCCTCGCCGATGCAGAACAGGCTGCAGAGACGCAACGCGAAACTATGCAGAAGCAACTCACGGACCTTCAAGAAAACCTCGCCAAGATGACAGAAAGCCTCAAGGCTCAGGAATCTGCCGCGGAAGAGAACTTGAAGAAGTACCAAGCTGAGCAGGAGAAGAATGCGAGGGCTGGTGAGAGAGGAAGTGAGGAGGACCAGAAGCTGTTGGAGACCTACCGCAATGACGCCGAGAAGCAGCGTGAGCAGATCAAAGAAGCCATTGAGCAGAAGGACTCCGTTCAACTGCAGGTCAACGATCTGAATCTCCAGATTAAGCTCCTGGAATCAGAGGCGAGCTCATCGCAGAAGATTATCGATGGCCTCAGAGCGTCGGAGAGTGATGTCAAGTCTCGGGCCCAGTCTTACGAGAGCCAATTGAAGATCGCCGAAGAGGCTCGTGTCGAGTTGCAAAGAGTGTTGGACTCGAAGAAGGGACACGAATCTGCGGTCGCCAGTCTGAAGAGCCAACTCAAGACCGCGCAGAAGGACCGAGATGCTGCGTACCAGATGATTCTGGACTGTGGAAAGTGCGCTACACCAGCCAAAGAAGGTGACCATCCTGTTGTACGGACTCCGGCTGACTCTGCCAGCGCGCCTCAAACTCCTGAGAAATCGGAAAGCACCGAACAGGCCGAATCCACCGCGCCGATCGAAGTCAACGCCCCGACTGCCGAGGGTGTCGAGCCAGGCACAACTGATGCGAAAAAGAAGAAGAAGAAAAAGTCAAAGGCGAAGAAGAAGGGTCCTGCCGAGGATGCTTCTGCTGCTGACGCTTCTCCTGCTGTCGCAAAGACCTCGCCAACGCAGCCCACACTCGCAGAGCTCATGGCTGAGCCCAGCAAGGCGCAAGAGATGCTCGCGGGTGTCAACCGCGACAATCTCGTCGAGAAAATGTTCACCGAACTTTCGAAGTCTCGCGGCAACAGCGAGGAGAATGACAGCGACAAGGACGCCACCATTGCTCACCACGAGGAGGTGATTTTGGAACGTGACCAGAAGATCAAGGACTGCGAATACGTGATCAAGGCTCGTGACGAGACCATCCAGGGCCTAAACGTCGAAATCGAGCGCAAAGTGCAACTCATCTCTTCTTTGCAAGAGAAGGTGAGGGATGCCGAGGGCTTGGAAGAGCAAGTCGAAGAGGACAAGCTCGAGCTTGTTGAACTTGGCAGGCAGGCTACTGATGCGAAGCACGAGTTGAAGCAGGTCAAGGACGCCAAACAGAAACTTCAAGATGAGTTTGATGCTCTGCAGAGCGAGAGCGATAAATCCGTTAAGGATGCCGAGGCGCAGCGCGAAGGCTTGTCGAAGCGTTGCTCCGAACTCGAGGCAGAGATCAGCGAGCTCAGGAACAATGAGACCTCTGCCAACACCGCCTCTGCAGAAGAGTTGCAATCTACGAAGGAGAAGCTCGAGGCAGCCGAGAAGGAGAAGGTGTCTGTGCGAGCGGAACTCGAGAAAGCTGAGAAGACGATTGAAGAGCTCAAGACGCAGCACGCGAAGTCTAGCACTGACATCGAGACCAAGCACAAGACGTTGACCGAGGAGTTCGAAGCACTTAAGAGCCGTGCTTCCACGCTCGACACCGATCTTGCGGCCGCGAACCAACTTGCTCAGACACGCTACAAGGATTTGACCGACTTGAAGGAGCACTTCAGCAAGGTTCAGCCAGAATTGAAGAAACTTCGCGAGGAGTCTGCCGAGCTGAAGACTGTCAAGACCGAGTTGGAGAAGTCAAACGCTAGCTTGAACAAGCTTGAGTCAAAGGCCAAGGATCTGCGTTCCGAGATCGCAGAGTACAAGACTCAGGCTTCGGAGAAGGACAGCGAGATCGCAAAACTCAAGGACCAGAAGAAGAAGAGTGACGAGCGTAGCTCTGCGCTGGAAGACAGCTATGAGCGCGCACGCAAAGATCTCGAGAGCAACGAGCGCACGCGCGACGAAGCCATTGAGGCGCGCGAGAAGCTGCAGCAGCAGCTCGAAAAGGCCCAATCAGATGCCAAGGCATCGAAGACTTCGCTCGATGATATGGAGAAGCAGGTCAAGAAGCTTGATGAGGAGGCAGCCGCTGTACGCGAGCAGTTGTCGCTCAAGTCCGCTCAACACGAAAGCTCCCAGAGCCTGTTGTCCAGCATGCAAGACCAGTCTCACGAGCTGTCAACTCAAATGAAAGAGGTGCGCGAGCGCTGTGAAAGTCTGGACGAAGAGCTCGCCGACGCACGTCGCCTGCTCTCTGAACGCAGCAGAGAAGGCGACACCATGCGTCGTTTGTTAGCTGACGTTGAGAGTCGCGCTGAAAGCCGTGTCAAGGAAATGCGTGAGCGTATGGATCTCGCAATCGAAGAGCGCGATCGTGCCGAAGATGAAGCCAGCACCATTGGACGCCGCAAGGCCCGGGAGCTCGAAGAGCTCAAGAACAAGCTACGTGACGCCGAACACGACGTCGGCCGTGCTACAGAGGCACGCGCAGAGGCCGAGAGGCGCGAACAAGAATTCAAGACGAAGCAGTCGCAGCTCGAGCAACGCTCCGCTCAAGCGCAGGAAGAAGTCAGTGAAGTGCGAGCCGCAATGGCACAGCTGCGCGATGCCCTGGACGAAGGCGAAAAGCAATCCCGCGAAGTCGAGCGTGAGAAGCAGGAGTTGCGCCAGACTATCTCTCAGCACGAGGCTAGGCTGGAGAAGCTGCAGAAGTCTTCCAAGGCTATGGCCGAGGAGATGCGTGCTCTTCAGTCCGCGAGCAGCAGACAGCAGAGGCCGCAAGGCGGCAGTATGCAGACCTCTGCGCGTTCGTCCATCGAATCTACGAGCAGAGTTACAAGCCCGACTCCCAGCGCGCTGAACGGCAAGGGAGCCGGCGAGATCGACTACGTCTATCTGAAGAATGTGCTGTTGCAATTTCTGGAGACGCCGGAGAAGAAGCACCAGATGCAGCTTGTGCCGGTGTTGGGGATGTTGCTGCAGATGGACAGGTAAGTTTGGCGCGACATTATCAACACCTTGTGAGAAGTGCTTATTGCTAACCCTATTTGTGTGCAGTTCGGAGCAGAAGAAATTCACTTCTGCCCTTTCGGCGAGGTGAGCAAGGCGGCGAGGCGTGTGAAACCTGCACATTCCGTAATGTGAGCGGCGCACGCCAGAGATGTGTCGTGGTCCATCGACCGTCTCATGAGGCAGTATTTGCCGCAAGATGACCTCGTCTTTGTCTTTGCGAAGAGAGGCATTTATGCTTTCAGTCTTTCGCTGGCTGATTCGGACCTTGTCGAATTCCAGCGCTTGACGTGACCCGAAGACTAGTGTCACGCCGCCTCGTGCTGGCTCTAACGGCAAGATTGGCGTCGTGCACTCAATCGTCGCAAGTCAAGAGACGGCAAGTCAAAGGTCATGTGCGCTCCAGCTGCGACAGATTCAGGAGTGTTAGCTGGGATGATCGTCGATGTTGAGACAAATTCGCAGGCTTGTGTGATGGAAGGTGTGGTGTACCTGCGTGCTCGACGAGGTTGCGACAAAGAGGTGTGAGGAGTATCAACGTACATGTACCTCGCAGAGATAGATTGGGTGTGGCGATGAAAGAGTCTCGACCGGAGCTGGTGAATTGGAATAATGTGACGACTTTGATTGCGGTATTCACCCTTTCTTCCTGCCGTTTTGTCTGTGTGCATGTGCATGTTGTATCCTTCCTCCTCCATTCGCCTTCATTGATTCATTCCCTCAGTACGGTATATATTGTATACGTGATTGCTTGCCTGACTCGTCACTAGGTGCTGGTTTTAGTTGGTTTACCACCATCCCACCTCAGCCCGAACCCCAAAACTGTCTATTGCACTTGTTCGGCTCCACGAGCCATTCTCACACTATCCTATCTATCCACACCCTCACAACATCTCCACCCCCTCCCTTCCCTCCCTCACTTCCCGCCGACACATCGCCCATCCTCAATACTGTACTCTACAGTATCTTCCGCCCTGCCTGTATCGCCTTCGCCGTAGCTTTGTTGTCGACGTCATCCGGCCCGCCACTCACCCTGATTCTCAAGCCTGCCACGCCTGATACATGCGCCCGACCCGCGAAATAGCATCATCCTGCCAGCCTGACCCCAGCACCCCGGCGAGAACCTCCGCAGCCTGACCATACCATAAGTCGCTGCAAGATGAATGGCTCAGACGGGATCAAGAAGGCCGCGATCGAAAAGGCCAAGAAGGTCGCCAACGCCGCCTCGTCGAACGGTCAGAACACGGGTAAGAAGAGAAGAAAGCAGGACTTGAAGCCCATCATCACGACCGAGCAGCAGGCCGCCGGCGCCAATCCGTACAGGTGAGTTATGAGTCTTGTATTCAACCTCCCCTGTCTTCCCTTCCCTTGCAATGCACATACCCTTACGATATGCGGCACCGTGAGTGTGACGAGGCGCGCCGTTGGCGGCATGCGGACGGTGGTGCGCTTGCTGCTGCTGCTCGCCTCGACCGCCAACTCCCGCACGCACGCTTGAGACACCCAACTGCACCCCGCCACACCCATCGCACATTACTGCCTGCGCGCCGCCAGCTGGTTTCACGTCCACCATGCGCTCCGCGAAGAAGACCATGCTGACTCCCTCCGCTACCAGCGCGTCGAGCCCTCTCGACCACCAGAAAGCCGCTCAGTACAGTGGCCAGATCTCACACTCGCCCGACGACTCGGAATCCTCAGAAGACGACGCGACCGAAAACGCAAACGATGAGGAAGACTCGGAGGACTACTGCAAGGGCGGCTACCACCCCGTACAGGTTGGAGAGCAGTACAAGGATGGGAAATACACAATCGTGAGGAAGCTGGGTTGGGGACACTTCTCGACCGTGTGGCTGTCAAAGGATAACGTCACCGGCAAGCACGTTGCGCTCAAGGTTGTCCGTTCCGCCGCACACTACACCGAGACTGCGCTCGACGAGATCAAGCTTCTGAATAAGGTTGTAGAGGCCAACAAGAACCACCCTGGCCGGGCACATGTCGTGAGCCTTCTGGACTCATTCAACCACAAGGGACCTCATGGCATGCACGTATGCATGGTGTTCGAGGTTCTGGGCGAGAACTTGCTCGGCTTGATCAAGCGCTGGAACCACCGCGGTATCCCCATGCCGCTCGTCAAGCAAATCACAAAGCAGGTCCTTCTCGGTCTTGATTACCTCCACCGCGAGTGCGGCATCATCCACACAGATCTGAAGCCCGAAAACGTCCTTATCGAGATTGGTGACGTGGAACAGATTGTCAAGACATATGTGAAGGAGGAGGAGAGGGAAAAGGGAGACCACCGCAACGGCCGCAGACGACGACGCACCCTTATTACTGGCAGCCAGCCTTTGCCCAGTCCACTGAACGCCAACTTTTCGCAAAACGACCTCTCAAACTTCCCCGGCAGCACGCAAAGCCTGAACCAAGTCGTCAACGAAGGCAACAAAGGTACCGAACCAATCACTGGTGCTTCACCCACAGGAACGGATGGTGCTCACATGAGTGGTGGTGTAGGTTCGTCAGCTCAAACCAAATCAATGCTCGAAAGTCTGGGTATCAAGCCTGGAGAGGGCGAGCTTGACCCCAACCAAGAGCGCGAAAAGACTGCGTAAGTGGATGATGAATTCTCCGTGATAGTTACATATCGACGACAATCAGCTAACAAGTGTTGACAGTGATATCCTTGCGAACAACGTTTCAGGTATGGACCTGGGTAAGACTGCACACGTGCAGCCATCGGAAGAATTCGAAAAGGACGAGACGGATGGTATCGATATTATTTCGGTCAAGATTGCCGATTTGGGTAACGCATGTTGGGTTGGGCATCACTTCACAAACGACATTCAGACGAGACAATACCGCTCGCCTGAAGTAATTCTCGGAGCGAAATGGGGTGCCAGTACAGACGTATGGAGTATGGCTGCTATGGTAAGGACACTTGTTGATTGCAAATTTTGTGCACTTTCGGTCGCTAACTTCATCCAGACTTTCGAGCTTATCACAGGTGACTATCTTTTCGACCCGCAGTCCGGCACCAAGTACGGCAAGGACGACGACCACATCGCACAAATCATTGAGCTGCTCGGCACGTTCCCCAAATCGCTCTGCATCAGCGGCAAGTGGTCACAGGAAATATTCAACCGCAAAGGCGAGCTCCGCAATATCCACCGCCTGCGCCACTGGGCTTTGCCCGATGTGCTGCGTGAGAAATACCACTTTGGCGTGGAAGAGGCCCGCCGCATCGGCGACTTCCTTCTCCCCATGCTTGAGCTCATGCCCGCCGAGCGCGCCAACGCCGGCGGCATGGCCGGCCACCCTTTCCTTGAAGGCACACGGGGAATGGAGGGCAAGGGCAAGGTCGACGTCGCGGTCGGCAGCAAGGGTGAGGGTATCGAAGGCTGGGCGACCGAGGTCAAGAAGGTCAGGTGATAAATTACGATCATTGATGAAAAAAAGCAACATAAGCAAGAAAGAATTGGAATTCAAAGGGGAACTGACGATGACGAAGGGCTTATTTGTTGTTGTTGTTGTGGAGCTTTGAGGAAAGTTGAATCGAACAATTCCAATCGTTTTTTTGGTTGTCTTCAAATTGTCTACTAAGAAGGAGGGGGAGAGAGAAAAAAAACCCGAAAAGGAGACACATCATTCCACAATGGTACTTACCGTACAGAAGAAGCTGCGAAACAACATCATTGTGCAACCCACTAGCTATGCTGAACCACGTATTTTGTTTTTTCTTGGCTTCTTGGAGAGAAGCTTGCGTGCGCGGACGAATGGACTTGGAGGGAGGACTGCATGAAAGGAGGCTTGGGAGTGGTCGTAGATAGGTTGGGTTGATGGATTCTTGCTCGGGAAAGATGGACGAATTTCTTTCTTCTCCTTCTTCTCTCTCTTTCATCTCTTTGAGGGTTGGAACTAGAGGGCTACGGTTGAGGTTGAGGTGGTGATGTCTTTTGGTTCTTTGGGCTGGTGCAGTCTTTTGGTTCTTTGGGCTGGTGCAAGCAGGCAAGCACTCTCGTTCTTCTTTTTCCTTTCTCCCCAGTTACAGTTGTAATACCTCGATGCATCCGTTCATAAATCAATTTATTCGGTTTGTTGCTTTTCTTGTTGATTCCGTGAGGAGGGGAATTTACCTTGGACTTATTGATGTATTATGCCTTACGTCTCGTTGCCGTGGGCGTGAGGCGAACGCCGATATGCGTCCTTGATCGATTTCGGGTTGATTGGATGAGAGAGCATCGAAGTGATGTAGGTATAGCATGAACCGATCGGACTTGTGAGGAAGAGAAGTGGTGTGATTTGTATTATTTTGTATACTAATCGCGCGACGGTCAGTGTCAAACGGCGTTTGACTCTAAGCGTGGCGAGTGGTGTTGTTGAGTCGTGGTATGGTGGAGTTCTCGATGGCGAGTGGGTGGCGTTTTTCCGAATCTCATCAAAGGAAGCTTAGAGGCGCTAGTGCATCGGTCCCTGAAGGAGATCGACAGCGCCATCAGGCAAAAAGTGGTCTGATGGCAAATGGATGGGCCAAATTACATTTACACATTCGCCTTAGGGCCCTTTTTCCTCCATCGTCCTTCCTTGCCCGGCCTGCCCCTCTCACTTTATCTGTTCGCTCAAGACTATAGTACATACAGTCTTGGACGAGGCAACACACTCAACAACTCTCACCACCACTCTCGTTCAGAGCCGTTCATCATGGCGCTCCCCTACGGCATGGACAACTACTTGTACGCCCAACCCAATCCTCCCCCCTCACACACCCATTGGCCGATCACACGCTGACCGCTGCTCCAGCAACAATGTCACCGTCAACTCAATCGCGGATGCCATGCTTCCGCACACTACAGACACCTACTGGAACCAGTTCGACGAGGTGTCAAAGTACAATGTTCACCTCAACTACCTCGAGCGCATGTGGGCTGCGTGGTACGCATACATCGGCAACGACGTCCTCGCTACCGGTATCATGAGCTTCGTCATGCACGAGCTCGTCTACTTTGGCCGCAGCTTGATGTGGATTATCGTCGACCAGATCCCTTACTTCAAGAAGTTCAAGATTCAAGACGTGAGTAGCGGGCGCATACAATTCAATCCACAAGACACGCGCTGACAACACTTCCCTCACAGCAAAAGATGCCCACCGCAAAAGAACAGTGGGAGTGCGCCAAACTCGTCCTCATCTCCCACTTCACCGTCGAGCTTCCTCAAATTTGGTTCTTCCACCCTATGGCACAATACGCCGGCCTTGAAACCTCCGTTCCCTTCCCCTCGCTCTTCACCATGGCATACCAGATCGCGATCTTCTTCGTCCTCGAGGACGCCTGGCACTACTGGATGCACCGCGCCATGCACTGGGGCCCGTTGTACAAGAACATTCACAAGATCCACCACCAGTACTCGGCACCCTTTGGCCTCGCAGCAGAGTACGCGTCGCCAATCGAAGTCATGGTCCTCGGTCTCGGCACAGTCGGTAGCCCCATCCTGTGGTGTGCCATCACCAAGAACCTCCACATCCTCACCATGTACATCTGGATCGCGCTGCGTGTGTTCCAGGCCATCGACTCGCACTCCGGTTATGAGTTCCCCTGGTCTCTCCACCACTTCCTCCCCATCTGGGCCGGCGCCCACCACCACGACGTCCACCACGAGAAGTTCATCGGCAATTACTCCAGCTCTTTCACGTGGTGGGACTGGGCTCTCGACACCGAGAGCGGTCCTGAGGCTGCCAAGAGGAGGCGCGAGCGTAAGGCGCTCAAGGCGAAGAAGGCTGCGTAAGCAGTTTTTGCATTGTCGTTGGGAAAGTCACTTCCAATTGCGTTTGCGGGCGGTGTATGAATGATTACCAGCCGTGGTCGTCTTGTAAATCTGACCACCGGTTGGGTTAGCTGTGTTTGCATTTTTTTGGAGTTCATGACAGGAGGCCTGGAAGGCCGCTGCATAGAGTGAGAGAGATCGGTCGGGATTTGTCTACTCTGGCCTGAAAACTATACAAGTTACATGATGAGGTACTATTATCCTAATTAAATTCGCTCGTTCAACTCATCTTGGTGCTGAAGGTCGTGTCTTTCAGAGTTTCAGTTTGTACGGAAGGCCTCGTGATGTTGTTTCGTTAATCGTGGGATCGGCATATTCTTTGTCTCGAACATGAAACGAGACTCCCGAAGTATTGGATCCGATTGATGACATACTTTGTAGTCTACCAGATCTACATGATTATATGACAAGAGTGTAAAGTTGCATTTCTTGGTTCTGTCTAGACCCGAGCCACGTAGGGGCAGGCTGAGACGTCATGCTTCGCGTAGGCCTAGAACATCTCCAACGAGAGCTCGAAGCAGCTCTTACACCTTCCTGCATCCCTGCAATTCTGCCTGCGGAACACATCACGCGCTCGAGGAACGATATTTCGGGTTGATCTCAGCAGGCTTCATTTCCTACTTGCATGTCAATGGCGTCGCTGGAATAATTACTGGATTAATTGACGTTTACGGTTCCCCGAAGGACGAAGCAGGCAGCCTTGTCGCTTCTTGAGACGACCTTCATAATCGAACTGGCACTTGGACGCACACGAGTATCCCTCAGATACACGCACCATGAGCTTTGTGACAGACCACTGCGCTCGCATCGATGCGCAGCTTGATCGGCTACAGCTCACGAGCGCCAACCTCTCGACATCTCAGGCGTCGGGCCTACTATCCACCACAAACGAAGACGACGACGAGTCTCAATATGAAAGCGACAAAGTCTACACTCGAGATGTGCCTCAACTCTCGCCGCGGTTGCTAGGCTTGCAAGCCGCCATCCGCACCATGTCAACCGGCGTCTCGGATCGCAAAGCTGCTTTAGCGAAGCCAGGCGTCATCAGAGGAGCGCTCGCCGTCGTTGGCGCGAAAAAGGAGGATGGCGAAGTTGGTGCTGCAACATCAAAAGGCAAGGAGTCGGAGGTGGAGAAAGAGCTGGAATGGCTGCTCGTCTCCAAGGCTACGACCCAAGTCTACGGACTAGCACTACAAGGCGTCTTGGACGAGACGGTTGCGCTGGCGGACGATATATGGTACTGGGATGAAGTGCTCGGCTCGCGCCACTGGACCGCTGTCTATGGCGTGCAGACTTCGCCGGCGCGCATTTGGGAGTGGGGTCTGGCTGTTTGGGGAGATGTTAGGAAGAGACGCGATAGGTTTACTTTGATGGGCGCGGGCAGGGATGCGCAGGAGTCGGCTACGCAGCAGTGGGGACGGTTTTATGAGCTGGTCAAGCAGGTCGTCCGAGAGCGCAGTGTCAAGGAGGTGCAGAAGAGGGCTTTGAGTCCTGTGGTGAGGATCAGGAGTGAAGTGCGCAGGAAGCAGGCTGCTTTGAAGAAGTTGAGGCTGCGGAATGCGAATGCTTTGGGTGTGTTGTTGGGTGAAGGATTGGCGAATGAGAGTGCGCATGGAGATGGGTTGGCGACTCCTAGAGAGGACGGGCAGCACAGGTGGAAGAGGAGTGTTGCTCGCAACGTGGCTCTCGTCGAAGCCGTCTTGTTGAAGGTCAACGATGCCGAAACGCCTGTTGAGAAGTTCGACGCTGCTATTGCTGAGATCACCGAGGACGACCCCTTGTACGACACGGAGGCCTACGACCAATCTGGAAACGAACGCTTTGCTTCGCCCCAAGCTGTGGCAGAACGCTTGAACAGGATCCTTGCTTTCACTTTGACACAATATCAGGAATCTTCGAAGCTCGCGGTGGTAGAACACGGTCGACCCTCTCGCGTAGTCAGATACTGGCTGCCCTTGACTATCGGAATCTTGTCGTCCAGCACCATCCTCCGCATCTTGGCCAACCGTCGCGCAGAAATCATCCAGTGGGTCGAAGAACTCGGGGCAACCACCATCGACTTCTGGCGCAACTGGGTCATCGAACCCACCCGCCGCATCGTCAAAACAATCCGCCACGACGAAGGCAGCGAAGTCAGCATCATGTCCAAGCGCTCCCTCGAAGGCGACCGCGACAGCCTCGAGCGCATGGTCGTCGACTTCGCCATCGACAACCCGGCCAATGCCAGCGCCACGGGCTCCTCTGCACCCCTCACACCCACCGAAATTGCCGACTTGCGCGTCCGCATCCGTGAGGGAGACCTGACCCCTGTCCTGAAAGCCTACGAAAAAGACCTGACTTCGCCGTTCATGGGCACCGTCCGCGGAAACCTCATCCGCGCCCTGCTGATCCAGATCCAAAAGACCAAAGTCGACGTCGAAGTCGCCATCGGCGGCATCGACAACCTGCTCAAATCGCAAGAACTCGTGTTCGGCTTCATCGGCCTCACCCCGGGCATCTTGATCTCCTACTACCTCGCCTCCTACATCCGCTCCACCCTCACCACCAAACGCGGTTCGTCCGCCGCTCTCAGGCAAGGCAAGATGCTGCGGCAGCTGCGCAACATCGATCGCATCCTGTCGAACTGCCATCCGACGGAGTTTGGAGAGCTGTTCTACAAGGACCAGGGGCTTTTGCTGTGCGAGGCGCACTTGATGAGGCAGGCTGCGGGGACGTTGATGCAGGCGAGGGTGTTTAGGGAGTTTTGCGAGGATTTGGATGAGGTTTGTGATGTTCGGAGTGGGGTTGAGAGGCAGAGGCGGGGGGTTGAGAGGGTTAGGTGGGCTTATGGGAGGTATTTCTAGGGGAACTGGGGAGGGTTGTATAAAAGGATAGTAAAGTGTATGCGTGATGGGTTATGCTTTATGCTTTGGATGAGAACGAGAATGAGATCTCTACTTTCTGTTCTGGTCTTGTTTCTCAAGATACATCAATCCTCTAGGTGTCAACCGTCGAGTGATACCGTGCCAGTATACACAGGAATAATATGCAATGTTTCCTTTGTACTTATGTAGTACATGTGCGTATCACAAGACATGTCACGGTTTCGGCACGAGTTTCGTGAGCGTCTCATCACTTGAAGAAAGGGCAGGCTTGCTTGGCCGGGGCCTCCAGAGGCAGCGCCCCCCAATCGACCCACTTCGCTCTCCCTCCACTTGATTGCCCTGAAGGCTGTCTCTGTCTGTCTGTCTGTCTGGCTGCCTGCCAACTCCCATACTGCCAACACCAACACCAACACCACAACCACAACCACTCCTCCCACCCCAAGAACAAGCAGTCGTCCCCACCAACAAACAACCGCCCCAACGAGTCTCAGTTGCGAACGGCTACCGCATCATACCTCTCCGCGCTTACTCCCTCACTTCTTTGTCGCCTTACAGACGCCGGACCGGGTCGCCGAGAAACCACGTGGATTCGCTCGAGATCAGCGACATCATACAAAGAGATCCTCGATCCGACACCTAAGAACACGCTGTCGGTACCGCGCCAGCCGACCCTCCTCTCTGCGAAAGATAGCCGCGCCCGCCTGAACCTGAGTGGACGACTGAGAAACCTAAGCGCGACAGACCTACAACACTGAACCTCACCCCATACACACATACTCTGCAATGGCGGGAACAAGGAATTACGATTTCCTTGTACGTGAGCCCTTCCTGGTGCCCTGCCCGCTGTGAGGCGGTGACGAAGATACCGAGCAAGCAGGCTCCCAAATCACCGACATGTGCTGACAATATCTCCTAATATTGTAGATCAAGCTGCTTCTCATTGGGGACTCTGGCGTCGGCAAGTCTTGCTGTCTGCTGCGCTTCAGTGAAGACTCCTTCACTCCCTCCTTCATCACCACAATCGGCATCGACTTCAAAATCCGTACCATCGAACTCGACGGCAAGCGCGTGAAGCTGCAGATATGGGATACCGCAGGACAGGAGCGCTTCCGCACCATCACCACCGCATACTACAGAGGAGCCATGGGAATCTTGCTGGTGTACGATGTGACAGATGAGAAGAGCTTCAACAGTGAGTTTGCGTGCATACACGGCTGCCTGAAGCTGTGGTTGTCAAATTACTCTCGCACTCTGACTAACCACACTCTCCACCTACAGACATCCGCACCTGGTTCTCTAACGTTGAGCAACATGCAACTGAAGGCGTGAACAAGATCCTGATCGGCAACAAGTGCGACTGGGAAGAGAAGCGTGCGGTCTCGACCGAGCAGGGTCAGGCGCTTGCCAACGAGCTCGGTATTCCTTTCATGGAAGTCAGCGCAAAATCCAACATCAACGTCGAAAAGGCCTTCTTCAGCTTGGCTGGCGACATCAAGAAGCGCATCGTCGATACCCAGCAGCCGCAGCAACAACAGCAGTCTTCTGTGAACGTTAATGGCGGACAGCCGGCTGGTGGCATGGGCAAGAACTGCTGCTAGAGAAAGAGACGGATTGGCAGACGGACGTGGTGGTACGAGGCACCGAGCTTATATTCCCGACTCGTTGAGCATCACAAGCTGCAAGCCTTCACGAGCAACTCGATGCGGAAATACGAGTCGAATAGAAAAGCTGACCCGCCGTTGTGCTCGAATTATGAGAGAAATGACGGTGGAGTTCATACACGACTCCCCATTCCTCTTTGGGGCTACGACGATGCAGCGACCAGCAGCTCTTTCCCCAGGTAGATATTCCTTGCTCTTAATTTTTCTTTTCTCCTTGCAGGGGCGTTTTTGTTGTTCATCTCACTAAACGGCGCAATTACACCGGGTTGGGGCGTTGTTGATATTGCTTCGACTACCCGAGCGGCTGTTTGGTGGTGACGGTGGTGCGGGGCTTGCTTGGTTGTGTCTTTCATCTAAGATTGTACTTTGTCCAGTAAACCAGCTTGAACATTGTACAGACTTGAAACTTCAAATTTCGGACGGCAGTGGTGTCGTTTTGGTCTCGACTCGAGATTCGTGAGGGGACTGACTAGCGATCAATCGTCTTGCCTGATTTTCTTGCTGGACATCTACCTGGTGGATCATTGGACGTTTGCACGGACTTTTGAGCTCATATTCAAACAGCAGAATTATTCGCATTCGCCTCGATCTCCGAAGAGACAGACTCATTACTCTCCTGATCGCGGGAACGGACATACCAGCCAAAGAGTCAGAGCCAAGGCAAAGAACATGATGAACCGCGGTGTAGGCAACGATCAGGAGTCTGCCTTTTTCTCCGTCGATATCCACTTTGTGGAATGTTTCGGGTCGCGGTGTACACTATTTCTTGGTTTTCGAGTGTCTTTTCCAGGTCCGGTTTCGAAGTGTCTCTCCGCCATATGTCGGCGCGGAACGGTGAACGCTGTCGATCAACGGGTTCTCAGGGTTAGAGCCGTGAAAGATGGGGATTTTCCTATAACGCGGCTTGATATAGGCCAGCGGTGAACCCTTTGGCGGTGGAGATCCCGTTGTGAACTTGACCGCCCGCGAACCGGTCTGCCTGTGCTGATGGTAGGACTTCATGGGATTGTGAAGGGATGGGTGATCTGATGGGTCAATGAGTTGTTGGAGTGGTGACTTTGCATGGAGGGAACGTAGGTTTGTAGAGATGGACGGTGACAAATTGCACTAATCTCTACAGCGATCTAGCTGGATCAGTCTCGAACTCATCTCGAAATGATCAACACAAGTATAAGGGATATGAAGACTAGCGTCTGGGGAAAGTGAGACATGAGGGTCCTCTCACGGATTGGCATCGCCATATCGCAAAACATCAATGCAATAGCGCCAAATGCCGCCTCGCGAACTCGCCTCCTGCCTAGCACCGAAGACACCGACAGAAGCAGCGCCAAACATTGTCCAAAAGAACGTATAAGTATCCCATCCACAACCCCCATCAACTCAACTTCTTTTCATCATCCAACAATCACTTCAAACAATCAATCCAATCCAACAACACCACACTCGCTTCTTTCCACCCCTCCACCAAACAACACCAACTCAATCAAAATGGCCTTCTTCAAGTCTCTCATCATCGCCTCCGTGGCCGCTGTTGCCTTCGCCGCCCCCCAGGGTGCTTCCGACAAGAACACCGAGGTCAAGGTCTCTGGCCAGGACAACTCCCCCAAGTGCGGCAACGGCCAGAAGATCGCCTGCTGCAACAGCGGCGAGGACCTCATTGGTCTTAACTGCCTGAGCGTCCCCATCCGTATGTCCATCGGTCTGTCCAATTCGAGAATAACCACCCAACTGACAATCAATCCACAGTCGCCATCCCCATCCAGCAGGCTTGCGGTTCCAACGTCGCTGCTTGCTGCCAGACCGGCGATGCTGAGGTAAGCCAACGATCCCATCCTCTCCACTTCTTCTCTTCAAACACCCAAAACTAACCCACTCCTCTCACAGGGCAACCTCATCAACCTCGAGGCCAACTGCCTCGCCATCCCCCTTTAAGCGGTTCGCTTTTGAGCTCTGGGAGACGACGATCATTATTTGGTTGTAATCAAAGGCCTCTGCCCCATTCTTCTTTACTTTCGGGACATGTCTTGCACTTCGGTGTTTGCTTCTTTTCTTCGCTGAAAGTGGCTAGGAGGAGGGTTCTTTGGATCTTCTTTTCATACAGTTGCTGGATTTGGATTGATTGGATTTGGATGAAGATTACCTTTTTAGATATACCCTTTTATGCAAATGATCTTTGCTGAAAAACTTGGTTGGGTGGTCTCAAGAGTGATTCGATGATTTCGTCAATGACAACCTACCTTCTTTTTACTCTTGATGAGTAATTGTTGTGTCCTCCACCCTTTAACAGATCTTTGGTCATTGACTCTGTTTTTCCTTTATGAGGGTCTTGATCAGATTGCTTGCCAACTCGGTCAAGTTTAGTGGAGGACAGTGGATTTCTCCTCGTAATCAAGATTGCATGGCAGCATGGCAGCATTCTGAGATGATCATCTGACGCAGACCAGCAGGGTAGCCGTTGCCGTTGTCGCTCACAGTGAGGTCGAGTTTGGAGGTGTTACTGAGCGTGGATTACAAAGCGAGAAATGCGTCTGTGTTGATATAACGCTGAATTACACGTCTTTATCCCGAAACATGATCAGAGTAGTATGAATGATGGATATTGATGAAGTAAAGTCGTTTACAAACGAAATCTACCACAGGTTGTCTATGATATTCAACCTTTTGTCCTGGAACCCCCAACCCTGATAACCCCAATGTCTCGAGAGGCATGTATCCTTTCATGTATCGAGGCACCAAGACAGCGCATGGTCATTCGCCTCATCAGTTTGATGCACTGCAAGCCGTACACGAGAATGTTCGAAAGATATGACCATGTCTGTTGACTACCTACGTGAAAGAACTCAAGCTACTGCAGTCATCTCCCCTCGCTTTGTCAACACTTCGTTGAATGATTGATCCAGAATCTGAAGAGCTTCCTCAATCTCATCTGCCGTCACGGTGACCGGAGGAGCCAGACGGAAAACACCACCCATGCCAGGAAGGCTGACAATGTTACACGACAACCCATTGCTCATCGCTGCCTCGGAGACAGCTTGTCCAAGATCGGCTCCTGACGCTTTAGTCTTGCTGTCGGCAATGATCTCGATGCCTTGCAGAAGGCCTCTTCCGCGAATGTCTCCAATACACCAGTACTTGTCCTGGAGCCGTTGGAGACCCGTTCGGAGCTGTTCGCCCCGCTCCGAAGCTTTCTGGCAGTAGTTGTCGCGCTCGATGATCTCCAGGACTTTGGCTCCCACTGCGGCGGTGAGAGGGTCGTTGAGATGTGTTGTCAGCCACAGGAAGCGAGACTCTCTGCAACCTTCTTCAATCTCCGCGGTCGTGGTGACGGAAGCCAGAGGCAGGCCGCAACCGAGCGTCTTCGAGAGCGCCAGAATGTCAGGCACTACGCCCTCCTCGTTCTGGAATGCAAACATCTGCCCTGTACGCCCGACGCCGGTCTGCGCTTCGTCCATGATCAGAAGCATCCCGCGCTTCTTGCACTCTTCGGCCATGCGGGTGAGGTACCCTTTAGGCGGCACGAGAATACCGCCTGTCGAGAGTATGGGCTCCATGATGAACGCGGCCAGGGATCCAACGCTTTGCCTGTCAATCATGCTCCACCCAAACTCGAGCTCCGTCTCCCAGTCGTAAGACCCATCTGGCTTCTTGAACGGCGAGCGGTAGGCGTAAGGAGCTGGGAATGCCAATTGGCCCGGCATCGTCGGGCCTCCATTCTTCCTGCCGGCCGAGTACGTGGCGGCGCCTGAGCCTGAAGTCAAGCCGTGGTAGCTCGCCGAGAAAGCAACAATCTCGAATTTGCCAGTATGGCACTTTGCCATCTTGATAGCAGCTTCGGTACTCTCGGAGCCAGTGTTCAGGAAGAACGACTTCTCAAGGGGAGCTGGGAGAGCACGAGCTAGTCGCTCTGCCAATTCCACGACGGGCTCGGTGATCATGTTACTGAGGAGATGATCGAGCTCGCCAACGTACTTGGTCACTACTTTGACGATCTCTGGGTGGGAGTGACCAAGTAGCGAGCTCATCTGGCCCGATGTGAAGTCGAGAATCTGCCGTCCCGAAGCATCGTAGAGTCGCGTGCCTAGAGCCTTTGTGATGACAACTGGTGAAGCGGGCACGCCAGTGTACATAAGATGCTTGCTGGCTCTGGCCCAAAAGTCATCAACGACATCAAGCTTGGTTGCCGAAGTCGTCACGGTCGAGGTAGTCGTCATGTTGGGCGTGTAGTCGATTGGTAGGATGGTGAATGGCGAGTTGCGTTGAGTGGTACTGTATATCAGGTTTCATCTTACTGAACTCTGGGCGTAGAGCATATATACGCTCCGTCCACGGCCGTCAGTGGACGAGTGGTTTGCTGTAGATCCATCTCTTAGGGCCGTTCATGCACAGCTGTGCAGTAACCAGTCCGTCGTAGGGAAACGTACGGGAAAGAGTTACGGGGAACGAGGAGGCTGCGTTCGGGAAACATGTCGGCCTTGGCGAGATTACGGCGAACTCTTATCTTCGGCCGATGGAACAAGGAACTCCTATCACCAACCTAACTCCCCAACATCGGAGGCGGGGAACATTATCATTTGTCTTATCTGCTTGGATGGACTGGAGCCTGTTTCCCGTGTCAATTTGACTGCTGACTGATCCTGTCGAGATTCGCCCGATATCTAGACCAATCTCGCTTTCCGCCGCACGACTTTCCCGCCAAACACTTTCATCCGGGAACATGAACCAACCAGTTGAAGAGCAGCCTGAATCACAACCCGGAAGTCGACCATACCGCTCACATAAGCTCCCTGCTTGCACCGCCTGTCGGCACCGCAAAGGGCGCTGTCACGTAGACGATCCGGCTCAGGCGTGTCGGTTCTGCCGCCATCGATCTCTCGCGTGCGACCATGGACTCAACGCAAAGACAACTTCCCTGCGGAAATCACAAGTCCAGAGACGTATGTCACGGGCACATCCTTCTATGACTGAGGCGTCCATGAGTCCACTGCCTCAAATGTCATTCGAGCAGATGCAGGCACCCAGCGAGTCCTCCCCGGTGATGGTAGATCCCACCATGGCAGACGACTTGAATGTGCTGGAACGCCATCTGGCATCGCGGACGCCGTTGGATGGCTCTGATGTTCGTCCGTATGTTCGCATATCAAATGGTCCTGATGACTCGATCGTGTATCGGACCGTCTCACGATTGCGGAAGGGTTTGCAATCTACCGAGAGCCCAGGCGTAGCTCAACGTGAGATCATGGAGAACGTACTTGGGCCGCTGACCACGCATGTGATTAAGCTGTAGGCACACTTGCCGATTTGAAGTTGTGCCCCTCTGACCATTGTCATGCAGATACTTTGACATCATAAATCCTGCATTCCCCATTTTGGACGAGGAATCCTTCTGGAAACTGTGGCAAAAGGACCCCAAACGTATATCATCAACCCTGATGTGCGACATATATGCAGTTGCCCTGCCCTACTGGACTTTCTCTGAAGGCTTGAGAAGTCATTCCCGTCCGGATGTTCAATTCGCCTGGAACCAAGCAGTACTTTCTCTGCGGGACGATTTCATGGCACCTTCTTTGACAACCGTACATGCTGCAACACTAGACTTACTTGGCCGGCCTATTTTTCATGTGACTGGTAACATCATCAATGCTTGCCGGACAGTCGGTTTGGCGCACAGTCAAGGCCTCCACCGAGATCCCACGACGTGGCGCATGGGCAATGCCGAGAAAAGTCTTCGGATTCGAGTCTGGTGGGGTGTGCTCGTACATGATCATTGGCATGTTGACGGATATTGAGAATTGTCAGACTCTCAGTACTAACATGTCCCAGGTCTAGCCTCTCTCACGGGACGCCACCGAACATCGTGAGGGACAATCACGACGTACCACTACCACACCCAAGCACGTTCGTCAAAAGTAGTGCGACAGAAGCGCATCGTCGAGCGTCGACCTCGTTCTACCATCTCTGCTGGTTGACAAGAATACTCGGAGACATCCTACCGTTGGTGTACTCTCTCAAGCCGAACTATAAAGAAGCCTGGAAGGTCATTCGCCGAAACGAATGTGATCTCGATGACTGGGAGGATGCATTACCCGATTACCTTGGTCGAGCGGAACATGATGGTGCATCACAGTCTGACAGTAAACCATGGTCTAGCGGGCTGTGGTTCTACTTTATGACAATAAAGCTCATGCTCAACAGGCTTGCATTTCGGGTCTGTGATTGTGAGCCCCCGCAGGATCGATGTACCGACACTAACGCACACATCAGATTACACTCCGAGATAAAAGTCAAACGAATTCAGAGTTGAAGCAGTATCGATTCACCGAGCTCTACAAGTCTGCCTTGGGACTGGTAGATTTTGTGGCTTCGTTACAAGCAGAGCAATTTTGCGAGTTCTGGCTACCCTGTGAGTATCCCTACCCAACGATCTTAACTTTCGTAGCTCTGACGCCTTTCAGACACCGCATATCTGCTCGTATCAGCCGCTACGACCCTCCTCAGATGTACTGTCGAATCTTCCGACGTCGAGCAAAAGAAGCAGTCCGCTTCCAGTCTTTTACGCTTCCTGCATACTCTGCGGCAAGCCCGTCAAATGCACGACTGGGACTTGTCAGTGTTGTGTATCGAGGCCTGCGGTCAATCTATTGAGAGAATCGCGGCGGCAAACCAGATCGTCCCTCAGTCCGTCCCGAACACCTCATCGCCGGCAACAGGTCTCGCCTCGAGGCCCGACTCGCTTGCGCCTAACGACTCCGACGGACAAGCTGAGACCGCCCCGCAGCCCGCAATTGACGATCCGAACTTCTTATTCAACTTGGATATTCCTTGGGATCACCTATGGGACGACTTGAGTGAGCCATGGAGTCTCCTCGACCATGTTTGAGAGGCTACCCTCAGTGCCATTTAAGGAAGGTCGAATCGAAGCCCGATTGTTGAGAAAAGGGAAAGTTCATGATGAGCCGTAGGTAAGAATGATAGTAACATACTGGGATAGTACCTTGCTCCGCAACGACTAATGGTAAGATCATTACGGAAGAAGCTTCCAAAACAACACTCTAATAATATACCGCAGCTTGTCCGATCAATCGATGGGCGTTGAAGGTATTTAGTACACATACTACACTTGTCAGTTCATTTCCAAGTGTCAATATTTGATCGAATTGGGCGGAGGACTGACCTTGAAGTTAGGATTCTGCAGATCCGTCTCATCATTGAGCGCGCGGTTTTGGCCGTCAACCACGTCTTGTGTATGTGCCAAATTACTTGCGGCTCGTAGGCGGTTGCGATTCCACAACAAGGCCCAAGTACCCAAGATGCAGAGTACTTGGATCGCGATACAGGTCAACATCATGCCGACACCGAGCTCATACCTGGGCGCTTGGCGGCTGAGGAAGAAAAATGGGCCGATGAAGTTGCCGAGACAATACCCGATGAGCAGGATCGCAGCACTCGTTGCTTTCTTGGTGTGACCAGCCGTATTCGCCGTCACTACTGACATCGAGAGCGACCAAGAAGCAGTGTAGCTGAACGTGATCCAGAGACATACAAGTCTTCCGTACGGATTGGTCTGTGGTAGAAGCCACATTCCCAATACACCCGCCAACGCCGGCACCAGACATGCCAGCATCACGGAGAACCGAGCGTTCTCGTAAGAGGATGCCACAAAGCAAGCCGAGACGCAGACAACGAATTGCACTCCGCCGGAAGGCATCTGGATCAGTGTCGTTCGCAGTGTCGAGAACCCGAGCCCGCGGATGATAAGACCTTGGAACGTTGTGAGGCCCCCGTTGGGTGCGTTACTGGCTGCCGCGAAGAGGAAGAGAAGCCAGCTCTTTGCGTCTGTCAGCGCTTCCCAGAACTGACCAGCTTTCCATTCTTTGTCCTCAACGCCGGTCTCGTTTCCCTTGATGCGTTCCAGGACACACTGTCTTTCGAACTCGGTGAGGAACTTGGCCGACTGAGGATTGTCCGGGAGTAGTACTAGCACCACGACTCCCCAAGCTATCGTGATAGCTCCCCAGATGATGAAAGTGTAGCGCCAACTCGGCAAAGCCGCATCGATGTGCCCGATGCCGAAACTCGCGATTCCGGCGACAATGTATCCGAGGCCGGCACATCCGATCCAGATTCCGATCCGAAGAGGCTGCTCTTTACGCTTGTACCACATGGTAAAGATGACCATGGTGACGGGCTGGATCGATGCTTCGAAAACTCCAAGGAAGAATCGAGCAGTCGCCAGACCTGGGAAGTCATGAGCAGCAGCGTGGCAGGTGAGCACTACGCCCCAGATGACGACCTTCAAATGCGTTAGTCGATTGCAGCTGGAAACATTGGACTAGCACTCACTGATCCTCCCAGGAACTTCGCAAGAGGTAGCTTCTGCAACAGCACGGAGGTGGGCCATTCCCATATCATGTAGCCCAAATAAAAGATCGCCCCAAGCCAAGAGAACTCCGATCCGGTGACGTTTGTGTCTTCTCGGAGTCCGAATACGGCGGCGTACGAAAGTGTTGTTTTGTCGATTGATTGAAGAGCGTATGTGAAACATCTACGTCTCGTTAGCTAGTGACTGTTCCATGGTGTATTGCAGGCGTGCTTACAGCAAAGGCATCAACCAACAGTCGATCTTGAACTTCAACTTCTTGTCATTGAAGTCCGTCACCTCCCCAACATGACTTTGGCTGATGGTGAGTTCTTTGGACAGCGTCTCATCTTCGTGTTTGGTAGTTGGCGAAGGTCGTCGTATGGAAGCCATGATGTGTGGAGCGGGTCAAATTGGCGAGAGAGCAAGTCTACGGCATCTCAACTGCATGCTATCTATAAAGCAGAAGACGACCCTATCCATCACGGCGAGTGCCTGATAGACAGAGTAGCTGACCATGGCAAGCTGATAAGTATACGGGAAACTCACGTTAGTTTTCCGTACCCAAGGATGCAATCCTTCAGAGATAAGATACCAGAAGGAACCCGCGGTAAATGATTGCCGCGTTGTTCAATGGGCGATAGGCATTTGAATTGACACCCGATAAGAGCAATCTTATCGCGGGTTACTCAATTGTCACAGCCAGATCCCTGTTTGGACACGACTCCTCTATCAGCATCGAACTGGGCGGGAAACCAGTTCTCCGAGCATCTGTCGTTGCTATCGATACGTCTGTACTCCCAGATCATATATCTAGGGCGTCTCGACAGTCGTCAGTTCACAGAAACCCACGTTGTCGGATTCGCAATCCAAGCAAAATGGCGCAATTGTACCAATCACTCGACATTGACGAGCGAGTTAAAAGGGTTCTCCTGAACACTCCGCTCGCCGATGGCCATAACGATCTTCCGCAACAACCACGATGCTGTTTCCAAGGCAAAATCCACAACAACCCGAAATTCGACCTCAAGAAGGGCTTTCAACGCGGCATGACCGATCTCCCCAGACTAAGAGAGGGAGCTGTTGGCTTACAATTCTGGTCCATCTGCGTTCCACATCTTCGTGGATCTGAAGATTTCGAGTTGCCGAATTACAATGATATGTGCCGGGACGCACTCGAGCAGATCGATCTCTCAATCAGGATGATCAAGTCTTATTCGCAGGATTTCGAGCTGATCTATGGACCCGAGGATGTCAGGAAGACGTACCAGTCTAACAAGATTGCTTGTTCTATTGGGCTGGAAGGCTTGCATCAGGCGGGAAATTCTATCAGCGTAATCCGCGCATATTACCAACTCGGTGTTAGATACGTGAGTACAGATAGATCCGTAAGCGACAACTTTCTCGCTGACTTTGTAGTGTACCATGACACATGTTGAGAACAATGCCTTTGCCGATGCATCGACGTCTAAAGCAGGACCAGTCCACGGTGGTCTCTCGAAGCTGGGTAAAGCGGCGGTGCAAGAGATGAACAGACTTGGTGAGTGCAGCACCCGCACGTCGACGACCGACTAGATTCTAATGCATTTGTAGGAATGATGGTGGATCTGTCCCATGTATCAGAGCAGGCTGCCACGCAAGCGTTGTCCTGTACAGTAGCACCTGTCATCTTCTCGCACAGCAATGCCCGAGCAGTGTTTGACTGTCCTCGGAACGTACCTGACTCGGTGCTGGACCTGATTCCTGCCAATGGAGGGATGGTGATGGTCACTTTTGTGCCCGAGCACCTTAGCAACAGAAGATCCGAAGCTACAATGGATATGCTTCTAGATCACCTTTTCTATATCGCCGAGCGCATTGGTTGGAGACACGTGGGCTTGGGTTCTGACTTTGATGGTAGGTTTTGATCAACTGCGACCTGCGTTCCGTTTGCTGACCATACACTCAGGCATAGCGTCTGTCATCCCGGGGCTTGAGGACTGTTCTTGTTTCCCGGCACTGCTGAAGGCGATTCTCGATCGCGGTGCCACAGAAGAAGAGCTTGCCCTAGTCGCTGGAGAGAATGTCATTCGTGTATGGCAAGCAGTTGCAGATACTGCGACTCGTCTGCAGGGCGAAGGTATGGCTCCGGTCGAAGAGACGTGGGAGAAGAGAAAGTGGTGGAGGTACGATGGCTTCTATCAAATGCCAGATCCGGATCCTGAGGACAAACTTGGCTTGGACTGGTATGGCTGTAAGCCCCCAGAGGAAGGATTGTATCATTCGAAGGGCGATGAATACATGTAGAGTGTATAGTTTGATGTGAGAGATGAATGTTCAATGCCCAGCCTCCGAAAATCGGCCCGGTCGACGACGCGTACGAAAGCGACGTCATAAGCCGAGTATTCATTGTTATGTGACTGCCGACTTCCTGGTGGTGCTCTAAAACCCAACACGAGAATAACTTGATCTCAATCAGGTACTCGTGGCATCGCAGTCAGACGCTGATATACCCCGAAATTGAAACCAGAGCTACCACAATCATGGCCGAAGCAGCCGGCGCGCTATACGGCGTGAAGAACGTCCTCGAAGGAGCAGCCTTGCTCGCCAAAGGCATATACGACCCAACTCTCCCTCTCAAGGCCACCCTCACGCCTGTTCCTGGAGTTGAGCTCTCTAGAGCATATCACAGTCTGTCAATCATCAAGGGCCGCGCGTACATCTTCGGCGGCAGGACAGCTGGCGGCGGCAATGATGGACAACAGCTCGCGGACAACGACATGCACGTCGTCATACTGCCATTCTCTGGAGTCGAGGGCGCGGACTACAAACGCGTTGAAGCTACCAGCGAGGCACCACCCAGGAGATACGGCCACAGGGCTACAGTCATTGACGACAGAATCTATATCTTTGGCGGAAAGACGGACGGGGAGGATCCCGTGGACGAGGAAGGCCGTGTGTGGATTTATGATACTGTATGGAACAAGTGGTCGTACGCAGACCCTCCGAATGGTAGTCCCAGGCCAGATCCTCGATTCAGACATGCGTCCGTTGCGAGCGAACACCCCAAGCCGCGCCAGAAGAAGCCGGATTCTTCAATCTTGCCTCAAGCACCGCCCGATCCCGAAAAGACGCTTCCGGACATCCCTTCACCGGACACGTATGGCACTGTGATCATCCAAGGTGGCATTGGGAAGGACGGCACTCCCCTGAATGACATGTGGACATTCGACATCGCATCTAAAACATGGGCCGAGCTTCCCGAGCCGAATTCGTCCGCGTCTGGTCAGCCGAGTCTCGCTCTGGTAGGCCGAAGACTTTATTGCTACTCGAGAGCCCAGACGAGCTACCTGGACTTGACGCACAGCAGCTTCAACGACATGTCAGGGGCTGGAGAATTAGGGCTGGCACCTTCAGGACCTTGGCAGACGATTCCTCATGTACTAGATACAGACAGCGCAACGCACCCCGGTGAGCGATGGGGAGCCTCAATGACACACGTGACGACCGGCCAAGGACGTCACTACCTTCTTCTGATCGGCGGACTGTCTACAGCAAGTCAGCCTTTCGAGGACATCTGGGCGCTACAATTGAGACCGGAAGGCATGACCGCCGCCTCTTTCAAAGATGCAGCACGTCTTGCTCTCAAGAAGGGCACCGGCGAGGCAGAATGGCAAGAAGTCAAATACTACAGTGCCGAAGGTGTCGCTCTAGAAGAGGGACAAGATGGCAGAGGTATTGGTGGTCGCGTAGGATTCGCATCTGCCGAGGCAACAGAAGTCGATGGTGCCAGCGTGATGCTGTGGGGAGGAGTTGCCAGAGATGGCAAAGTGCTCAGTGATGGACTGTTGGTGTCGGTCGATCGATGAGTTCTGAAGTCGATGCGACTGATACGTATAATCAACGAATAGCAAGATATAACGGCCGTACCAATGCATGACTTTGTGCATCATCCTCAGCAAGACCGAGTCGAGATTCTTTCTTTGGTACTACACGATGGGCCAAAACGCGATCAGCCATTCCGTGTCCATTCGAATCTGCATATGATCTTCGACTCAAAACTTGCGGCCACCTCGACTGCCACACTCACTGGGATGAAATCGTGTTCGAGCCATCGAAAGGGAGAATGTTGGTATGGTGTCGCATTGTACCTCGCTGGCTAGCTGAATTCGAGCCGGGACACTTCAGCCCAGAATGCCAGTACATTCCTGGAACCCTTGTGCCGTCTCTTCGGAAACGCCGAGCACACTGAGCTTATACGCTGCGGCCTGGAATGCTGCAGCCCAAGTTGCTGGTAAACAAATTATCAGAGCATGATCAATGAGACTGAAAGGATGAGATACTTACATTGGCTCCCAGCGAATTCCGTAAAGGCTTCCCCTGAAGCTGTGCTTGGATTCGCAAGGTTCACATCCGAGTCAAATCGGAACACACCACGGGGTGCTGGTTTCGCCTGAGTTTGCGAATAGTAGCTCACGTCCCATACTCTTGGCGTGCTATCTTGCGGACCTGCTTCGTATTAGCTGGGACCCACGGACGAGGAGAGTTGCGAGAATCTTACTTCCAGACGGAATGCCGTTGGCTTGCTGCACGAATGCCCTTGAGATTGAATGCGCACCCATCAAAGCAGCGAGCTCTCGAGGACTGATTCCTTTGTCGGCCCACAACTGGATCAAAACCTCCTGCTTAGACTGAGGTCCAAACGCTTGAGGTAGAGTGCCTTCTGGAGCTGCCTGGGTCGTGTCTTCGCGGCCAATGACCTGCGGCGGATCGTCAGCTTACTATCGGTGAAGAGTAGACCTTTATTCATGCGTACCGTCTTCACCGTTGGACCGCCTGGACAGCTGCGGGTCCCAAGATTTCCTGCCGCCTGCACAAAGTCCGCAGCACCAACACCCTTGCTCTTATATTGGTTGTATTTCCCCAACAGAAAGTCGCGATAGCCCTGCAACGGATCGTTTATGCTTCGCGCTATCTCCCCATCGTTCAAAAGCAGCGAGCCATCTGCACCGCCGCTGGCAGGACCGTAGGGTTCGTTCTTAATAGAGTAACCCGCTGTGCGAGCCTGATCAGTAGGGCGATACTGCGCATTGATGTTCAAGCAATCACTTACCGGCATCGTGAAAGGCGAATCTGATCGCATCGGCCGCGAGACGAGTGCATCCGAAGAAGTTCGACTTCAAGTCCGCGGCGACGTCGTACCATACTTGTGGACACGACCCGTTGGCCGCAGGTGTTGTTGGCTGTTCCAATGACGATTGCCTTTTGCTTGCAACGCTGCGCTCGGAAGATGCTGCCGCTGTGCAAAGACCAACCACGGACGTCAGGAGTATGCCGACTTTCATCCTGACCGTGAGAGAAGATCACAATGTTGTTGGCAGGAGATATGCGTAGGGCTCGTTGTATGCTCGAGGTCTGGTTGAATCGTGTCGTCGAAGCCGATCTTAAGGGCGATCGCAATCCTTATAAACTCATTTAGGCCACCCGAGGCCGTGAGCGAGGCTGTCAAGAGTAGACTATGATATCGTCGGATAAGCTTTCAGCGGGTGATCATTGCATTGATTAGTTGCTGACATGCATTGCTGGAAACCGCATCACATCCATTCACGTCACTAATCATCAGGTCACCCGCCTTACTACAGTTACTACTTCACAGCTAGTGCTGACTTATAGGACGCGTCTGTCGATCATCCCAGCATACCACCTCATAATATGTGCCAAATGTGTATGCTGGCTACATTCCTGAAGACATCCTGCCGGGAGATCGGTGGCTTGTATCTTTTGGAACAGTCCTTTTGGGCTGTCCTTTCGATTCCGAGAGATTTCGCGGGATACCTGGCGCACAACGTCTGTTGTAGCTTAGAAAGAGACGTTGATCGGCCCAATCTGTTGGCTGCTTGCTGTATAGACTCGAATGATCATCGTAGACTCTGTCGCCCATCAGATCTTCAACGATAGAACGGAATGCCTTGATTCACGCATCTTCGGGCATTCGGTGGCCGACGTGTAAGAAGTAAGAAAGTCTTGCGGCCGAAAGGTTCTTTGACACTTCCAAGGATCCGCCTCAGCCGCCTCAGCCTCACACTTTTGGTGCACAACAAGGTTTCCTTAGGGTTCCAACCATCCCCCGAGCATCACAATAATTGGCAGGGATTGGTTTGTGAGCAGCATTCGATCTGAGCTATAACGCTTCTGTGTACAGTACTGTAACGATACATGCAGGTCAGCACCGACGTGGCGCAGCCTTTTACGCAAGTCGGCGACCTCCATCTTGGCTGGATGCAGTAATTCACAGTAGCGATTGGCAATATTATCAGAACACATGTCACGCGATGCCTGCAGAATGTAATGCTATGAGCAGGGCTGGACTCGGGGATTTTTCTGTGTCATACATGTGTTGAGCCTTGTGAAGTAGCACACCGTGTGGATGGCAGCATACAAATTTGGTGAGGCCTTCAGCTACAATGATGCATACAAACTAAGGAATACAAGGATACCATTATCGAGATGAAGCTCAACTGTATTCGCCAGTCTTGGAGATCGTGTTAGTCACAGAACGGCAGCTCGCAACTCTTGCCAGCCCATCTCGTCTGCTGAACACGTTGAGGCTCGTCATCCGCCAACCAATCTAATGGAGCTATCAGACGCATCATTCTAGACTCTGAACCTCCAGCACTGCAAGCTCCGTAGCAGTAAGCAGCATATAACGTCCAGCCAAACGAACGAGATGCATAAAACAAGCTACATCGATCCAATCAGCATCTTGCACACATCAGGGAGGATAGGTCACATTGCCTACGGCCGGCACTCACCACATGATCATGGAAATCGCCCACTGCGTTTGCATTAATGCGCAGGCACTTGTTGCCGGAGGTGTAACCGCGCCGCATTCCTTTCGAAGGTACCAAGGGCTGATTGACAGGTGGTCGCGATCACTCAGGTCGCTCGCAGACTGGCCGCGTAGAGCTGCATACCAGAGACCGCTGAGGAGGGAATCGTACAGGAGTTCGATGCTTCCGAGTCGGTATTTAAACCACATTAACAGCCATCTCAACACGCAGATGGTGGCACTGATTGCGGCGACGGCTATATTCGATTGCTCAACGCTGTGGCGACGAGTATCAGCATACGTCGACTGTGGCACGACATATACGAGACTACTCACCCTTCGCTCCAGACGAATGGCACCGGCGGCGGAGTCTCGTAGTTTGCGTAGAAGTACACTCTTTCGTGCGGGTCTGAGTTCCAGCCGTTCTCGGCACCAGAAGCCCAGAGCGACGAGCGGAGGTGATGTGGGTAAGAGGCAAGAGTGAGTGATAGGCAGACTATAACGGCGAGCGTCTCGACTGTGAGTCCTAGAATGCTATGCAAATGATTTATCGGTATCGCTTTTTTTGCCGGTGGCCACTCAGGTTGTGCTTCAGCCATTATTCATGGTAAAAGGCGATGTCGTGTAGAGGAAACGTATCGCGGAAGCTTGCATTGTGTCTCTATACTTGATGACACAGACACGGAGATACTGAGAGCGCCGTCAAGGTAGTAGCAAAGACTTGTGATCATATCATAAGCGGAATATGAGCAGATATCTATGCTTCGGGCTAGACAATCGTCGGATTTGAGCATGTTGGAGCACAAAAGTGACAGGCACAACTGGCCAGTGGAGTCGTTCATTCGCCTATTGACAAGCTAACACCGTGACGAGAGAGAGCGTGGTGTTTGTTGTTCGCTTGGTTCCTGTACCATCTACGGCGAAATGATATCCTAAAGACATAACGTAAGCTGGCTGAAGGCGGAGACCCACATATTTGTGGAAACTTACTCAAAAGGACTCGTTGCGAATCTCAAAGTCGTGGACATCAGCACATCAAGGCGTTGATGGCTTTGCGATTTACTACAAATGGTCAGTCTCTTATTTGAGAGCATCTCTTCCGCCCTCCCGGATCGCATACCTTGGACTCGGTGTTGCAGGAAGAGCACTTGCAGCTGCCGGGCTGGCAAGTGCAGTTGGTGCAGGTGCAGGAGGCGTTGGAGCAGGCCATTTTGAGAGTTTGCGAGGAAGAGTACTGTGTAGTGTGTGGTAGTAAGTGGTCGTGCGTGTTGGTAAATTCGGAGGAAGTTTCTTTCTCGATCAAGAGAAGAATGGCTCTTATACGACTACTCACGGATGCTGAGTCTCCGCTCCAGTCTTCACAGATGGCCACCCTCAAATCCAGGTCTCGGAAACGCGAAATTGGTTGCATGGGAAGGTGCATATCCAAGCGAGAGTCCCCATTTCGATATCCATACCGAGGCCTTGGCCTGGCCCACAGCTCGTGTCTAGATCTCGCCTTTGCAAGAATCACGGTCTTCGATGTGAAATACTAGACCGCGCGTCAGCGATTGCGAGAACATCTCGGCTTGCGGTGTCTGCAGTTGCAGAGCGACACGGTCATACACCCCAGACGCCGCAACCAATGCCTCGCGTTCAATAGCAGCAGATTTGAAGCAAGCTGTCCAGACTTTAGATTATGCCAAAGGTGCTGCATGGTGTCGCCAAGGACGGTAATTGTGTATGCTCTCAAGCGAGCGACCACCATCTATATCTGTCTGAATGCCGGTGGAGCAGCCAAGTACCTAGGTAGTATCGGGTTGGCTTCTATTGCTCAGAAATGGTATAGAGGTTTCAAGACCGGACTTCGCCTGCCATTTGAGTGTTAGAAGATGGACCTGCAGATGAGTGGACATGTGTTGCCAGAGTCCGGCCGAGATCATTTTGGGCTGGACAGTCGCGCTCGTTGAATTGTTGATAAGCAGCTGACACTGCGAGTCATGCGAATAGCGTTATCTCACAAAAGAGTCGGCGTCATGAAGGTCTGCTGTACCTATCTCGCACGCGTGCTGGACGTCGGGACTGAGGGTGTCAGAGTGTGAGAAGTCAGCCTCCCACATCCGAGGGTTAGGGTCGTCGCTGACAATTTGACGCATCCGCGCGTTTGCTCAAGACGCGTCTTCTTACCTACAGTACATTGACTCAAATCGAGTGTTAACCACCACCAACGCCGTCGCTCGTCTCGACTCAGCAAGCAGCACGACTAGGTGCTTTAGAGCGAGGACAGCGAGATGAAGCAAGCCTTGGGATACCATCTCGAATGCGATTCGATTGGATGTCAAGCCGGGTGTCGCCCGAGTAAAACGACGAGAGCATGTACACACCTTGGATATCTGGATCGCGCTGCGGGGAGACCTTGTAGTAATTGAACAAACGGATCCGTTCCCAGCTGCGAGCATTCCGCGCCTATGGGTCTTGTACGCCGACATGGACAATACCATAGGCAACTCCGATAACATCATGGAAGATGTAAGTCCAGGGAATGCAGCTCGACTTGTGCTGGTATCCGGATGAGACTCCCTCTTGATGATCTTGTTATGAAGATACATTCCTGTGGCCCGTGGTCGAGGCAGGGAATACTAGTACTTGCATTGGAATGCTAAACAGGAAGTTTACCTACTGTTGATCGCAACTCGGCGTGACAACTGTGAAGTATCCTCTGCGTTGACTTATCACACCACTCTTTTGGTCTCCAGATCAAACCTCCATCGGTCCCGTGAAGATGCGGTTCACATCGGGTGTGCTTCTGTGTGCAGCCTTCTTCGCGCCGGTTCAAGCTCAGGGTAATTGGGAACATGAACCAAAACGGAGTCCGTCAGCTGACATGAATCCTGTGCTAGTGGTCACCGTCACGCTTCGTAGAACTTGTCCGACTACGACATTCTCCCTGACATATGGCTGGGTTACGACCAACGGTAGCACCGTGCCTTACACCTTCTCAATCTCCTCTTCGAAAATTACAACCATCCCCAGTGGAACAACAGACGCGACCGCAACTATCACATCAGCCCAGGGATCCAGTCTTGTCTCCAATTCAGCAACCTCCGCATCGCAGCCTACGTCTCTTCCCTTATCTTCGTCGACTCAAGAGATCAGCCCTATCTTTAGCTCAGCCACTTTCGCCTCTCAGCCTGTGTCTTTTTCCCTTTTCACGTCCACATCAATCGGACAGAGCAGTCCTGTCACCAGCCCAGCAACCTCCGTATCGCAGCCTACATCCCTCACCCCGTATACATCAGCCTCGCAAACAGTCGATGCATGCGTGACGGCAACGGCGTCACCTCTAGCTTGCCCCGGCTCGAATGGAGCTCTTTACACGCCTGCTGGGGGTTGCGTTGGATCGAATGACACCTTCCAAGTCTACTGTGGTCTGGATCTTGGTGGTGGTGGGCTCATAATTTATGAGAACATTGCATCTGAGAGAGAATGTGTCGACCTGTGCATTGACGATCCTGATTGCGTCGCAGTGGCTTATGATGTAAGCGAGGACACTTGTTTCCACAAGAGTTCTGTCGTTGTTGGAAACGCTACAGCAAACCCGAATCTGATTTTCTTCGTTCGCCTCGGGAATTACAGCCCAGGCCAAGACACACCTCCCACGGCTGTTTCTTCGAGCTCTCTCGTACTTTCCTCGACACTGAGTACGGCTTCGTTCTCGACTCGGGTGGTTTCGTTAACGAGCACGCCTCTGACACTCACCGCCCCGAGCCAACTCTCGTCGACGCAGAACAGTACTCTTTCGGCGTTCACCTCCACCTCGGCAAGGAGTACAATGAGCCCAAGCTCGATTTCAACCCCGCAAGTGGTCTCATCAACAACGACAACGTCGAGTACGCAAGTCATTATTCCTACTCTGACTTCGAGTCTGTTGACTTCGTCAAGTGAGAGTAGTGAGATGCAAAGCAGCGTGCTTTCGTCTTCTTACGCAGTCAGCTCCTCGAGCTCAACGTCTTCCTCTAGCTCAACATCTTCCTCGAACTCAACGCCTTCCTCCAGCCCAGCTGTGAGCACGTCCATCCAGACAACGACATCATCTAGCCAGTCTTTGGGCTCCAGCAGTGCATCTTCCAGGTATACCACCGAGAGCAGTTCACAATCTAGCAGTGCGGCCACTGAGAGCTCCACGAGCGAAACCACGAGTGTAGTCTCATCCTCGTACTCATCAGAGTTGGAAACCTCATCGGTCATCTCAATATCAAGCGAGTCCGGTATCAGCACATCGAGCTCTAGCTCTGACGTTGTCCGAAGTAGCTCTTCTCTTCAGGATTACTCCTCTACGAAAATATCAACAACATCTTCTCTCAGCTCTGACGTTCTTGGAAGCAGCTCTTCGCTTGGGGACTCTTCTTCAATGACGATGACGGCAACCACTCTACCAACTTCAACAACTGGGAATGAGTCATCTTCCGCTCTTGTGTCAAGTACCGATGTCGTGTCCAGCTCAACAACGGAATCAAGTCTTGCCAAGGAAACCAGCTCAACGATGGAGATCAGCTCAACAAGCGAGCTTTTGGACTCTTCCACCCTGTCTACGTCAGCACCCTCATTGAGCACAGAGCAAACTCAGTCCGTCACTTCGTCAAGTGTATCGATTATAAGCGAGTCTCCAAGTCTGACCTCGCCGCCGATCGTGATCTCGACTTCCATTTCAAGCTCGAGTGTGCCTACTTCCTCTGCGTCGCCAGTACCTTCTTTGTGTCCGGCAGGAAATCTGACTACGTACTACGACAACGGGATCAACAACTACACGATATATTGCGACATGTCTTCGCCCGGGGCTTCCCGAACTGTTCGACTGCCCAACTTCGTTGCATGCATTCGTGCATGCGATTCGGATGCTACTTGCACTGATGTCTCTTATGCAGGCGGTATCTGCTACTTCGCCCTACGTCCGATCCGACTCCGCTACTCCCTTGGTTCTCAATTTGCCCAAAGAGTGGTTCCAGGCGGAGCTTCCTCCTCATCTCCGACAGCGACGACTCAGAATCCATCGTCTAGCAATGCGCAGCAGCCCAACCCGACGTCCAGCCTGAAACCCTGTGTTGATGGAGAGATATTGAATGGCGAGAACGGCAGGCGATACACCGTGAGCTGCAGCTCGGATACCACCGGAGAGCTCGCTGGGGCTTTCGATGAGCAAGTCTTCCCGTATGGAGACTTTACGCAATGCACCAACTTTTGCGATTCAGAAATCTTGTGCGAGGCTTGGGTATGGGGAGGATCGGGCAACGCAGTTCAAGGCGGTGCTGGTAGGTGGTCCCCGGTTACGGAATGAAGTTGTTGGACTGCTAACGTGCGATTTCAGGTTGCTTCCTTAAACGCGGCAAGCAGACAGCCGTACCTGCTGGTGCGAATTTTGTCGCCGGTATATTGATTGTAGAGAGCGGCGTCTCAAGCACGAGTTCGTCGATCCCCATCACGTAAGAACCCGAATACCGCGACATCAGTGTTCCATGCTAACGATGTGTCTGCGCAGGTCAACCTCCGACTCCACAATCGTCAGCAGTAGTTCATTTTCCAGCAGCTCTTACCTTGAATCCTCAACGTGAGCTTTATCGTTATCTTCTAGTATCGACTGAGCAGCACACTAATGATGAGGCCTGTAGGATAACCTCCACGTTCACCACATCGACCGCTCAATCGACGTAAGTCTAGCATTGTCTCTTTTGTACGCTCATGCTGACTTATCTTGCCAATCAGAAGTAGTCCCACTGTACCAAGCTCTTCCAGCGTGGCTACGAGCTCTTCCAGCATCGCTTCGACCTCCTCCAGTGCTGTTTCAAGCTCATCCGGCGTGGTTTCGAGCTCCTCCAGCATTGCTCCAAGTACTTCCAGTGTTGTTCCAAGCTCATTCAGCGTCTTGTCGAGCTCCTCCCGTGTGTCATCGAGCTCATCCAGCGTCGCTTCAAGCTCATCTAGTGTCGTGCCGAGCTCCTCCCGTGTTTCCTCGAGCTCCTCTCGTGTTTCTTCAAGTTCTTACAGCATTGCTTTAAGTTCCAGGACGACATCGAGCGCCAGCACCCCTAGCGCAAGCTGCGTAGCCCAGGGCTTGTCTACGTACACCGCTCAGGAGGACGGCTCCGAATTCCTTGTTCTTTGCAACCAAGGCTTCCAAGACCTGTTCTTGCCTGGCAGCCCCATTCAGCTACTGAACAACAACTTCCAGGCATGCACGGAGCAATGTGCGGCTGCGGGAACGTCATGCGCGGGTGCCGCTTTCGGGACTTTTGGTGGTTCACGACAACAATGCTATCTATACTCCAAGATGTTGTCTACGGACGCGCCCGCATATCCGATTGTAGCTGCTGTCCGAACGAGTAGCTCTGACGGGGCGCTCAGCAGGCGGCAGATCCTGCAGAACGGCGGCTTCGACGGGACACTGACACCTTGGACGTCTGGACAGGCTGCAAGCGGTTCGAATTTCACGGTCGACAGCAACACCGCACTTGTCAGGTTATCACTTGCCACGAGGGCTGCGAATACCGGCGCTGATGTGGAAGATTCAATAAGGCTACAACAGCAGATCAGCGACCCTGTAGAGGCAAACACAGCGTACTTCACGTCTTTGGACATCACCGTCGAGCCAGTGCAAGCGTCCGGCAACCAGGTCTCCTGCTTTATCACACTCCGGAGCGCTGAGGGCGATACATACGTCAGCCGGACGCTTGGCGACACTGCAGGCCCAAGGACAGTATACGGCAGTGGCACCGTCCAGGAATCTGGTATCCAGGTCATGCTGATAAACGCGTTGTGCACTGGCTCTCGCGATGTTGTGGTTCGTTTCGACAATGTGGCATTCTCAGCTTTCGAGCCAGACGGCTCAGGACAAGGCTGTGACACATCACTCCTGACAAACGGGAACTTTGACAGCGAGCTCCCACCATGGACCACATCGCAAGCTGATACATCGAAAAGTGCCTCCTGGTCCGTGTCCGGTGGGCAGGCCATCGTACGATGGGCCGCAAACACTGGCATGAACGATGCTCCCGCCAATCTGGCGCAATCCATTGCCATGCCAGCCAACCAGCTTTATCGCATCACTGCGCAACTGGTCTTCACCATCGCCTCCGGCTCCTGCTCAGTAGGGTTCGGAACCGAAATCGAGACCCTCTACTTCGTTGGTCAGATCGACCGAACGCAGACACTCCCAGTCACCTTCGATGGCACTTCGGAGATTCAAGCCTCTCGGTTCATCATCTCAATCACTTGCTACAGTCCAACAGGTGGTATCAACAGTGTTGGGATCGATTCGGTAGCTCTTGTCATGAACCCGGGCGCAGAGTGCCCTGCCGCTGGTTAGCTTTGCGGGTTCCTTGTATTTTGGTTAGACTAGAATCGAATGGATTTGCTAGACAGTTTGCCGGTGTTGGTGACTAGGTGCGCATGGTGACTGTTATGTTTACTTCAGTGCTGCTTCTCGGTAAGTTACAGTTACGATATGAGTGCACAGTACGGCTCGGTCGATGTCAGATAGAGAGGAGACAGTACAATCATGCAAGGCTGCGTTAGGAACGATACCTTAGGTATATTTAATGATCAAATGATTATAAAATGTATGTAATTTCGTTTCAGTCGTAAGATATATACAACACATTCCAGTCACCCACCATGAGATCCGCCGCTTCACCACCAATTCAACCTACCAATCCAAAATTACCCAACCAGAAGAGAAAGCAAACCAAGTTTCACAACGCCGCCTTAGCCAACCCCTTCGCCTCCCCCTCCTCCCCACCCAACCTCTTCCCCTTCGCCTCCCTAACCAACCGTCCCGCCTCCTCAAAAGAGACATTGCTCAAATCACTCACAACCCTGCTCTCCTCCCTCCCCGTCCTCACCTCAATCCAAGTCCCCTTGGTCTCAACCGCCTGCGCCCCTTCCTCAACAGCACGCTTCGCAAAAGCTCCCCAAGCCTTGACACACCTCTCACTAGCCTCGAGCCCCGGCAGCAGCATGGCGAAACAATGCGGCATCGCCTGGTACTCTTCGAAGACGACTTTGACGCCCTGCTGCGCCGCGCGGGAAGCCAGGACTTTGATTTCGTCGGTGAGCATTTCCTCGCCGGTGTTGAAGTACAGCGGCGGTGAACCTTCCCAGGATTGCGCTAGGAGGGGCGAGACGAGCGGGTGGTCGAGGAGGGAGAGGTCGCAGAACAGGTCTCCTCGGGGAGGCGTGGTGGGCCAGATTGAGTCTGCAGGGAAGCGGGAGAGGGCGTCCGGGCTGTGGGTTGCGGGCGGCAAGTAATCGTATTTGGCGTTGGCGGTGATGGAGGGTAGGGCGCGGGAGATGTCGAACCAGCCTGCTGCTGCTGTTGCTGCGGCGGGGAGGGGGACTGAGACTTGGGAGCCGTGGAAATCAATTGTTGGAGGTGATGACGAGTCGCCGGTGGATTGAGAGCGGTTGAAGTGCAGAAGGAACTGCAGCAGGGCAAAGACAAGGTTTCCGCCTGCGCTGTCGCCCGCTAGCACGATTTTCGAGGCTGGGACTGCGGCGTGGAGTGAGCCTGGGGGCGGGTAGAGGAGGGAGAGGTAGACTAATAGGGCGTCGAGGAGTTGGGAGGGGAAAGCGGCTTGCGGTGCTAGACGGTAGCGCACGCTGCATACGACGCCGTTGGATTCCTTCGCTAGGCGGGAGGTGATGGCGCGGTGGGTTGAGGGGTCGCAGAGGTAGTAGGCGCCGCCATGGAAGTAGAGGATGGTTGTGTCGCTGGTGCGAGTTGGCTCGGCCATCATGCGGGAGTACTTCTCTGCTTCGCTGATGTCGGGCATGGTGTCGTTTTTCCCTGCGTTGGGGCGGAAGCCGGTCCATTCGATTTGCGTGTCGACGAGGCTTGGTTTGGTGTATTCGAGCTTGATGTCATTCTCGGATAGTTGGTCGATGGCTGTGAAGACTGCGTGGCGAAGTCCTTCATGGTCCTCTGTTGGGGCTGGGATGGTGGCGTTGGCCACCCATGTTTTGCCTTTGACGCCGGGGTCTTTGAGAGTGCTTGCTTGGACTTTTCCGACGGGCGATGGTTCCTTTTCGCCACCACTCATGACCGATCGGAGGACTTGAACGGTGAGGGCGGTTCGAAGATCCCACTGGTCACTGGTGGCTGTCTTTCCCAGAGTATGCCATAGAGCTGTGTTTGCCAGCGAAGGGATCTTCGGGACTAGGAACTTGAGAAGGCCGCCGTCCATGGTTGCGGTCTTGCTGTTGTTGTGTCACTGTGGGATTATATGTTACGTCAATCTTCCACGCGTAGCACAGGCAGCTATCACGGGTACAAAGTAAGTGAGGTGTGAAGACCGGGAATAGGTACTGTAAGGCTGGCTGTACGTCGATCAAACAAAGAGAGAAAGAAGAGGAGAAGGAGAGGGAAGAGGTGGAAGAGATAGGGAAATATACCGACCGAATCATCATGGCATCTCATTTCCCGCAGCACTACCCAAACTAAATCACACGCTCATACCTTTTAGTTTGCGGTAGGAGACGGGCAGACGGTAAGATACTAGTAGAGCAGACGGTGGGTGGAGAACGTCATGCGGGAGATCTCCTTCGCTTGATGGCATTTCTGCCTCGGCTGCGCCTAAAACCCACCAAGCCCACGAGAATATATTGATGCACAGCAAGGATAGCTGGCCAAGGGCCTGGTCCATGGGGAAACTGTCCATGCAACACCCGAACGCGGTATATGGACTAGATAAGATAGTGGGAAATTAGACGAGAGTGCATACAAAAAACACACATGAGCATTAGCGAGAAGGGACAGCACAGCATTTTGATGATGACAACGGAAGCGAACGTCTCGCAAAAGCACCATTTTTATTCCATTTTTGGGCAGGGTATACGCTTAAAAGCAATTCACTTTTCCGACAGTAGTCTGCCTCAAATCATCAACTCAGCAAGAAAGAAATGCTGACAGTGTAATAAAACAGGCCAACCCCTCAATATGCCAAACAAACATAGACCAAGCACTCGAAAAGCTTTTTTTTTTTCGGGTTTGATGGTTTTAGCCGGTTGTCGTTCGATCAACCAGTCCGCAATCGACGGCTTTTCGTGTCCCAAAGAGGGCCTTGCTCGTCCGTGAATTCCCAAACTGACAAGAATCCGCCAAGCGGCCTTGTGGATAACTCGCTTCTTCGCAAAACGCCAAGTTCAAAAGCCAAGATCGCGAAGCGAAACGCAGTCAGTCGACCAGTCCCGCATGCCAAACACGCGCATGTCCGTGTTGAGAACGACCAGGCTGGAAGTATCACCTTCATTTGCCGTCGAGTCTCATCCGGGATTGTTTTTTTTTTATGGTTCTGCCTCAGTTTCGTCTTTTCGCAATCGATCATGTTACAGTTTCTTTGTTCGCAACGCAGCCATTCGTGCACTCGACTGTTTCCAGACGACAGCACTAGTTCTTCGGGACAGGCAGGGCCTCGATGTTGATGCCACGCGCCTTGATCTCATCGTCGAGCAACGTCTCCCTTTCCCTCCACAGCAGCTTGTAAGCGCCACGGATAGTGGAGTCACTAACTCCGACCACGGTGGCGATTTCCTTGGCTGGCTTGGGATTTCCGAGGAGGTGTCCGGCCATATAGATGGACGCGGATGCAGCAGACAACGGCGAGCGACCAGCAAGGCCGCCTGTCTCCGAGAGCTTGGCTGCGATTGCGATGGCCAGGTTGGTAGTCTTCTGGTCCATGTCGAGGGTGTTGCAGAAACGGTTGCACAAGTCGGCTGGGTTCTGGGCATTGTCTTGAGGGTCGTACTCCTCCTCCATCACGAGAGTGCCTTTATGACACAGTTTAGCATAATGTGAAACTCAAAGAGGGTCAGACAAATGGGGAACTTACCACCAGCAACCATGTTGGTGCTCTCGCCGTTTCTCTTCTTCTCCGCATCACGATCCCTAAAGAATGCCTCGACCTGTTTGAAGGTACGGCCGATTTCCTTCTTGGGAACTTTGGTCAAGTCCATGATCTCACGGAAACTACGAGCGACTTTGTTGCGACGGCATGCAATAAACAGACAAGCAGCGATGAGGGCTTCGACGCTTTTGCCTTTGCCAACCCCGCCCTCGATACAATCCTTGTAGAGATGTTTGGTCGTTTCAGACACCGAGCCTGGCATCTGGAAGCCGTCACACAGCGCACCAATCTGCTTGTAGGCGACAAGCAGAGGCTTGTTGCCCTTGTCGACATTGGCCTTGCTCTGCGCGCGGTGCAGGTCTTTGCTTCTGATTCCGTCGCCGAATGCGATGCCAGTGTTGAGCTGGGCACCGTTCAAGAGAGCGTTCGGGCCGTCACCGACACGCGAAGGGTCGTCGTTGCCCTGATCGTCGTTGGAGAATGTACGCCACTCAGAGCTGACGTCCACACTGCGCTCCGCCAGCACCAGACCGCAGCTCGTGCAAACCATATCTCCACTTGCGTGATCCTCGTAGAGGTTCGGCGGGTCCTCCTGACACTCCCGGCAGATCATCCTCACGTTCAAGTTCTCGCGCCATTCATCGTCCTTTTTCTTCTGCACCACAGGCTCCAGGACCTGGCCGGGTGATAACAATTGCGCCATGTTGGCTAGCGGCTTGCGGGGCGGGGGATGGGGTCCTTGGTGGGTTTTCGCAAATCGCTCCGAGGCTCTTCGCTTGATACCCTTTGAGGTTTTGCGTAATTTGTGAGTTTTCGCGAAAGATCGGACAAAGAGTGGGGAATACGTGATGGCGGTGTTCGAGGGAGAAGCGGAGGCACGTTAGGCTAGGCTTCCACCACGAGCTGGATGATCACGACCGCGGGATCAAACAGCAACAGCCGAACGTGCTCAGGTGTATCGAGGAGGGAGATGAGAGAGAGCGCTTGATGGGGAGTGGAATTGTTTGTCTTGTCCGCTTTGTCCTATGGGCTTTGTCGGAGACGCGAACAGCTTCCAGCACTTTCCAGCAGGTTCCGCTTTCACCGAGTAGCCACTGAACCTCGAGTCGGTATCCAGGAGTCGCAGACTGTTGTGGGGGGAGGTACGTGAGTAAGAGGAATGGGTGTCGAGTGGTGCTGAGTTGTCCGGCAGACCAGCAAAGGTGTCTGTGAGAAGATGGAGATCTCGCAGAGGAAGCCGTTAGAGCACGCGCCGAGCAAAGACCAGCAAACTGAGTGTCGCCGGTACAGTCGTTGAGTCGGGAAGCGCAGTCTGTGACAATCAGAGGGGATGAGGTGTTGGGAGTGGTGGTGACGCGGGTGGGTGGTGGATGGATGGGAGGAATGTAGGCGCAAGGCTTAGGCTTGAAGTCTTGAATGCCTTAGTGAGTGACATAATCAGGCAGCCGCGGCGACTTTCGCGACAGCCAGGCACGTGACATCTAAATCCCGGAGCGGCATCACCCGGCAAGCTTCAATGTTCGCGACCTCATCGGAAGGGAGAGAGAGAGACTAGGAATACCACGAGCCCATCGCCAATCCACCCACATCACACGCCGCCATGTTCTCCCAGTCACTCATGAGGGCCTCGGTATGACCACGCGCCCAAGCGCATGCGCAGAAACTCCCAGCTAACAAGCAAACCCGCAGCGCCAATCTCTCGCCCGTGTCGCCCGCCAGCAGAACACCACCACTCTGCGCCGCACCTTCGCCGTCTCCGCCGTTGTCAAGGGTACATAACACTCACACACCGACCTCAAACGCTCTGGACACCGTCAGACTAACACACAACTCTTTCCTCTTTCCAGCCGACATCGTCCAAGACCTGTACCTCAAGGAGCTGAAGGCCTACAAGGCGCCCGCCGTCAAAGCCTCGGACTCCGAGGGCCAGGTGCAGAAGTTCAGCATCCCCCCCGCTCCCCCGTCGCCCGAGGAGGCCGACATCGCCAGCGAGCTCAAGGCCTACGAGAGCCAGGTGCCCGAGGTCGAGGGCCAGGCTGAGGCCGGCGCCGCACCCGTGGAGCAGGACTGGTTCGAGGAGCCCGTTGAGGAGGAGGAGGGCCACGGCGCTCACTAGATTTCTCGGTGAGGGACGTGTATTCGTTGTTGTGGAAAGCAGAGGAGAGGATTGAGGGGAGTGCGAGGAGGAGGAAGAAGGAAGAAGATATATTAGCGAAAACGCGTGTGTACAGTATGGAAATCCCATGAGGAAGTTGCGTTGAAACAGCAAGGAGTCGTTCGCGTTTGATGAGGTTTCTGGCCTTGAAGCTGCTGCCAGATGTGTTGTTGTCTTTTCCCTGCCTTCTGTCTCCTGTATGCATCTGTTGGTACAATTGACGAGCCGCCATCACAATCTACTCACACTTCTCCATAAAGTCGTCGATTCTAGGTAATCAACCCTGTTGCGATCGAATTGGTTGTATTGACCTCCACATATGAGCATACTACCCCCGAAACACCACTCCATTAATCGGCGCTCGTAAGGTAAGGGACACTTCAAAGGGAATTCAAAAGTCGACTTCCAATCTGGTTATCACTATCTGTGTATTGCACCTACGAAACGAGGCGGTGATCCTGCCACCAATGCAACAAAAGAAAATGCCAGAGAATAAGAAAGGTATCGTAGAGGTAAAAGTCCCTTTTGTGCCATTGCACTCCTCCCATCACATCACCTCCACGGCAAGCGATACAATCTCTCACGAAAGCGTCGTCACCTCGTCGTGCCCCTCCTCAACTTGGTCTTCAATCTTCCCAACCCAGTCTCCCTCCTCCCCATTCCCAAATCCATCTTGACCGCTCCCCTCCTCTCCTCTCGCCTCCGCTCAACAAGCTCTTGGCTGACGTTCGCAAAACCGCCTCGCCTCCGGAAACAAATCTCCATCAGAGCATTGACATCCAACATACTGCGCGGGCTCGTCTGCACGACCTGGAAGACTTCCATCGGGTCGTTGACGGGCAGGATTTGGCGCTCGGCGGCTTTGAAGATGGACAGAGCGATGCGGAAAAGCGTCTTGGAGCCTTCGAAGAACAGGCAGTCCCAAACGCGGAGTACAGACTCGATTGGTAGTGTTCCAACGAAGAGGGACATGAACCAGGCCGTTGTGGCAAGGCTGACGGTCGGTAGGCGCAGGGCTTGTGTGGGGTCGTCTGATGCCACGGCACCGCCGCCGGCGCCTTGGTCGTCGAGCTTGGCCCATACTGTCGGGAGTGAATCTTTGATGCATGACATGAGGACGGCTATGTCGACGTTTGCGCCTTCGAGCGTTACTCCGTGTGTTCCAGGAAGGTGAATGCTTGTGACCATAGTGAGGAGGACAAAGGCTTGTTCTTCGTTTTGGTCAAGAAACAGGAGCAGAAGACCGGCGATGAAGTTGAGAGATTGGCAGTAGCCTATGGATGGATTGTGCACAGCAAAGGCTTGCAGTACGCGCCGAAGGGCACGCACAATGGGGACTTCGGGTTCGGTCGACTTGCGGCTGGTATCGGGTGATGTGGTGTTGTCGGGTTTGAACCGGGCGTTGTCTGGGAATGTGCGGTGCAGATCGCGTTCAATGTGTTCGCGATCGTTATCGCTGAGTTTTCCAGCTTGAACGTCCTCTAGCAGCCGACGGTACATCTCGGGGTGTTTCGCCACAAAGCCAGGTCCGCCAGAATACCACCACCAGGCTGCTCCGCGCCACTCTGGTGGGACGCCTTTGCGGATGTATCGCTTGACTTTGTCGCTTTTGGGTGGGAATCGAATGGGCTTTTCCACGCTCAGGCCGTAAGACTTCATGAGCGCATGCCACTTCTTACGTCGGCGATCCAGATGCTCGCTGTATTTCTTGTCCCACTCATCGTACGCCTCTAAAGTGACATGGTGTGAAGCCTTCTTGAAGCCATACCGATCACGAGGGATTGGTTGTGAAGCAGCATCCTGGTTTCCATCGGTCTTTCGGCTGTCTGCGCTGTCTCGGAAGCCTCTGCCAGCCATGATCCGACTCGAAGTTCGGTGGGCCTGGAACTCAGCAGCCGGTGCTGGTGGCGGCGCGAAAGTATCGTCAATCGAAGGCTTGATGCGCATCAAGAGGCTTGCACTTTGACTCCGTCGATGCATCATTGGTGCTTTCATATGCGACGAAGACTGGCGATGTGATTGTGCAGAGGAGGGCCTCCATTCTTGGATGGATCTCCTACTTGGTGCGTCCATGCTTCGTTTGGGGTTGTCCATGCTTCCTTTCACACTGTCGAAGCCATCCTCGTACATCCCAATCATGTCGTCCAAGTCATAGGCCTCCTCGTCCTCTTCTTCATGTCCAACATCTGGCGAGTCAGGGTAGGTCTGTACAAAGTCGCTGCGCGAGCTGTGTCCTGTAGCCATGCTGCTGCGGTCCGTCGTGTGCATGCTATCGGTGTTGGCAAAGCTTGAGTGGCTCGTCAAAGCCGAGCGCGAGGAGTGTCTGGCTTCATCTTCCATGAACCCAGGCCGGATGGCACTGATGGAATCGGGGGTGCCTCTCCCATCTCGTGTGCTTGTCGAGGCTCCACTGGTGACCCGGTATTTCAAGCCTCTCAAACCCTCTCCGAGCGAGCGCGGACTGCGCAGCTTCTTCAATTTGGTAGACAGGCGCGGAGAAGGCGGTACGACAGGAGAGGATGGCGGCCTCTCATTCTCGGTGGTGATGGTGCTGCTCGAGCTCGGCGGTTCCGAATACTGCATCCTCATGTCCGGCTCGTCTCGCAAAGCCTGCACACCCGGCGGCATACGGAAAGGTCTCCTCTCTCGCCCATCTCTCCCGGCAAAGGCGTGCTCGGAGCTGGCAGATACGTTGTCGATATAAGGCAGCGGCTCGACTGCAGGTGGGTTGATGCCGGCGGGCGCGAAAAGAATGCCGCTGCGGCGTTTGCTCTGTAGACGCTGTGCAGAGGCCTTGCGTAGAGGCAGATGTGGTTCGGGTGGCGGTAGGTCGAAGGGCGAGTGTGAAGTTGGCATGGCCTGGACGAGAGTTGGGACGGATTCCAACATCAAGTGCGTGGAGACGTCTGGTGGAGAGGATGTGTGAACTCGCTCGTGCAGAGCTTACAGTACATGTAGGTTGTTGCCTTACTGTACCCTGCATGGAAAAACAACACAGTTTGAAGGGCAATACACGATCAACAAAAATCGAATTTACCGCAGCTCCGTCATTGCTGTGAAGGCGTGCGTGTTACCATGCAATCGAGCACTGTCGCCGTTTGTAATGAGCAGGGAAGGTCGTGCAACAGTGCTACTGTGTAGTAGCCCGAGAAGCCAGAGTGCCGACTGCTGCAGGTCTGACGAGTGCCGGGATAATTACTAGACCAGACTGTTTCTTTGCAGCTCGGATCGCTCGAAATTGAGAACGGTTTCACGTCTCGCACGACCTGTTTCGTTAAGCTGTTAAGCTGTAAGGCGTATGAATGCCGTTCATCTCGGCTCGACCAGCACAAGCCGTTAGAGTACCTCCGTCTGTACAGAAGTCTGTTGACAGTCGATTGCCCTATGGTATCGGCGACTTCCACATCTTGGAATCTTTCTTATGCCAGTGAGATACTAAAATGAATCGAAATGCTGTGAGGAGTAGTACCAGCCGTCTCTGAATATCATATACATGTAAACATGACGACAAGCCAGTAAAATTGAGATACTCATCGACGACGATTACGTACATTTGACCATTCGACAAACTTTGGGCATCTACGGATGGTTCGCCGCGTCAGGATCGCATTACCCGGACATGGTATGGCACGTGAGTATATGAAAGTGCTCGTGCGCGGCAGGGCAGAATGTTCCAATCTCACTTGGAGGTTCTAGTGTTCTCTTCAAAACAATGCTTGCACGCCTGCAGTAGCCTGGACCTCCGAAACAAGCTTGTCTGCCATACCCTCGTCGTCTAGTCTTCTGCCATGCGTGCACATCATTGCTTGCATGCTGATCATGGGCCTTCCTCCGTTGCCTCGTCCGTAGCTATGTGTATGTACGCATGCTGAATGTTCCTGTGTCCACGCCGCGCTGCGCCGTTCATGGATCAAGTCGTCCATGGATTTCCATGCCTATCGTCCCAATCCCATTATTGCCTGTTGCAAATGTTCCTCTCGCATGCTATGCGCATAGTGTAATTCAATCGACTTCATTCACCAGTAAACACCTCTTACGAAGCTTGAGCATACTGGGCCACCCATTCCCTCGCCTTCTTGTCGAAGGCCGCTCTGTTGTTCTTGAACTCGTCCGCGATACTGACCTCAACCGCATCATCGGGCTGAGGAGCTTCGAGAGTCGCCCTGACCAACGCAAGCACATCCTTGATCTTGTTCGGCGGCTTCCACTCATCGGCGCGCAGCATGCCCAAGCACATGGCGCCGCGCTCGTCGTTTGAAACGTTGGGGTGGTAGATCTTGGTCTTGAAGCTGATGGTTGGCGGCTTGAATGGGTAGTCTTTGGGGAGAGCAACGTGGACTTTGAAGCGACCGCCCTGATACAGTTGTCAGTGCTGAACATGGCTGACGGGTCTCAGGTAGACTAACCGCATAGACAGACTCTGGTGGGCCTTGCATGGTGACCTCCCAGTAGTGGATGTCGCTCTCGTTGGGTAGTTCGATGGTGCAGCCAGTGGGCGGCTGGGCGAGGATATCGCCGTATTCCTGCGATGGAGGTCAGTGATGGTGCGAGATTAACGTCCGCACAGCATGTTACTACCTTCATGATGCGCTTGTTTGTAGCCATCTTGGTGGTTTAGACCGGTTTGTGGGTTGGAGATGAGTGGTTGAGAAAGGCAGACTCAGTTGTGTCAAGCGCAAGTGGAAAGACTGATGAAAGTGAAAAGTGACGATGTGTCGTATGTCTGAGAGAGTGATTGCAGTGAATTTTCCTAGCGGTGGAAGGGTCGCATGCAGCACCTACGTCCTTCAGCACGCTTACCTGAGGAACACCTTAGTAGCCGGCGGCGGCACAGTCAAGGTACTATTATGGGCAGAGGCACATGTGAGTGATGTAATCGGTATTCAGGGTCGTGTCTCCGAGTTTCCCGTGTGCCGGCTCCAAGCACTTTCATTTTCGACCAAACCAATAATCTCTCGCTGCCATCAAATTGGGAGTCAATGCAACGCTCCCGCATCGACATGCCTCACATGCTTTACATCACGGATTGACTCTTGCATGACAACATGGCAACAGTCGTAAACATCAACCTTACTCGATCCAGCAATGAGCGTCGCTTTAGCCGCGTGTAGCGCGGTGATTGGGCATTATTCACGTGAGAACGCGATAAGCCATGCCTGTTCGGGCCCCGAGGCTGAGCACTTGCAGGTACGGCAGGCAAACAGGCACACACAGGCAGGCAGGCAGATGGGCAGGGGTACGCGCCGAGTATATATAGGTGCGGCCTCTCGCCATGTTGGCTTCCCTCTCGTCACCGCTGCAGCAAATCACCAAGTCGGAGGGTAAAGTGGCCCTCTAGGCTTCCAGCAGCGCGTCTCGATCGATCCCCCACCACCTACTACCACGCTCTCTTAAACGACCGCGTCAACTCCCTCTCTCGTTGGGAAAGCTGAAACAACCACATCCAGACTCACCATGTTCAAGCGTTCGTTCGCCGCGACGAAGGACCGCGCCGGCAAGGCGAGAAAGGTTTCCAAGCGCTCATTCCGCGACGATGCCAAGCAAAGGATGCGTGAGGTCTTGAACGAGGCGACAACGCCAGAGACGTCTCCGTCCATTGGAGGCGCTTCGCCCAAGCTGAACAGTTCTATCGTTACGATAGTTGTCGGCCAGGACCAGCGTCTGTTTGCCGCCCACGAGGATGTGCTGTCTCGCTCGCCGTGGTTCGCCACCGCTTGCCGTGACCAGTTCTTCTCGGCCCCAGGCCAACGCCGTATCAGCCTCCCAGACGATGAGCCGGAGGTCTTCAGCGCCGTCCTCGAGTACTTGTACAAGGGCGACTACTACCCGCGCCTCTTGCACGACAAGAAGCGCAACACCTGGTCGCTAGAGGACTTGCAAGACCCGACAATGACCCCCCGTTCGGTACACCCGGACGACCCAAAGAAGTTCGTTGGCTTCAATGAGTCTGCGACTACCTACCATCACGGCGCGGGCGACTACATCCTCCGGGATACTGCCGTCTACTGCACTGCACTGCGTCTCGGTCTGCCAGATCTGCAGCGCCTTGCTCTTCGCAAGCAAGGTCTGCAAATTGGGATTGACGTGGCGACCATACTGCGCAGTGCAAGATTCGCATACGCGAACACGCCGGCCAGCGACTCACGCCTCAGAGCCCACTACCTAGCACTTGTCATCCGTAGCCGCAAGACTTTCAAACGCAGCGGCACGATGCAGATGGAGATGGAGAAGGGTGACACGCAATTCTTCTTCGACCTCTTCGTGGCCATGTGCAATCACATTGATGATATCTCGGAGATTGGGCAAGTCTCGCCTTCTCTTACTCGTGTGCGCTGATTTTGACCAGTGTGTCTTGTGTTGTCTCCATTGATTTTCACGATTATCTCATTTCTCGCGTTCAACCACGTGTATCTACCCACTAACAGACTGCCCACACAGCAACGTCCACTCCCCGAACATCAACAAGTGATTGCACCCGCCGGCGAATCCCATTGCTCCCAGACCCAACAATGTCAAGAAAATCCAACACAAAAAAAAGCGATCTGCTGACATGTACTACTCGATCTTTTGCACCCTCGACCAGACTGCCAGGAACATCGCGCACTGATCCGAGCTAGCACCTGTCTCTTTCTTCACTCCCGGCGTTAGGACTTCTCGCTACTCCCACCAGGATCGTTTCCTTTCACCAGACTGTATCGGATCGAGCTCGCAGTGTCATCGCAGCCTCGTCTATTTTCCTGTTGTTGCACGGCAAACCCGTACGGAAGAACGTCTTCTGTCAATCCCCTCTCCACCGCTGGCATACTCTTTGCTGAATGGTACTCTTTGCGAGAGCCATTCCAGGAAGACAATCCAGCACTGCCACCAGCAAATGATCGCGACTGCCTTCGCGCAAACATCTCCTTTGGACCTGTGTTGTACGATTCTATTGCTTTTCTCTCCAGACTGCTACCACGTCTGCCGCTGCCCTCTCTTTTGCTTTCAAAAGTATGGCGAAGCGATGGTGCGCTGCTCGTTCTTGAACACAGCCTCTCACTGGATTGAGAAGGCTTGTGACAAAAGCAGTCGTGCACGATGATTCCTTTCACCCTGGCCTTGACGTTTTGGAGACTTTGAAGGCGCTTGCGGAGGGATGCAAGTGCGGATGGCTGAAGAGTGCTAGGAGATGGTTTAGTTTATCCTACTAGATCATGTGAGCTGTGAGGTATGTTGAAGACTATGGGCCACAATTCTTGCTTCCAAACTTCCCATTTGTCAATCAAGTCGATCAAGAGGCTGCCGTGCACGCAAGAAGATCATGCCATGTCACCCTATGACAGGTTGAGCACATCATCCGTTGCCGTGCGAGAGGTAGCATTGAATGCACGAATGATTGGAGATACTGCTCTCGAGTTCGATCTAATGACCCCTCGATCCCTAGTTTGGGAAGCGCTAGCGGCCAACTGCCGACAGAGAGGATAGTGATGAGCTCCGCATGTACAATATGTACAAGAGGACGGAACAAGGACGTCGTGTCTTAACACCAACCCTAACCCTAGAGTTCGACACCCAGCCGCCAAAACGTCACGTATATGAGCGCAAACGCTTCTTTCCAATTAACAAAAGCGGTCCTCATAGCGCAGCGGTTAAGGCGTGTGATAGGCTTAGAGAAGTTGTACAATCTCCAGGCCTAGAACTTCTGGGTTTGAAAGTCTCGTCGGGAGTTCCGCTCATCAAGATGGTAAAACATCTAAAATTTGCGTAATTCTCGGGAGTATGGGAATCAAGCAATTGATTTTTGTCTTTTTGGTGTATACTATGCCGCAATTGTCTCAGTGTGTTCAACAACAATTTTGCTCGCCTTGCGTCCTTTTGTCGTCACAACGTCAAGCAAGATTTGATATGATTTGCGAGGAGGGTGTTGTTGTCAAGTCGTGCTCCAAGCTGTTTGGTGGGTGGACCTCGACATACAAATCGCTAGCGAGAGGATTTGGCACGTTACAGACATGGACGAGAACTTTATATCCCCAATTGAGTGGATTGACGATATCAATGCTATTGATCTGGTGCTATTGTTGATAGCTTCGCTCTTATTGTCGCTTGTTGTAAAGTGAGGTGAAGTTAAGTGGAGTTGAGACAGCGGGCTTTAGCTTCGACGCGATCCACCAAGCACCCGCAGCTTTAGTTGTTGTTGCATGTGAAAATAACACTTTCATTCATCCAATCACCCATCACACCCGACAACATGTTCGGAAGCTCCAGCATCTTTGGCGGTGGCGCGGCCAACAACAGTAACAACGCGCCAAGTGGCGGTGGAATCTTTGGAGCTAAACCCGCTGCAACACCCACAACAGGCGGTCTCTTCGGCGCGCCAGCAACACCAGCACCAGCTTCGACTGCAGGCCAGCCAGGCGCAAGTCTCTTCGGCGGTACACTGGGCGGTGGAGCACAACCCGCGACCGGAAATACTGGAGGCGGTCTTTTTGGCGGAGGAGCTGCTGCAAAGCCTGCGACCAGCAGCTTGTTTGGCGGCGGCCAGTCTACGACAAACCAACCCGCTGCGACTACAGGCGGAGGTGGAATTTTCGGCGGCGGCGCACCAGCAACATCAAATGCAGGGCAGACGGGTGGAGGACTTTTCGGTGGGGCTACTGCACAGCCTGCGCAACCAGCGGCTGGGGGAGCGAGTATGTTTGGCGGAGGAAACAACAATGCTGGCAAAAGCCTGTTTGGCGGTCTAGGACAAAGCACCAACAACAACAACCAGAACCAGAACCAGGATCAGAATCAGAACCAGCAAGCGTTGGCACCCGAGGCTGCCCCAGCAAACCCAGCATACTTTGACCAGCTGCTTGAGCGTGGTAGAAAAAGACAGACGGAGGAGCGCATCACACCTTTTGGCGAGCTTCCAGCTCTCGAGCTAGGTTTGGCGGACATCTCTCGCAAGGTCAGGAACTTGGGTCAAGGAGGGCCCTCTGCCGGTCTGTCTCGCGGCGGCGATGCCAGAGCCCATTACCTTCTCTCGGCTTCTGGAGTCAACACCGGACAGGCTCTACGTGATTTGGAGAGACTGGCCGAGGAGAGCATCCCACAGGGCGCAGCGCCGGAGCAGGTTGCAAGTGCCGTTACTGGAGTGAAGTTCGATCTTGCGCGCAGACATCACGATGATTTCCAAGCTATGGTCGACAGCCGCGTTGAGAAGGCTCAGGACGACTTCAACAAGATGATTGAGGAGAAGCTGGGCGGCGTTGACTGGGCCTCACAACATCAGCGCATCTACGAGCACTTTGGCCTCAAAAAGCCGCAAGGCCTTGGCGCCACAGCACGCGATTCCTTTGGTCCCTCGGAGACTGGCGGGTTTGGGCTCACGAGCAGAAGGAGCAGACTCGGAGCTTCGGTTGGAGGCAAGTCCTTTGGCGTTCCTGGTCTTGCGCGCTCCGTCATTGGTGCTCCCGGTGTACGAGGTGCGCGTCAGAGCCAGTTTGCCGATGTGCAAGAGAAACTGCCGACTGATGGTATGCGCGTCGTGCCCGAGGACCGCATCCTGCGTGTCAAGCAAAACAAGTACGCCGATCGTGTCAAGGAACTCAACATTGCTCGTCTACAGGAGCGTGCGTACCCAATCTTGGGCAAGTTTGCGGATGTCGAGTCTGAGCCGTCCGGTGAGGACAACAGCATGCTTGTGCACGCATTCAACGCGCTCGCGCAAATCACTGGCGAAGATCCCTCGAAACAGAACTGGTCTGAACCGGGTTCGATCAAACCACGGAAACATGCTCGCGACTACCTAAGCGCGACACCAAACAGCAAAGGCCAAAGCGAAATCCGCTCGAGTATCATCAATGGCTCGCGCAAGTTCCTTGAAAGCCAGTACATGAGCCAGGTTGAGACCACCGTGATTAAGAATCCCCGGGAGGCCAACGTTGGCGGTGTGCCGACTCCTACAGCCAAGGTCAAGGGCTATGCTCGTGTCAGAGCCGCCCGCCGCGAGCTGGGACCCGATCTCGAGATCCTCCAGAAAGTTAACGACGATTACTGTTGGGTTCTTGTTTTCTACCTCCTGCGCTGCGGCCTTGTCACTGAAGCTCTGGCTTATGTTGAGGAGAGCAGCGGTGCTTTCCGTGTCATCGACCACAAGTTCTTGAAATACATCCGCGCTTTCGCCACCAGCCCAGACCGCCGTCTACCGCCCCAACTACAGACTGAGATCAACAACGACTACGCTCAGAAGGTGCGCAACGCACCCGAGGACAGCCTCGACCCTTATCGCATGATGGTCTACAAGCTGGTTGGTCGTTGCGACCTGAACAGGCGTAATTTCGACAACGTCAACAGCGACATGATGGACTGGCTCTGGCTGCAATTCGCCCTCGCACGCGAATACAGCCGCGTCGATGAGTATGCTCATGAGGCGTACGGTCTCGACGAGCTTCGGACATCGATTAAAGACATTGGCGAGCGCTACTTTGGCCCTAACAGTGACCTGCCGAACGCCCCGACGACTTTCTTCTTCATGCAGATTTTGGCTGGCTTGTTCGAGAAAGCTGTTGCTGATTTGTACCCGAACAACTACATGTCTGCTGTCCACTTCGCCATCGCTCTTGATTATTACGGCCTGCTCAGAGTAAGCGACATCAGCAGCAGCGATGATCTTCTCAGCTACACAACTCGCCAACAAGCTCAGATTGCATTCGGCAGCATGACTGGTCTCTACACACGCGACTTCCGCACTGCTGATCCTGCAGCGGCCGTCGACTACCTGTCTCTCATCTGCCTCAATGCCGACCTTGAGGGTGCTCTTGGAAAGGCTCAGCGTGAGCTTTGCCACCAAGCCCTCACGGAGCTCGTCCTCGAGACCCGCGAGTTCGCCGCGCTGCTCGGTGACATCAGAGCTGATGGCCAGCGTATCAAGGGCTGCATTGAGCAGCGTCTGAAGCTCATCGGCATTGAGAACGAGCTCGAGTTCTTGCGCCACATCACCCTCGTGGCCGCTCGCACAGCGGAGGACCAAAGCCGCACAACAGATGCCGCGCTTCTCTACCACCTTGCCGAAGACTACGACAAGGTTGTGCAGATCGTGAACGACGCTGTGTCGCTGTCCCTCACCACCGAGCTCGGTGAGGCAGCCCAGCGTCTGACACCGCTCAAGCCTCGCCAGCGCGAAGGCGAGCAAGTCCCACGCGAGTTGCAAGGCAGCCTGAGCTTGACCGCCGTTGACGACCCCGTCGAGCTCTCCCGCAACTTCCGCGCTCTCTACAACTCCGCCGCCATGTACTACGGCAAAATCAACGACACCACTGCCGGCAACCGCGAGATCCTCCTTCACCTGGCCGACGCTCGCCGTGCCCTCGAAGCTGGCCAGTGGCCTGCCGCAGTAGACGTGAGTACCCCTAGCCTTCCCATCCCAACAAAATCATTCACTAACATCTCCTCCAGTACATCGAACGCGCCAAGGTGCTCCCCACCGACACAGCCGGCAACATGACCGCCATCCGCGCCAAGGCACAAGCCTTCAACAGCATGCAGCCCGTCGTGGCCCGCACGATCGGCCACATCATGATCTGGGCCGTCGTCGCTCTGGCCAACGAGCACGCGCGCCTCAAGGGAGCCGAGTTCGACACGCCCGCTCAACAGAATGTCATCGCGCAGTGCAAGAGCGCTGCCAAGGACATCATGGTCTTTGCTGGTCTCATTAGGTACAAGTTGCCTGGACGGGTGTGGGAGACGTTGGCTCAGGCGGGTCAGGAGTTGGGTCAGTAGAGGGAGTTTCTTTCCAGCCGTTGACGTGGGATTGACATGTTCGTTCGCGGAAGTTGGGTACGCATGGAGGATGAGGCTTTCGCCTAGTGAAAAAGTTATTTTTGTACTACTACACTTCATGCATCCAATGAGTGATTGATGATCATTAGGATAGAATCGATGTGATGGCTGAGACCCATTTTTTCTTAGCTGTCATTGTGCCTACGCTTTGACGTGTCGCTCGTATTACGAGCCGTTTGACAATACTCAATTACCTGGTCAAGAGGAAGCTATTCGAAGTCGTCTGTCGTGAACCTTCGACTACCCATTACCGTTCACTCTCTGATACTGCCCCGGCCTCTGCGCTTCCTCACACTGCCCGGCCTGCTTCCATTTCCACTCTCCATACTCGTGCCAATTCCGGAGTCCAAGAAGTAATCACCGTCCTCGTCTTCGTCGTCTGCCTCCAGACCGGTAAGAGGCGGCAAGTCCGCAAGACGGATCCCAGCATTAGGATCGTCTTCCTCTTTCTTCTCCACCTTGACCTCTGGCGACCTGAACCGCAGCGGCTGTTGGTTGGACAGCGTAGGGAATGTGCGCTCCGTATCTGATAGGAAAGAATGCTCTCCGTCATCAGAAACCGCATCCTCCTCTCCCTTGATACGCACCGGTCCGCCTCGCTCCTGCGATTTGAACATGGGGCTCAAGTACGCCGCCAACGCCGCCCACGCGATCCCGGCAAAAACCATCTCCACGCTCCAAAACACCCCGATGAAAACCAACGCGCTGATGAACCGGTGGTTGTACATCACCCACCTCAGCCCACGGAACCGCGCCCGGAAAACCGCTCGCGCCGAGTAGATCTGCATACGTCCGGAGCTCTGCACTTCCAGCTTGAGCGCCACGGGCACGGCGTTGGCTCCCCGCGCGAAACTGGTGCTCTCGAAGACGTCGATGACGATTTTCTCGCTCTCGTGCCGGACTCCTAGGAGGTACCAGGGGAGCTGCGTGATGCGGTGCATCGCCTCAACGGGCATCGAGCGGTAGTGTAGGATTGCCGGACGGCGTGAGCGGGCCAGCACTAGGGCGGAGTCGGATTGTTGGTTTGGCACGAGACCATCTCTAACGGTGTCCAGAAGTCCGGCGGAGCCTGCTTTCTTCTTGTCTGCTTTCTCGGGCGCCAGCAGGGAGACGTCGAGCATGAAGTTGCCGACTTCGCGGTTTTGTCTTGTTCGTGGAAGCTCTATTTCGAGTTTCACATCGTACGGCTGCGAGCTGACGAGGTCGCCTTGCAAGCTGACCGTACCGTGCGGGAAGGGATTGAAGGTCCTGACCAGTGCTGTATCTTGCCCTGCCAACGGCGTGTGGCGGTATAGGTCGTCCCATTGTAGGTGTATGTCTTTTGCGAAGCCGATGCGAGGCACGTAGCTCCAGTAGAAGAGCGTATAGGCTGTCGAGGCCGTCGCGAGGAGGAAGAGGGCGGTGATGAAGATGAGGGCTGTTGTGAGATAGGCGCGGAGAGCCGGTTTGGAGAGGATTAGGCGGAAGGGTTTTAGGGCGATGTTCTGATGGAGAAGGTTAGCTTTAGATGGTCTGTTTGGCGGTGGAAGTGGGATTGTATCACCTTTAGTAGGCCTAGGAGACTTGGCCGCTGCGTCTCGTACTCATCGTCGTAGCGGTATCTGGAGGCCATGCTCTCCTTGTCGCCGTTGCTAGGTGGGCATTGTCCTGTTTACGTGGATGTTGATGATGTGAGATGGATCGTGTAGGGATGTTATGTAAGGTAAGAGCGACATGACGTCGCTGCAGGGAGAGCTCGACCCGGGAAATCGGAAACGCATCTCTTTTCCATTTCACACGACACATACACGTTTGAAATTGTCAACTGTACCTATACACACTTATCGTCTTGTTCCCAATCAATGCCAGACACTTTCGGGAACCTTTTAATCACCGCGCACATCTACTCTCACGTCGGCGCCTAATCACGGTATCCAGATATACCAACATCGACAATACTACAGATGAGAATATCTGGAAACGCACTATGGGAATACGAAAGGTTGCCGTTAGCCTGGACGCCGATTTTGAGAGCGTCGCAGCAATCATTGTCGCTTTGAATTAGACTGCCCTTCTTATCAATACAGTCGCCTCCAGGTTCATCTTAACACAAACGCCAGCCTCTACCAAGCGAGCTCGTAATTCTTTGAGCAAAAGCTCCCAACTCTGTTCCTTCCCACTCTGGCTCGCCTTGGGCGTCATGATGAAACCGGCCATCATGTTGTCTGCGGTTGGCGATGTCGAGAGTCACTTCACGCTGACTTTCACGATCGTCTCGCCTGCTTCCATCAACTCCTCAATCCACTCCTGTACGGCTATGAAGAGGCCACGGGTTGTTGTTACCCCTTCAAGGTCGAAAGCCCCAATCGTCTCGGCCTCTTCGTTGTTGCGCTTGATGCAAATGATCATGACGTTGGTAGATTGAGAAAGCTTTCCACTTCGACGCTGATCTTGAGTCGGGTGTACCGAAACGGTCGGAACGTTTCCTGTGCAATGTTCTACAGATGCAGGAGCAGCGCCTTGAACAGCCGTCTGGCCGGCTTCGGAAGTTTGTGGCGATTCTGGAGACGAGTTGTGGACAACCGTAACTTGCGAGTCCTGCCCAATTTGTGCAAGCTCGGCGGTTTGTAGAGTCTCGGCAGCGTTCGAAGCGCTTTCTTGTTGACGGAGAGTACTGGGCACTGGTACACTCGTTGCTCTGCTACTTTGAGGACCATTGCCGTGGTTCGAAGGAAGCATGGTGGCATCCTCTGACTCCCCCAAGCCTCCCCTCACGGTACAGCGTCTGGCAGAACGTGGTGTATGGTGACTCTGCATCAAGTGTTGCGTGCGGTGTAGTGTGTCATCACTCGAGCCTTGCGGCAATGGAGTGCTCGCAGGGGCGGGCGTTGCATCGTCTGATCGACATTCCGGATGCTGAGTATCTCGGAACGTCTTCTCTTTCGTCAGCTTGCATTTGACCCGGAGATTTGGCGTAGGGAAGATTAACTTTGGTGAACACTTTGCCCGTTTGGAGCTCTGGTCGGCTTCGTAGTCGGGCGACCGGGCGCGCTTGGAGGAACTGCAAGTTTCGATTCGATCACTCTGACCTGATTGCCAGTAGCGTAGACGGACATCGGACGCAGTTTCGGAATCAGAGCGAGATGCTGGTGCAGTCGGGACACCATGGTGTGTCGTCTTCTGGGGCTTTTGGGACTTCCGTGTATCTCGAGGATTTCCCACACTGCTTGATATCAAACAAGAAGGATCCGAATAACTGCGATCGTCATCTTCGTCTTCCGCATCCTCGCGAGGACTGGTGTCTGCATCTTCGGGTGCTCCGCTCTCTTTCCATCCGGCGAGACAGTCGAGACCAAGCTCGCCGCTAGCATTCGATGTTTTTTTGCGAACGAGATCGCGATATGCGATGATTTTTCGTTCGACGTACGCCTGCAATCTCACCAAAAGACTACATCAACTGTCAGTATGAAGAGACAGCCAAGTGCCCGAGAAGTGACTTACATCGCACGGTCGGGAAGGTGCGAATACCGAAGTTGCCTCGGGTATTCTTCTGCCAGCTTGTTCAAGACAGACTGCTTGAGGTCCAAAGGATCGAACGCCCAGGAGGGAACACAGTCCGGCCAGAGGATTGGACCGAACTCGTGCAACACCTCTTGCACGTAGACCTTCAAGTGTTTGTCTTCACGAAGTCCTGCAGGCGTTGCATTGTTGAAGAATTCGATGCAAAGTACCACGATGCGCTCCAAGAATTTGGTGACTTCGGGAGCCCTTCGATCCTCACTGACGCGAGATAGGCTTCTGTCGCCAGTTATGAATCCCAAAGCAACCTCCAGGTGGCTGATTGCTTTCACTCTATCCGGCGCCGCTTTCTTGCTGCCCATGTTGGGTATGGGGGGGGGGGGAATTGTGCTTGCGGAGATCGATTTCGGTAATCGTATGAAGCAGTTGATGAACGAATGAAAGTGAGGACGGAGATTGAAGCTCATATACGTGCCATGCGGCCTTCTGCGTGGCGTCAA
>Ga0265797_10000712_pt1 | contig 60649 bp, 72 predicted proteins | sample P2T30metagenome_FD_192433 | JGI IMG/M metagenome (GOLD analysis project Ga0265797, IMG submission 192433) | Plant litter microbial communities from East Loma Ridge, Irvine, California - P2 T30 | ecosystem: Environmental > Terrestrial > Plant litter > Unclassified | place: USA: California... | reverse complement strand
AGGATGCCGAAGACGATGAACGGAAGACTCAGGACCGTGGAGACGCTTGTGCCCACGATGTTCAGGGCGATCAAGTTCGGCGCGGCGGGGAGCGAGGCGACGAGGGGAATGACGATGAACCCGATGATCTGGATCTTCTTGAACAACGGATCCTTCTCATCTCTACCGCCAAGGTACTTCTTGCCCCGGCGGGTGCTCAGGTGGAATCCGTTGATGGCCAGCTGCGCGAAGCCACGGGACTGTGGCGGGAAGCTGGTCATCGCCGCCAGGAAGATGCACATCCACAACAGGACGGGACCGACTGGGCCGACCGCGATGCTCATCATCTCGGAGAGATCTTCTTCGGTATTGATGACGAAGCCGGGGTTGCCCCGGGAGAACTCGGCGGCCACGATCCAGAACAGCAGGTTGATCACGAGCAGCGGCGCCATCCCGGCAAGGAGATCCAGCTGCTGGATGCGGCGGTAGCGTGGGCCCACCCACCCTTTGTCCTTCATGAATCCCGAATAGAGCATGTTAGGCATATTGCCGGCGATGGTACCGATAGTAGCGCTGGCGATGACGATAGGCGCGAAGGCGCTGTCCATCGAGTTGGCCGGCATTTCAAAGGCCATACCGCGAACGAAGCCGGTCACATCGAAGCTGCCCAACTGGACGAGCGCGTAGAGGAAAGCCAAGATCATCGCGACGGAGGCGAACCGCGCGAAGTATTCGAGGATCGCAAAGCTGCGCTTGCGAGTCACCATGAAGAGGGTCAGCGCCATCACGACCAGCGCACAGACGAAGTTGCCCCAGGTGCCACCCCAGCCTCCACCGGTGAGCTGATAAAGACCGATCGCGGAGGCTTTGAGGAATGTGGCCTGGGTGACGAAACCTGCAATGAGCACGACCACTGCCATGAATCCTGGCAACCAGGGCAGAATTCGTTTGAACCCCTCGAGGATCTGGGTATCTCCGAATCGGTTCATCAAGGTGTACTTCGCGATGGCCGAAATGATGAACGTGCGAGCGATCAGCGACAACACCAGCGTCCAGAGCAACGCGTAGCCGTAGTTGGCACCCGAGACCGAGGAACTCACCAGGTCGCCAGTACCCAAGAAGGTCATGGCCAGCACCAGTCCCGGTCCGAGTGACGTGATCAGGCCTAGTCCCCGGGGGATCGGCTGCTGCTCGGGATAGCCTTGCGCGGTTTTCGACACGGGGAGTGGTGTGGTCGACATGCTCCGCCTCCTTGGGGAACGACACCTCATGCCAACGCGACTGCAACGCCGAGGCACGGGTGCTCAGATGGTGCGCCCTAAAGTCCCACCGACGTGATGCCGATCACCTAGTTGCGCGTTCTGAGTAAGATGCTGGCATACTTACGTGATCCGCGCAACAATAAGTGTGATTTGCGCCATGACCGCAACCAAGAGTCGCAGTAGGCGGGCCCCGCAGTCATCAATTGCGCGATATGCGCAACAATGAGCCATGATGCGCAAACTCATCGGGCCCTCAATCCTGCGACCGAGAGGTGACCAATGTCCGGCTTAGAGCTCTTGATCGTCGCACTCGTGGTGGCCGGGGCCTCATGCCTGCAAGGATCCATCGGGTTCGGTCTGGGTCTCCTTGCGGCGCCAGTCATTGCCCTCTTAGACCCCTCGCTACTACCTGGCTCCATCGTGCTTCTCGCCGCCGTACTCACAATCTTCGGTGTTATGCGCGATCGGGCGGCGGTGGATCTCCGGGGTACAGGATGGGCACTGTTGGGCCGCATCCCAGGCACGATCGCCGGGGCGCTCTTAGTAGCCACCCTGCCCGCTAACATTCTGGCTCTTGTCCTGGCAGGAACGGTCCTTCTCGCCGTCGTCCTCAGTGTCTGTGGCTGGCAGCCAAAGCCACGGCCCGCTTCGGTCGCTGTCGCAGGGGCAGCCTCTGGCCTCATGGGCACCACCACTGGAATCGGCGGCCCACCGATGGCGCTTGTCTGGCACGGCACGTCGCGGGCGCGGATGCGCGGCACCATGAGCGCGTTCTTCCTCGTGGGCGCCTTGATGTCGCTGGTCGCGTTGACGGCAGTCGGATCAATCGACATGCGCACGCTGAAGTTCGCTGCGGTTCTTGCCCCCGCCATGCTCATTGGCTTCGCCGTCTCGGGTTGGGTCAATAAGCGACTCGATCGACGGCTTGTCCGCCGAATCGGCCTGGGGGCCTCGACCCTCGGAGCCGCACTGGTCATCCTTCAGTCGATCTAGGGACTCCCTGCCCAACGGTGACGGCTTTCACTGGCTCCCCTAGTGGGGTCGCGTCATCTCACCGGTGCCGCTTCGGGACGAGGGGTGCTGCAGACTGATGCGCCAGGAGAGAATCGCCGCAGTTGCTGCCGCGAGCAGCCACAGACCCGACCACAAGACGCCCAGGTCCCAGCTCCATCCCTCATCGAGGACATGCCGCACGAGGTCCCAGACGGGCAATAGGGTGATCGCCGTCCACAGCAGCGCCTGGCGGCGGGCAGCTACACCCCGCTGGGCCGCGGGCCGACGCGCGTATTCTGACGGCGGGCCGAACAGGGAGACGAGCGAGGCGCCACCCTCCGAGGCCTCCTGGCGAGCCTCAGCCAGGAGGTCGCGGACGTGGGCATCGGTCATGTCACCCCGGGCACGCAGGTGAGCGGCGGACTGCTTCTCCCAGTCCTGATCACTGAGGCGGGGGTCGACCGAAGATTGATGCCTGTTATTTTTGCTGTCCAGGACTCCCGGCCAGAACGCACCGACTCCAGCCGCGAGCAAGCCCCAGAGCGCCACACCCGCCAGGTGCCAGAAGATGTTGACATCGGTGATCGTAGACCGGCCCAACCCTACGAACAGCCACCCCATCCCGAGGCTGTAGATCCCGATCACCAAAACACTCACCGCGACGGCGAGCGGGAAAGAGTGCCGGCTGAGCACAACTTTGTACACGATGGGCACCGCCGAGATACCGAAGCCGAGCACCAGCGGCAAGGAAAAGGGTCCGATGTTGTCGTGCCCGTGCGAACCGTTCATCAGTGCGAAGAAGAAAAAGACGATGCCGAAGAGGCACGCGAAGACAAAGGTGTGCAGTAAGAGTGTTCCGACCAATTGTGACCGAGGGGCCTCGATCACGGCATCGTGGTCTTGAAACTCATCGAGACTGGCCGGTGGGCGTTCAGCCATCGTGTAGACCCCCAATCTGTCCTCAGTCACCAAAGCGTTGTGCGCGGGCCTGTTGGCGCTCTTCCCGGAATTTGAAGAAACCCACGATCAGCAGAGCCGTGCCAAGGACTGCCGTTCCGATGTGTATCCACCCAGGCATATCCCGAAAGAACAGTATGGGCGAGATGAAAGCGAAGGTCGCGCCCACGAACCACCACACCGCCTCTTCGCTACTCCGACCATCGTTGGCCACGTTTGCCCTCCCCTTCTTCAGTTCCACCCATCGCGATGGTCGCTCTTTCGAGTGACCGCCGCCCCACTTCGGGGCATTCCTGGTGCTCGAACAGCTGCGAATTCCTTATTTGGTTGTAGGTCTCAGGTTCCGCCTGGCTATGATCGCGCAACCAGCAACGGCTAAAAGCAGGCCCACGATGATGAACAGTCGGCTCGCCTGAAACTCTACGAATAGCCCCGGTACCAACATGATGGCCACCGCGCTGAGCACCCCCACACTGAGGATGAAGAAAACTGCGCGAGACTCGCTGGATCTGCTCATATATTCACCCTACGGGCAGCCTCGGGTTGCTGTGAAGGTGTTTCTTCATCCCCAGTCTCAGGCCAGCTTTGATCCAGATTCTCCTCATGAGGATTGCCGTTCACGAGCCGGAGAGTCGATGCTGAACTCCCTTCCTTTGGGGTCAATGCCTCTCCCCATGTTCCAGCTAGACCGCCCCGATCTGAGCGGGATGAGGGCCCCGGCCAAGCGTGCTCGTGAGCCCACTTTCGGGGAATAACGGACCTGCGGCAAAGTTCCCGTTTCGACTCTTGGTCGCCACCAGGGCCTTTACGTTCTCGAACACGACCGATATCTTGAAAACAGCTCTAGCCACGGGCAGAACCCTTCGACATGGGGCCCAGCTATCGAGACCACTCCTCTTTTACCCACCTCCCGGCTGACATTGATCCCTCGGCGCGGAAATGCAGCGTGCCTGGAAAATCCGCCGGAGCCCCCTCCCCAACTCGCCGAATCACATGGCTGCCCCGCCCGCGAGCGCGCCCACCGCGAAAATCGGTCCTGTTTCGGCCGAACCAGCCCATCCCCAGTAGCACCATGAGCCCACTGAAATCCGCAGAAGGAGTATCCCCATGAAGGCACTCGTTTGGCATGGCGTTGGCGATATACGTCTCGACAGCGTCCCCGACCCCAAGATCCAAGACCCCACCGACGCGATCGTGCGCGTCACCCGCAGCGCGATCTGCGGCACCGACCTCCATTTCATCCGCGGCACGATGGCCGGGATGCGTGAGGGCACCATCCTGGGCCACGAGGCCGTAGGCGTCGTGGAAGAAGTAGGCTCCTCCGTGCGGGGATTGACCCCCGGAGATCGGGTCCTTGTATGCTCCACCATGTCCTGCGGGGTCTGCCGCTACTGCCGGATGGGCCAAACCGCTCAATGTGATGTCGCCAATCCCAACGGCCCCCGTGCGGGCACGTGCTTCTTCGGCGGCCCGGAACCTACAGGGTCAATCGACGGGTTGCAGGCCGAATACGCCCGCATCCCCTGGGCGGCAAACACGCTCATCCCGCTGCCAGCGAAGATCTCTGACGACGACGCACTTCTGCTCTCCGATGTCTTTCCCACCGCCTGGTTCGGCGCCCAGCTGGCAGGGGTCCGGCGCGGTGACACAGTGGCGGTCTACGGGGCTGGGATCGTGGGACAGCTGGCGATCGCCTCGGCTTACCGCCAGGGAGCAGGGCGGGTGTGGGCCATTGACGGCGTCGAGACCCGTCTGGTCAAGGCAGCAGAGCAGAAGGCCGAAGTGATCAACTTCAACCGGGAAGACCCCGTGGAGGCACTCATGGACGCCACCACGGGAGTCGGAGTCGACGCTGTGATCGAAGCAGTCGGGGTAGATGCCCAGCGACCCAGTAGCGGTCCCGCTGCGCAGAAGTACGCCGCCCAGACGGAGAGGTTCGACGCCGAGGTCAACCAAACCGCTCCTGAGACCAATGTCCAGGGGGAGAACTGGGTGCCAGGTGATGCGCCGTCCCTGTCCGCCCAGTGGGCGGTGGAATCGGTGGCTAAGTATGGCCGGATCGGCGTCATCGGGGTCTTCTCCCCCGACCTGACCTCGTTCCCGATCGGAATGGCCACCAACAAGAACCTCACCCTGCGCGGCGGAAACTGTGACCACCGCTCGGTCACCCCGCCACTGATGGATCTCCTGGCCAGCCGCCTATTCGACCCTGCACCGTTCATCACCCAGAGAGAACCCCTGGACGATGTGGTGGAGGCCTATCTCAGCTTCGACCGCAGGGACGAGAGTTGGTTGAAAACGACTTTGACACCCTAGTGACCCCGCGAGGAGGAAAATATGAGCAGAGTAGAAATCCACCAGCACGGACAGACCACTCTTCTGGAAGCGACCGACCCGATGGTCGAAGCGCTCTCGGTGGTCATTCAATCGGGTCTGAGCAAGTCCAACGGACTCGTGATCGATGGCCTCGCCGCTGATTCACCGGGGGTCCCAGATGACGCCTCAATGTCGCTGTGGGTCAGCGCAACAGCGCACGTAAAGTTCATCTTTCGCCCACGGACGGACCTGGAGAAGACGAAAGAGTACGTGGACGTCATGACCGCTTCGCTGGAGCGGGGCGGCCGCATCCACTTCGCCTCCGGCGGCCCAAGGCGCTGAAGCCAGCGCTCCCCACGCTTAGGAGGGGGTCACAGACCGGGTGATGACCGGAGCCTCAACCGTGCCACCTTCGATGTCGTGGAGCTCACCCCCTGCAAGGACCGTGTTACCGGCCCTGACCCCGTGATTCTCGACCAGACCCGCGACCTTGAGACTGCCAGAGAGTCTTCCCCCGGGTAGGACCTTCACCACCGCATCGAGTCCAATCTCGACCGGCCCGTTGTGGTGACCTTGGATCTCCACACTGGCACCCTCACCCAGCACCAGCGGGCCTAAATGCTCACCCACTACTTGACCTGTGCTTCCCGCTTCGAAGCACAGCGGCCCGTAGTGCAGACCCTCTTGAGCAATGACGAAGTGTGCCTGAACGTGCACCGCCCCGGAGTAGGAGCTAGCGAGTTCCTGAGCAGTGGTGACTAGCCACGGTTCGTCCACCTCGGGCTCACTGGCTGGTATATGCGTCGTGCCATGCTGCTGACCCATCGTTGACTCCGATCCGTAGGGAATCTTTGATTTCATCGGCCCGCCGTAGGAACCTCTCTGGTGCTTTCACCCAGAGACCACTCGAGGCCACCACGGGTCCTATTTGCTTTGTCTTAGGAGACCCGGAAGCGCAACCCGAAGTTGTTCAGGAGTGAGGGAAGATGCTCCGGGTCCAAGGAGTGCGACTCCAGCTCCAGATCTGCGCGGCTGAGAATCTCCGCTATGAACTTCGACGTCAGCAGCAACACCAGATGCCGCCCAGGGCACACACCCGGACCGGCACTGAAGGGCACCAGCGGCCAGTCCTTGTGAGTGCGCGGTCGCTCCCAGAGCTCCGGTGCGAAGCGATGCGCGAAGTCGAGTTGACGGTCATCGCGGTGGAAGAACGGTGCGAATACCAGCACGGAGGTTCCCGCGGGTATCACTCCGTGGGCGAACTCCACATCGGTGGTGGTCTCGCGCAGGATCATCGGTGTGGTGGGCCACAGCCTCAGCGACTCCAGCACCGTGGAACGCAGCAGGGGAAGCAACGGGGCTTTCTCCTGCTTCCCCTGGATGATCTCCAGTCTGGCGGCGGCGACAGCCTCTGGGTGGGCTGCCAGCAGCGCCAGCGCGCGGAACGTGGCCATTCCGGCGGGATCGAAGGCGAAGAGCCACTGCGGGATCTGCTGAGCAGGTTCCGCCTGGGAACCCTGGGGCTGTTGACCCATGAAGGACGCGAGGCTGCCAGGTTCCGCGCGATCCAGCGCCTTCTGCATCTGCGCCAGCAGGGCCGCCCGGCCTGACTTGTCCACGGACTTGAAGAACGCCCAATTGCCATCGGCCCGAAGCTTCTCGATCAGTGCGGTCAGCTCGGTGTCCTCCCGCGCGGCGTCACCTAGGACCACGCGTCGCACGATTCGGAACCACGCCTCGAGGAAGGCCTTGTAATCGAGGGCACCTCCGCGTGCGCGCACCTGGTCCAGCAGCGTCGTCGCTTCCTGCTCCACCACGGGCATGAACGTGGCTGCCATACGGTGGACGGGGTGGCAGTGGTCCAGCGTCGCGTCGTTGAGCCGTCGACGCTGGGCGCGCTGCTCACCATGGGAGATGAGGGCAACCTTCGGTTCGAAGTGCTTCAGCGCATGGCGCTTCAGCGCCTCAGCTGTCGCGAAGGGCTCCGGAGAGTCCTCCAACACCCGGTGGACATCGTCGGGATCTAGGATCAGCGCCATCTTCCGACCCGGAATCTTCAGCATCACAGGTCCCTGCCCGTACTTTTCGGACAATGCCTGGGCCCGTCGGACGCCGCGGCCGTCAAGGTCAAAGCGTTCAGAGGCGGCCACCACCTTGGGGCGTCTGATGATGGGGCCTTTAGCGATCATGGGGGCGTGGATGTCCCGGAGAGTCTCCAAGGTCTCCACCAAGGTGGCCTGCGGCAACGGGTTCTGGACGGGGAGTGTCACTTTGGCGCTCACGGGTCGCTTTCTTGTGATTCATTGCATGCTGACTCTCAATGGTCACGGTAGGGACGACGACGCGTGCCACCACCGCCGGGAGGGACACACTCTAACGAGGCGCGTCTTCGGTGCTCCCGTGGAACGTGCTTCACCCGGCAGGACTGGTCCCGTCGGCGGAAAAACCGCTGGGACCAGTCCCTCCCGCGAGTGGGTCTTTGCTGGTTATTCCTTATGGAGTTTGTCCTGCAATGCCCCCGCCGCTTTCTCCACGGTGTTGGGCACCTCCGTGGTGCCGTAGAACCGGGCATCGGGGTGGGTGGGAGGTGGCATCGGCACACCCTCCATGGGGGTGTCCACATACGTGAACTCTCCGAGACCGTCCGGGCTAGGCCCCGACGCCCACGATCCTTCCGCCATGGATCCCCCGTCGGAGAAATTGATCGCCTGGTAGGAGAACTCCCGGTGTTCTTTCTTGATCGGGAAGTTACTCGGAACCGGCAGCTGCTCCACACCGGACTCCTGCAGCTCCCGCGCCGCGGCCAGCCACTGGTTCTGATGATGGGTGTCCCGCGCGAGCAAGAAGGACAGTAGATCCCGCACACCCGGATCATCGGTCTGGTGATAGAGCCGAGCCACGGCAATTCGGCCCTGCATCTCGGCATTGATATTCGAGGTGAAGTCCGCCAACAGGTTCCCGCTGGCTGTCACATACCCGGCGTTCCAGGGGTTGCCGTTGCTGTCCACCGGACGGGCACCGGCTCCGGCAAGAATGGCGTCCTGGACATCCATGCCACCCACCACAGCAGCAACCGTGGGATCGTTCTGGACGGCGTCGTCAGTGATCCCATGGGGGGCTTTTTCCAGCAGCTGAGCGACCATCGTCGCGAGCATCTCCACGTGACCAAACTCTTCCGCCGCGGTGGAGAACAGCAGATCACGGTATTTGCCGGGGATGTGGGCGTTCCATGCTTGGAAGCTGTACTGCATGGCCACGGTGATCTCACCGTATTGGCCACCGATCACCTCTTGGAGCTTGCGGGCGTAGACGGCGTCTGGCTTCTCGGGGGTTGCTCGATACTGCAGGGCTTGTTTGTGATAGAACACAGGATCTCCTAGACGTCGAAGTGCGTGGTGGGATTTGTGGGTGACGGGAACTTAGCTGACGCACGTGTGAGCGTTCGACCTCAGTTGCTCTGAAAAACATGTCGACCATCGACCCGCTCACTGAGCTCTGTGCCGCGTCCATGGTCGAGTTCTCCATCCTGGCGACGTTGCCTTTCCCGCTGTCCGTGAGCGAGCTGGCACACGCTGGCGGAAGAATTAGACGTAGATCCGATCGCGGTGATCAATCGTAGGAAATCAGTTCCACCAGTTCCCCGACCCGCTCCTCAGGCATGGCCCGGGCGATGTCGGCCTGGCTAAGCATCCCGATCAGGTCGTGGCCGTCGATTACCGGTAAGCGGCGGACCTGGTGGGTAGTCATGGTCGCGATGGCTTCTTCTATGGGGTCATCAGCACCGATCGTGACTGGTTTACCTGAGCCAAGTTCGCCGGCGGTGACCTGCCGGGCATCAGTGCCATCGGCGAGGGTTTTTCGCACGATGTCGCGGTCAGTGATGATTCCTTTGAGCCGGTTGTCATCCCCGCAGATCGGTAGGGCCCCGACCTCAAGGTCCCGCATCTTCCGGGCGGCCTCTTCCAGTGTCTGGTTCTCTCCGACGCAATCGGCGCCGGCGGTCATAACCTCGCGTGCTGTGGTCATCTCAACTCCTTGATTCTTGGATAGTTCTCGATCACTGACGGTCTTTCGATGTGGGACTCCGGACAGGCCGTCCTAGGGGCGATTTCCTGCCGCAGAGGTCTTTTCGGCGCCCGGATGGCGCCCGGAATGCTCCTCGAGGGGAGCGTGTTGGTCGCGGCGTGGGCGGTGGGGCAGGCCGCAGGCCTGGTCTGCCAGTTCTTCGACTGCAGCATCACCGCGTTCGGCGCACCACTGGAAGACATCTGTCGGGTGCAGCAGACCAACGGGGCCCTGGTCATCGGCGACGACGACAGGGCGGATGCCGTGATCACGGTAGTACTGCACACAGGTTTCTGGGGAGTCTTCCGGGCTCAGCAACGCTGGCATAGGCGCCACCAACTGTGCGCAACGCCGTCGGAACCATTCTCCTGGGTGGAGTTCTTGGAAGGCGGTGATGTCTTCATGGGTGATAACCCCGGCGGGGCGGTCGTGGAGGTCCCGGACGATGAGGTGTTCACTCTGCGCCCGATCAAGTGCCTGACGCGCCGCCTCAAGCGACTGGGTCTCACACACAGAGGGTTCCCAGGGGCGTAGGAGATCACGGATGAGAAGGGGCATCAGGGGCTCCTTGAACTTGAGATTCGGAGTGGGATTCGGGCCGTTAGAGTCGACATGTGCCCCCGACCCTGGGGCGGTGATCGCGGGGGCTGACATGGCGTGGTTGGTCCAAGCGAAGGACCGAGTGAAATCCAGGTCCGGGTGGTCCAGGCACCACCGGAACACCGCAGCGGGGTACACGATCCCCACCGGTTTCTTGCCGTTGAGGACCAGCAGCGGCCTAACCGTTTCTGCGCGATACCGCCAGAGCACCCCTTCGACCGGCTGCTCAGCCCGTAAGAAGTCCAGCTCCTCTGGGCAGGCTCTTACGCAGGGAAGCTGCGGCCAGGTCTGAGGGTTCGCAGCCGCCGCGGCGGCCATATCCCCGCAGGTGAGCACACCCAGGGGCTCACCCACCGGGGAGAGCACCAACGCTGCTCTCTCAGAGTTGGAAGAACTCTCCCACCGGGCCTTAAACAGAGGTGCGGCGGTCTCCAAGGATTGTGCAGAACACAATGTGAGTTCTACCGGGGACATCAGATCAGCGACACAGCTCAAGCGCCCACCCCCTGACATTCACGGGGGAAGGGCGGCAGTGCGGTGGTGATCTGGGAGAGACCGGCAGCGGCGCGGCGCTGGTCGATGTAGAGCTCTAACGCGGCCAGACCCACCGGGTCGATATGGTCCATGTCTCGTAGATCGACGAATAAGTCAGGGCAGGAGACGAAGGCTGCGCCGCGGTCAAGGATCTCGATGACTGTCTGGACCGTGTCCAGGGTCAGGCAGCCCAGCACTTGAAGCCGAATCGGCCCGGAGAGATCCGCGGCGTCGATTACGACCCGAGAAGAATGCGCCATGCCACAGTCCTTGAAAGAGAAGATCAAGTGCCCGTGGCCTGAGCAATTCTCAAACTAGCTGAACCTTTGTGGAGCTGTAAAGAGCCTCGACGCCACAAGTTGATCCTGGGTAGCCAAGAAGCCGAACCCTCGCGTAGCGTCGGGCAGAAGCTGTCACCGACATAGCGGCAAGCCCACCCCAACCAGGACGGAGCCTGTTATGGCCACCGCCGAGACCAACCGGGAACTCTCCGCCGAGCTCCATAAGGTGCTTCTTGAAAACGAGAACATTGCCCGAGTGCTGAACTCCATCACCCAGCTCGCTGTTGAACATCTCTCGGTAGACCGCAGAGTTCTTTGTGGCATCGTGCTCCATCGTCCGCGGAAGAACATGGTGGTGGCCAGCAGCTCCGACGAGGCCCAGCACATGGATGAGGTCCAAGCAGGGTTTGATGAGGGCCCCTGCTTAGAAGCCCAGCGGACCAACACCTTGATTCGGGTCCCGGACGTACGGTTCGAAACCCGCTGGCCCAACTACATGAACGAGGTTCGCGACCAGGGGCTCCGCAGCGTCCTTGCGGTGCCCCTCGGGTTGGAGTCCACCGCCAGTGCCGCGATGAACTTCTACGCCGTAGAGCCCGGTGCTTTCAGCGACGAAGACGGCGACGCTGCCCTGCGCTACGCCGATGTCGCCTCCGTGGTGGTGGGGATCGCGCTGCGTATCGCAACTCACGCGGAGGAGGCCGAAGACCGGCGTCTTGCCATGGAGTCACGCACTACGATCGATCTCGCCGCCGGGATCATCATGGGGCAGAACCGATGCAGTCAGGATGAAGCCATGAGAATCCTCAAGAGCGCGTCGAATCATCGCAACATCAAACTTCGCGTTCTGGCTGAGCAGATCATCGCCTCGGCCGGGCGTGGTCCAGCCTCGACGAACTTCGAGCCCTGAGTTCGGAGGACACCCGTGACATTGAGAACCAGGCACCTCGGAAGGATCTCCCAGTCCGATAGGTGACGCGATCATGGCTCGCCGATGCGGCCGGCACGACTGACCGGAGGTCGTGATCCGTTGTTATGAGCTCTGCAACCTTGCGCGATGGGGCTTCCCGACTCTAGCGTGCTGGGATGGATACGCAACTGCACGCACTGGCCCTGAATTGCACCTTGAAACCATCGCCTGACCAGTCCAGCACGGACGTGATCACTGACCAGCTACTCACTGAGCTGGCCTCCCATGGCGTTACCGGAGAGACGATCCGGGTCGTTGATTACGACGTCAAGCCAGGCGTCAAGGCGGACATGGGAGGCGGGGACCAGTGGCCGCAGATCCTCGAGCGGATCAACGCGGCCGACGTTTTGATATTTGGCACCCCGACCTGGGTGGGTCATATGTCTAGCGTGGCCCAGCGTGTGCTGGAACGTCTGGACGCAGCACTGTCCCAGATCGATGACCAGGGACGCCCGGTCATGTTTGGCAAGGTCGCGATGGTCGCAGTTGTGGGCAATGAGGATGGCGCGCACAAGATCATCGCCGACGCCTTTCAGGGGCTCAACGACATCGGGTTCAGCATTCCCGCTCAGGGTGGGACCTACTGGAATCACGAAGCGATGAACCCTAAGGACTATAAGGACCTCGACGAGACTCCGTCTGCGGTTGCCGCGACGAATAAGACTGCCGCGGCGAACGCGGTGCACCTTGCCCGCCAGCTGACCCGGCATCAGTACCCGGCCACGTAGTCCCTCTAGAGGCGGTCCAGAAGACTCCGGGCACTCTGCCGTCCCCGGCAACGAGAGGGCCAGTTTCAAACCCAGGGCGTCACTTCTCCCCCGCCGTGGAAGATTCGTGCTTGTTCAGCAGGGACCGCAACAGTTCCAAGGAGCGCAGCTGGGTCTGGGCCAGGATCTCCAAAGGCTCACCAGAGAAGTGATGCATTTCAGCCTCCACGGTGCCCGACACGCCGGCAGCAACCCACGTCGTACCAGGGGGCTGGCCCTCCTGGCCTTCGGGACCCCCGGCACCACTGGCCGCAACACCGGAGTCGGCCTCGAATAGGGCAGTGACCCCTTCTACCATGCTGATGACGGCTTGTTCAGATATCACCGGCCCCTCCGGCACACCCAGCACTCGGTGTTTACTGTCGGTCTGGTAGGCCACCACTCCCCCGGCGAACCACTCCCCCGACCCCCCGGCAGCTGCGAATTGGTTGGCGAGCTTACCGCCGGTCAACGATTCGGCCACCGCGACGGTGAGTCCCCGGCGGGTGAGAATCGCTCCAATGTCGGACGCGACCTCCGTGGCCTGCGCCTCAATGGTCTCGACACTCTTCACGACTGATCCTTCCTGTTGTTCATTCTCTTCGGGGCAGGCCGCCCCGCGGGTAGTCCGATCAACTCTCTTCTGGCTGGTGAGAGACAGTTGGGTTTTCGGAGGTTCCTTCGCGAGCCTGGCGCGCGGAAGCGACGTCGTCAACGACGACCACGATGTGGCGCACGCTAGAGATTAGCGACCCGTAGAGCGGCCAGGAGGTGCTCGGGAGTCCCTTCTGCTCTGCCATCTCGGTGGACAGGGAGTTGAGGTTCTCATGCATGGAGGCGACCTCCGCATCCGGGTTCGCGATCGCCCGGCCCGCATCTCCGACGATCTGCGCCCACTGTTCGCGGAAACTCTCATCCCACTCGCCATCGACGTAGGTCGCCTCGCGCAGGGTGCGAGCCAAGTGACGCAGATGTGAGACACCCTCGTCGGCGCGTTCCAGGATCTCTTCATAGCTCGCCTCTTCAGCGTTCCAGCTGCTCACCTCCAGGCTTTGCATGCCCTGTCGGGCGCGTGGGTTGGCGCGGCGAGACTCGCGGGCGAAGCGGACAACGGTCCAGGCTGAGTTCAGCTCCTGGGTCATCGACTCGGTCTCCTGGAACCATGCCTCTGCCTTGTCGGTGTCCCAGGAGTCTGAGAACTCCTGGGAGACGCTCACCAACACGCTTCCCATGCGCTCGTTAACGCTGTCCACGTAGCGACCGGCTTGTTTGTCGCGGAGCGGCGGAACGATCAGCAGGTTCACCATTAGGCCAGCGGCCACACCGACGACGACCTCCAGGATGCGATCATCGAGCAGCGGAGCCTGATCATCGAAGCCGCTGCCTAGCACGAAGATCGCGGTGGTGGCGATCGCGATCCCCTCATCTCGGATCCAGGAGATCCGGGCTGCGGTAACTCCTACCAGAAGAGCCAGGGCGAAGGTCCACAGACTGACGCCGAGTAGATGCCCGATCAGGAAGGAGAGTCCGACGCCGATCGTGGAGGCGATGGTCGTCTGCACGCCTCGGGAGAGCGAACGGTGAACCGTGGCGTGGACCGTCAGCAGCGCCGTCCAGGGAGCGAGGAACGCCAGTTCTGATTCCAACACCGATCTGGAGACCCACCACGCGGCGGTGGCAGCGATTACGGTCTTGAGGATCTGCAGCACATCAGTGAGAAACTCTGGGCGCTGGACCACGCTCCTGATCTTCTTGGTGTGTCCCCGCGGAGCACGGCCGTCCGCGGTCCTGGGTGAGTAATCGTGCTGGTTCAATTCGTGCCTTTCTGAATCCGCTTTCCACGAGTTGTCGTCCTTGGTGGTCGGGGCCTGTTACAAGTAACCGTTTGCCTGTGTAAGGTGCCACGTGCTTCACCGGCTGTTGCCGAATCACCCCTGCGTGGCGAGCCGTGTCCACGTTTCAAGGCGTGCTTGGGCTCCCAGGATGGCTGTAATCGGGGGTAGGGCCGACACGTTGGACAAGTTCCTCGATACATACTTGCGGGCGCGCTTCAGCGATAGCGGAGCTGGTGAGCAATCCTTTCACCGTAAGGCCGTCGAGGACCAGCAGGTGCTGGGTCTGGTGGATCGCCATCTGCGCGATCGCTTGTTCCAGCGTGTCGTGGATTCCGATACTGAGCGCGTCGGGACGCATCAGGTGTTGAGCCCGCAGTGAGCCTGCGAGCTCGCCGAGGGATTTGAAGGCTCGGGAGATGTCACTGCGGGTGACGACTCCGATAAGAGCCCCTTGCGGATCGCACAGCGGGAGGCTGTCGATCTTGGACTGATCCATGGCGGCTGAGGCTTCTGTCAAAGTGGAGTATGGGTTCAGGTATGGCGTGTCATCGTTCATCAGCTCTGCAATTGTCGACATAGCTGGGGCTCCTTAGGAAGTCAGTAATTCTCGTGTTCGGGATGTGATCGAGAAGTTGAGACCTCAACGGGTCGGTCCTCGGTATCCACTGGACACACTGGAGGGGTGAATGCCGGATGCGGGACCCTGACCGTCGGCAAGATATTGAGCCGACACTCCCCCGAGCGAGTCACCGGCGCGTAGATGTGGCGTGATGGGTTCCAGCAGGTCAACGCACAGGATTTTGCGGCAGCCGGAAAGGGTCGTGCGGCTTTTCGAGAGAATGCAGCCTTCATGATCGGACCCACCGGGTGGTCCCACGAATCGACGGCGAGTGCTGCAGAGGTCTCGTAATCAAAAACCCGCGCCTCGAAGGGTGGCTGTGTCACCCAGATCGTTCGAGGCAGAGCACTCATCAGCTCTCTGACAGCGGTCATGACGTAGCCGACCTGACCCGGTGCAGGGCCGCGGGGTGGGTCACCGGAGGCCAAGACGTGTCGAGCACAGAGAAAATAAGAAAGCTCAGCAAGAAATCACCCTTGAATGTTGATCAAGAGCCCTCTGCTTGAGCTACTGAGCCAGCCTAACTCACCGGTTTCAACGCAGGAAAATCACCATCAATCAATCCCCCTGCCGCAAGAACCGGAGCCGCACCCTTCAGGGACCACTACGCGGCAAGGGGTTGGTTCGCTAGGGGCTTCTCCGTGTCAATGCCGGCGTCGTCGGGGTCCTACTCGCGGCCCTTTAGAACCCGGTATCCGCTGGCGCGATTTCTCGACGTTGGGCTCGACGCACCACTGCTTGCTATCGCCACCCGCGTCGCGCTGAATAGCTGGAACAGCCGGCCTGGGCGGTCATACTGGCCGCTGGCCTCTCGGGTCGACTCATCCTCTAAAGCCACGCCGCACGTGCTGGGGGGATCTACGCCACAAGTCAGGACTACGAATGGCGTGCAGCTCACATTGCGACACAGCACTGCACGTAAGCCGATGGTCTAACGGGCGGTGTAGAGGATTCGCACGCGGAAGTTCTATGGGGCGGTACCTCTAAGGAACTGACCTACGGCGGCGGAAGTCAGCTCCTCCAGCCGTTCCACGTCGACGAACCCGTTGTTGACGAGAGCGGCGAGCCCATTGATCGTGGCATAAAGGACGATCCCGATGTCCTCATAAGGAAGCCATTGGATAATTCGCTTGTGCTGACCTTCGTGAATCAGGTTGACCAGGGGTTCGAAAGCTCACTTGGCAGCAAGGGTCACCGCCGTCTTCTCCAGATGATGTTTCGTCACATTCATCAGTTCCATGAGCGCAGGGTTTTCCGTTGCAAAGTTCACGAACGCCGTCTGCTGCGCAACCCGAAGCCAATGACGGTGACCACCACTGCTACTCCGAGGTGTGCCCAGCCCGGGTACGTCCAGCCGCTCAACCCCGCTGTCACGGGGTCCTCAAAAATGAACCGCATCAATGCCCACACCAAAAGGATCACTCCGGCAAGGAGCACGTAACGCCGCGCTGCTTCAGCGCCACGAAACACGACAATCACCAGCCCGACCCCTCCCAGGAGCATGTGGACCACGTGAGCCAACTGCGAGGTAGGCAAGACCCCAGGTCGATCAGCCCCATCGCCGGTGACACTCAAGCTCGGGACTTCCGGCGCAGCGCCAATGTCCCAGAGGAGCCCAATGATCCCCATAGTCAACAACCCAAGCGCGACCACCATGGCGGTCAGGCGAGCGAACTTCTCTCGCTTCCGAGTCCCACGACGAGTAGGACCCGCATCCTGCTCCTCGTGCTTGGCGTATGAATTCCCGGCGGCGCGGTTCACCATTGATCTGCCGTCTGCGTCATGCCGCCTCGAGATCCACCTGGCTGACCGCTCGACTCGGCGCCGGTGAGAAATCGAAGGTGGTCGCTGAGGCGGCGCTGGTCTCGGTGAGCTCAGCAATCGTGGTGGGAGCATCCGATGCGGCGATGACACTGCTGGTGAGCATTCCCCGCAGCATCCCGTCCTGCACCACTGGCAGGAACTCGGTCGTATGGGCGGCCATCAGACACAGGGCCTCATCGACCGTCTGATCTAAAGACACTGTGGGTGTCGCGATGGCCATGACATGCTGGGCCCGCAGCGAATAGGCCAGCTCCCCCATGGAACGCCGCGCGTGCTTCAGGGCACCTTTGGTGACGACACCTAAAAAGTACCCATGGGGGTCACATAGCGCCAGAACGTCAGTGCCGGTCTGAGCCATCCCGCGGGAGGCCTCCTCCAGCGGGGAGTCCAGACGCAACCGCATCGGGGTGGGTTCCATCAGCTCGTCAATCGTATGCATCGTCGGCTCTCTCTTTGTCGTTGAATTCCACCCGATGGAAGGCAGGCGGCTCACCATCTCGGCGAGCAGACCGGGTCACCCTCGATAAGGGGGCCCGCGCGTGGCAGGGCCTCACCGCTGCGTCGGTCGTTTAGTGAGGCTTACGGTGCGTGAGTTCCTGCAGATTTACCTGGCAGCGCAACCTGGGCGTCAGCCTGTGCGCTAGCTGTCGTGGGAGTCAGGGTGGTGAACGCTTTGGCGCTGAGAAGAATGGTCACAATCAACAGGGCCGCGAGGACGAAGCCGTTGACTGTGTGAATAAGTGCCATGTCCATGAGGAAGTCCTTCGAAATCAATCAGTCAGCACACGGGGTGCGACGAGGGTGTGGTCTAACGCGCGGCTGACGCGCTCGGAGCGAATGCGAACTGAAGATCTCGCGAAGCGAAGGTTTCGCCGAGCAGGCGTTCCACATTCGCGATCACCCCGTAGGTGACAAGCTCCATCACCGCTGAAGGGTCGGTATCGGCGACCAGGGTGCAGGTGAGGTGGAACACCAGCTCCGTCGATTCACCGGAGATTTCTACGATGGCGGATTCCACGTCTTTATGGGCCATCAATCCAGATGAGGCAGCTTTGGCCATCTGGTCATATCGCTGAACCTCTGTGCTCGCATCTGTGCCGGAGTCGTGGTCATCTGGCTGGACCGCTGGGATGCCATTCCCAGGGTCTGTGTCCGCTTCGTTCGGAGCGGCGAGGTGTGGCTGTTGGGTCTGTGTCGTCGTGTCGTCCATGTCATCTCCTGCATTCACCTGGCCAGACTCTCAACACGCTCATGAAGCCTGTGAAAAGCCTGCCCACATTTTCATTGCTTGTCTTACCCCTGACAACAGTTAGAACATATAACGGTTAGACGGTGTAACGCAATCAGGTAGAATCGACCGCGTGAAGGAGGTTATTCACTCATGAGCAACACTTCAGAGAAGATAGCCACAACAGTGGCTACGGGTAAGTCCGTTCGCGGAGAAGCCCGCGCTACGCAGACCATTGATGGTGGCGGCTATTGGTATGGCCGCAATGATGAATCGTTTTCCTCGATCGATCTCCTCAACCTACTGCGCGAATACCGCGAGGCGGAGAAGCAGATGCGCACCAGGACTCAAGAGTCCATGCGCATGGGAGAGACAGACCTCGTTGCGTTGCGATTCCTGGTCAGAGAACGCGCAGCCGGCAGGACACCTCGCCAGCGCGACCTCGCCCAAGCTTTAAGGCTGACTGCCGCCTCGACAAGTGTGTTGGTGGATCGTCTTTCGAAAGACGGGTATATCCGCCGGATCCCACACCCTGACGATCGACGGTCGGTCGCTTTAGAAGTTCTTGGCGAAACCGACAGGGAAGTCAAGGCCACGCTCAGTGGCATGCACGCTCGGATGATCACCGAAACTGAAGCCCTCACCGAGGATGAACGCACCGGCGCCGCGAAGTTCCTTCGAGGCCTCATCAGCAGCGTGAGCGGTCCATAAAACGGTGTTGCTGGTGAACCCAGTGATGGAGATCAGATCGAAGGTTTTTCTCGGATGTCACTCGTCACATAAAATTATGATGTCGGCCTGATCCTCCCCTGAAGGACCGGGCCGACTTTTCGTTCTTCCGTTCATTGAGCACACCCATTTGGCCCTCCCGACAGTCCCCTCGGAACTTCTCGTGGCTCTTCATACCGGCGTCACGGACCACAGGAAATTCAGTCGTCGTCTTCTGGCCGTGTGCTGAAGCGTCGCACGACGCGTGAGGTGGGTGTCTTTGCCGCCCATTCGGCTGCGTGGCGGGAGGGTGTCCATTCCGCGGGTCTCCGGCCCTGCGTGCGGGACGAGAACTCGATGGTGATGCCGAGTTGTTCTACGAGGCTGCTGGCGAGGTGCCGCAGTTCCTCGTGTTGCTGATCATCAGGCGCGCCATGGCGGAGAGTATGAGACGCCAGCATTTTTTCGTAGAAGCTGCGCTCCGCAGTGGGGTGTTCGAGCATGAGAATGGCCCCTGTACTGCTCTCAGGGACGTATCCGGTGCAAGGGCGCTTCCTGAGAGCTATTGAGTTGATAACGGAAGTCGAAGGTGTGCCGTTGAAGAAGTCAACCATTCTTTAGTGTCTGCGGGAAGACTGAGCGCCCACCCCTCGCCCCGGACGCGACTCGAACCGGAAGCGATGACGGCGCACGGTCCACTCAAGGGGATAGGCGGCGCTTCTGCTGCGACTACAGAGGCCAGTTCCACTGAGAGACAGTTGAACTTCACTGCAGGTCAATCTCACAGCAAAGCCCCGCCAGGGGCTAGGACACTGACGGGGCCTCGGCTTACTGAGGTGTTCCTTGTCAAGAACATCAACCTGGTCGAAGGGACTAAAGACCAGGCTGTGACACCACCGTAAGTCATAGTCGCCGTTGCGGGGAAGCCCCTGGCTGACTCCTACTCACCACAGGCCGTTGCCTGGAGCACAAGGTCGATTACACCCCATACATACACCTGCGTGGGGGCGTCGCGGAGAGCCAGACCACCTCAACAGTGACCCTAGGATCTCAACAGTGACCCTAGGATGCTGTGACCTTTCCCGTAGAATGTACGGGTAGCTCAAGCAGCGGGCTCTTGGAACAATTTTTCGAGGGTGGCTCTTTTGCGACACTTTCCTCTCCCCCGCTCCCCCGCGTCTGGTGCTTACGGGCGCACCCGGGGCGATGGAGTTCTTGCACTCGGACCCCCGTGGGGTGCAGCGTGATGCGGGTCCACGAGCTGATGGCGCCGGCGCCTCGGAGGATCTGGATCACCCAGTCTGCGTCCGATGCTGCCAACCTGCTCGATCACCAGAACTCCGCGATCGTCGTCGTTGATCTATCGGGTCTCCCAGTTGGTCTGGTCACCCAGGCAGCAATCTCTCGTGAGGCCACACATCACCCTGACCGGTGGAGCAAAGTCAGATGCGCACATGTGATGGAAGCCCTGACCTGCAGGTTGGGCCCGGAGGACTCGATCGAATGCGTCCTTGCCCAGTATCGCGACGGCGGTCCGCGACCACTGCTGGTTTTCAGCGGAGACAACCCCATCGGGACGCTCTATCCGGAAGACGTTCTGGCCTCGAGCCCTCAACTAGAGAGCTCTCACTCACACCCTGCGTCACACCCATCCGCTCTTGTATCCGATGCGTGACGTGGCGGTCCAACCTCACTCTCCCCAGTCAGAGACTTCTTCCAAGGAGACACCACTCATCATGACGACCGTCGCACATCTTATGACCCCACAGGTCCCACACCTCAGTGCCCACTGCACCCTCCAAGAAGCCGCTCGCGCCTTTAACCAATCCGGCCTTGGTGCTCTACCGCTCTGCGACACGGGCGGCAAACTCCTCGGCGTCGTCACCAGCCACAATATTTCTCGAGCATTCCGTTCCCTCGGAGACCTCGCCAACTCTCTCAGGGCCCAGCACCTCATGGACCCTCACGCACCGAGGATCAGAGCTCACGACTCTGTTGAAAAAGCCATGGCGCAAATGGCCATCCATCAGACCCAGTACCTCCCCGTCCTCGACGGCACCGGTGTCTGCGGGATGCTCACCAGCACCCAGATTGGCCAAGCCGCACCGAAAGTACAGGTCGAAGAGCTCGTAGGCCACGTCAAGTCCCCCGACGACGTGGCCCAAACTGAGGCGCCCTGAGAGCCCGATGAACGAGGTGGGGGCTCGTTGGAAAGGAACAAGAAACTGCCATGGTAGAGGTAATCCGTGGAAAGTTCGGTTCTGCACCCCAGGGGTCAGCACCTCAACAAGCACCCCTAGAAGCTCGCATCGACGAGCTTCTAGGGGTGCTTGGCCCGGCGTTGATGTCTTCGATCCTCGACGTGGAGGTTCGCTCACTCGCGCAGTGGTGTTCTGGACGCGCATTGACTACGTGGTGCGAGACGCGGGTGAGAGAGCTGGATGCGGTCTTCCATCTGGTGTCCCGGGCCAAGGGACAGGACGAGGTTCGCGGATGGTTCCTAACACCGAATCCTCACCTGAAGGGCAGCACGCCAGCAAAGACACTGCGGGCAGGACAGGGACGTGCGGTAATAGGCGCGGCTTGCGCAGACTCAGGAATCGTCGGCAATATCCGATCGAGGCGCGGTGCTCCCCACAGGTGAAAAGCGCCGGTACTGCTCGGCCTCCGAGGGCTTTCCACGGCAAGCTGTGGCCTCGGCAAGGGGATTCCAATATGCGCCGTAGGCGGGTCACCTAGCGGTCGGATCGGCTTAAAGACTGGGGACTTGAAGACCATCAGCCGTCGAGGCTACCTACCAGGCAAACACAGATCATGAGCCTGACACGGGCTGCTTTCTGCTAACCGGGAATCGGCTCTTTGGTTGCCTTCTGCAACCTTACTGGACTCCCCTGATTCATTTAGATAGATAGTTTTGGGTGCATCTGAGCTGAGAAAGGCGTCCAGTTCCGCCCGTGTGTCCACATCCACATTGGTCTCGATACCACCGATATCGACGAACTCCGGTTCGGACTCGGCCCTGTCCGGGATGGAGGCACAGCCCGTAATTAAAATACCTACCGCCATCGTGACGCCGGCAACGCCGTAGATCGCTCGTACGTCTCGATTCATCTGATTCTCCTCCGCCGTGGGGCATCACGCCTGCACTTTTGATCACGGTATTTATCTCTTCACGCTATGTCTCGGTGGAGGTAGTTATCAAGCACAGGTGACCACCCAGCAGGCCATACGGCAAGAGCCAACGGGCATGACATGGCCGGGAAGGAACCATGCACCGTTCGCTCACCACGACGCATCTGCTAACTGGAATCATGAGTCGCGTGCCTCGAGACTTTCTCTCCACATTCTCAGCCCGGACGCGGGCACGCCTTGTGTGCGTTGAAGGATCCCTCAGCGGGCACCTAGAGACTCCGCTGCGCGACAATGGGAAACGGTAGGGCTCACAGATCCGCCACGTGAGATGAGTCCAGAGGATGCCTCAGTGAGGTCGCTTCGATCAGTTGCCGCACAGCATACTCACTGCCGGACACCTGGACCTGCGGAAGCTGTTCTAGGGCCACGCCGCCGATCACGCAGGCTTTCCAGTCCTGCGTCGTGGCCGATACCTGAGCATCGGTCGGTTCCGGCTCAAGCGACCGCTCCACAGTCGTAGCTCGCTTCGACATCCGCGCGACGTAATTGACCGGCTGCGCGTCCTGCCGCCGGGAATCCGTGAAGGTCAGCTCAACACGGCGTTCACCCGTGCCCTCTGGTGCCGGTCGTGCATGCGCGCGCATCGCCAGGACAACCGTGTCGGGACTCATCCCCGCGTGAAACGGCATGGTCGGTGAGGCTACGGCCCACATCGATAGAGCAGTGTTCACTGCCTCGAGTCCGTAGCCCCACTCGGTGAGTTCGTAGACATCAATGTGACCGAGGCCAGGCAATCGCCGTCGCCTTGCGATGCCATTGGACTCGAGGTCCTGGAGTCGTTGGGTCAGGACGGTGGGGCCGATTCCGATCACGTCTCGCTGGATATCGGAGAAGCGCTTGGGGCCCAACAGGAGCTCTCGCACGATGATCAACGTCCACCGCTCACCGACGAGGTCGAGGGCATGGGCGGCGGCACAACCATCGTCATAGGAACCATAGGACCGTCGGGAAACCATTGACTCAGTCTACTACTGACACAGTAGTATTCGCTTCATAAACAGTACAAAACGGTTTGCCGGCTCTCCTTGCCGCAGACCTATGACTCCACTAGAGAGCGGACGGGCATGCGAACCTCATCAGCAGAGACTTGGCAGACCGTTCACGCGGAGAGGCGGCGGCTAGCCGTAGATCTTTCGGAATTGCGCGCCGACCAGTGGTCTCTGCCTTCTCTATGCCCGGGTTGGGACGTCCATGATGTGTTGGCGCATATGGTCGACTCTGCACGGACCACTCGGCTTTCTTTCGTCCGGGACCTGTTCAGGGCACGTCTGGACTTTGATCGCGCGAACGAGAACGGCATCACCCGACACAAGAATCAGGATCCGCGACAAACGCACGCGGCTTTCGAGGCAGCACTCAACCTGACACGAACCCCGCCGGCTGCCCTTGCAACACGCCTTGTGGAGGCCATCGTGCACGGAGAGGACATTCGACGGCCTCTCGGTATCACTGCGGCGTATCCGGACTCGGCGATCCATCAAGCACTCATCTACCAACTCCGCACCCCCGTCTCCTTGGGCGGTGGACGCGAGCGTGCCATTGGCCTGCGCCTGATCGACCGCAAAACCGGGGAGAGCCAAGGACAGGGTGAAGATGTCGAAGGGGACCCCATCGATCTGCTGCTCGCACTCTCCGGGCGACCCGTGCACCCGGAGCGGCTCACCGGAAGCGGAGCACCTCGCCTTGCCCACACCACGACGCCCACTTCGGCCCCAGACAAGCCGCGTAACCCGCGAGGAAGCGATCGATCAACATGACAGGAACTCAGAACTCCCACTTGTGGTCCTTGATCCACGCCGAACGCCAGGCACTGGCAGATGACCTGGCAAGCCTCAGCCCAGAGCAATGGAGACACGACACCCTGTGCGGGGAGTGGGACGTCGAGCAGGTCGTCGCCCATCTCACCGCGGCCGCCAGTGTGAACGAATGGCAATGGGTGCGCAGCATGCTCGGCGCGCGCTTTCGGCCGCACGTGCACAACCAACGCCGGCTCGTTGAGCACCTGGGCGCGACCCCCGAGGAGACGCTCAACCGGTTCCTTGCCGTGATCCGCAGCACCACGGCGCCGTCAGGGCACATCCCGGCATACCTCGGGGAGGTTCTCGTGCATGCCCAGGACATCCGCTGGCCGCTGGGACTGACCAAGACACCCAGCATCGAGGCACTGACACCTGTAGCCAACTTCTATGCCCGCCGAGACTTCACCGTCGCCAGCCGCACGCATATCCTCGGACTCCACCTATCGGCGAGTGACGGACCCTTTGCAACAGGCTCGGGTCCCGACGTTACGGGTTCGACTCTCGCTTTGGTGATGGCCATGGCCGGTCGCGCCGCCTATCTCGACCAGCTCGGCGGACCGGGGGTATCAACCTTGCGGGCACGCCTGCACAGCAGTTCATCTTGAAGCCGACGTCACTTCGGAACCTGACCGACCAAGGACCCGCCCACGAGGAAGCAGGCTATGCCCGAGTTGCCACAGAAACTGGACCACACCTTCACCGCGCTGATCGGAGTAAACGTTAAGGACGAGATATGGCCTTGTGTCGAAGTTCCCGGCTCGGCTGAGCTTTTCGAGACAAGAAGGAGCGTGCGGGTCGACGCGACCGTGGACGGTATCGCTGTGCGCGATGTCGGACTACTGGTCACCGGCCGCGGTGGACACATGCTCTCCCTCAACGCGACTCTGCGAAAACACCTCGGTGGAAAGGAAATCGGAGACGAGGTGGTCGTTTGCCTCCAACGCCGCCTCCGCTGAGTTATCCACCGCATCTCTACGTCAATCCGGATCGCACGCTGGGCCTCTGAGCACACCGCCCGTAAGCCGGTCGTTCACCGTTCGGGGTTCCTAGAATCGAAACCTCACTGCCCCGGCATGTGGATTGGATCGCTGAATGGCGGTTTTCTGAGATCGTTCGGTGGCGTCTCAGTTGCCGATCACGAGGATGCTGGCGGCGGCTTCGATGACGTCATCAGTGATGGTCTCCAGCTGGTTGATCTTCAGCACTCGGGTGATCTGAGGAAACAGCCGTTCAAGGAGCCGGAAGTTGCCGCGGGTGATGCGCTCGACCGCGGCAATGGCTTGGGCATCAGTGAAGTCGTCAGGGTCCAGAGTGCGGCCAAGGCGTTTCCAGTGCCTGTCGAGGACGAAGAGCAGTTCCTCGCGACCGAGCGCCCGGTAGCGGTGTGAGAACCCGAGGCGGGAGTACAACTGGGGGTAGTGGCGGAAGCGCTGGTCGATGCCGGGCATCCCGATAAGGATGATCGCCAGCTGGTGGCGATCGTGTTGATCCCGGAGAAGCTCGAGCGCGGTCGGGGTCAGTCGTTCGGCCTCGTCGATGATCAGCAACTCTGCCCACCTGGTCACATCCCCGACGCGAGTGCCTGTGATCTTGCCGATGCTGCGTTGGTGTTCGGTGACGCAGATCCCGAGCCTGATTTGTAAGTGCTCGATCTCGCGCATGAGCTGCTTGTGCCTCGGCAGAACCTCGGGGGTGTAGAACACGGTCCGGGACCGGTTCGCCGTGGCGTGATGCTTCGCATCCTCGGCAGTGCGTGGTCCCCATTCGTCGATGTAAGCCCCCAGGGTGTCCCAATGAGCGTAGCGGCGGGCCGATAGGGTCTTGCCGACTCCGGCGTCGCCGTGACAGATCCCGATCGTGCGTTCTTTGCGCACTGCGGTGGCGAATTCCGTGAAGCGGCGATGTTCCTTGGTCACGATGAAGTCTTTGGTCATCATTCATCCTCTTCATAGGTGCGCAGCTTCGACCGTCGGGCAACGGGCGCAGTGATACGGGTCTCTTTGCGATCAGCCACACGGGGGATGCGGTCATTGATGTCTTTCCGCAGTTGCCGGCGGCGAGCCCGGCGGGCGGTCTCGATCTCGCGCAGGCTCAGTCGTTGGTTCGGGTGGGCTTCGTCGATGGCGACGCAGATGAAGGTGTCGTGGTCATAGACCCGAACCTCTGAGATATCGCGCGGGTCATAGCGGATCGTGACGGGTTTACCCACGAACGGGGCCAGGGTCGGTGAAAGGTAGCGCTGGCCTTGGAAGTGGATGCCGTCGCGCTGAACGGTGCGATGCTTCGGGACCGTCAGCAGCAGCCCATCGAGTTCTGCCAGGCTCTCAGGCATGCGTGGCAGCCACCCATCGGCGACCCACGACATCTTGGGGCTGGTGCCGATCTCTCGGTGTGGCCGCTCGTTATAGGCACTGATGAATCCGGCGATCTCCTGATCCAGGGCAGCCAGATCCAATGAGGGCTTCGGATTCCTCACCCCGGGTGTGAGGTGTCCGGGCAGGGTGGAGAGTAGTTCGGTGTTGAGTGTGCCGAAGAACCGTTCGATCTTGCCTCGGCCTTGCGGACGACCGATGGTGGAGAAGATCATTCGGATCTTCAACGCGACCGCGGTGTATTCAAGATGCTGGCTGGTGAAGTCGCTGCCATGATCAATATGAAGGACGTCAGGCAGTCCGCACATCGCCCACGAGGGATCTTCCTTGCGCCAAATCGTTTGTCGCAGCGCCAGCGCCGTATTCATCGCAGCCGGTGTGCCGGTGAAGAGCATGTAGCCGCAGATCGAGCGGGAGAAGTCATCGATCACCGTGGTGAGCCAGGGGCGGTCCGGGGCGCCGTTGGGGCCGGTGATGAGGATGTCGAGTTCGGTGTGGTCGGCCTGCCACGTCGCGTTTGGCCGTTCGGCCCGGTGGCGGAAGACCATTTCGTAGCGATCACGGTAGGCAGTCGGACCATTCAGTGCCAGGGTCACCAGTGCGGGGTCCAGGGCGGCGATGATGCCGCGCACTGTCGCGTAGCTTGGGGGCGCACAGTCCAGCCGTTCGGCTTCGGTGGTCGTGAGCCGGTGCAGCGTGGCGATGCTCGGTCTCGGGCGGGTCAGCGCGAGCCACTCGATGAACGCGATGAGCTGGGAGGGTGTGCGACGGGTGCCGGCGTCTGTGCGAGAGGCCGGTTCCAGGGCAGCGATGCCCCCGCACTTATAGAGATGATGCCAGCGTTGCAGAGTGCGCAGACTGATCTCTGTCTGCCGGGCCAAGACTGTCAGGGGGATCTGGTCCTCGACATGGAGCCGGAGAATACGCCACCGCTCCAGCCCGTCCATCTCACACCTGCTGAGAAAGCTCGTCGCGGGTGCGAGCTGCCTGTCGATGACGATAGAGAGTCGCACGTGACCAGCCGACCAACTGTGCAGCATCCTCGGCGGTACGTCCCTTAGCGCGAGCGTCGTTGGCGATCTCAAGCTTCTCCGCGATCACGGCAGGGTCGACCAGAGGCCGGCCGAACCGGGTGCCGTTCTGCCTCGCTGCGGCAATACCGGCGTTGACTCGTTCGGTGATGAGTTCACGCTCGTATTCCGCCAGGGTGGCGAGCATGCCCAACATCATCCTGCCCGCCGAGGTCTCCGGGTCAATGCTGTCCGAGACCGACTGGACCTTGATGCCCTGGTCACGCAACAGGTTCACCGTGTTAAGGACATCGATGAGGGATCGTCCGAGCCGGTCGATGCGCCAGACCACCACGGTGTCGCCCTCCTCGGCGTAGTCCAGCAACTTCTTCATCCCCGGGCGATCGACCGCGCTCTTGCTCCCCGAGGTGACATCGGCGAAAACATCGCGCCGCTGGACTCCAGCAGTGATGAGCGCATCGAGTTGAAGCTGCGCGTGCTGACCTGTGGTGCTCACGCGGGTGTACCCAAGAAGTCTCATGCCCCCGTTGTGGCTCAGAAACCCTCACAACGTCGGTCCTTGAGACAACTTTCGATGAGATGGCTTTCCGAGACGCCAATGCGGTTGATTTGGCGCGGAGCTGCCATCGTGATCTCGACGACACGGCCGTGTCTTAGAAAACTATTGATTTCCGAGATGCACCATATTGCAGATGAGGCTCCCTCCGGATCCGACTTAGCCATAGAGACTCTGTTTCCCTACTCCAGCGGTGCTCGAAGTCAGACATCGATATGCCTCGAGTGTCGTGCACCATGAGTAATCATGCGTCGCGCCGCAGCACCTGCTTCGAGGCGATGAGACTCGCGGTGGCGACGCACAGGACAGTAACGGCGACGGCGGAGAGAAACGGCATGACGGTCGTCTCGGCTCCGGCGAGGAGCGTGGTCGGGACCCATGAAGAGAGCGCCTCGAACTGGCTCAACATTGGTAGAACCAACATAAGTACGGTCGCGGAAGCTATCGCGGCGGAGGTACGACGGGTGGCAGCCATGAAGAGATAGCCGATGCTCATGGCCATGACGAGGTACACGATGGAAGAGGCCCAGACACTGGCAGTCACGCTCATGGTGACTTCACCGATGAAAAGCACAGTCATTGCGACTGCCAGCACGAAGCCAACTGTGTAGGTGATGATGACGGTGCCCCAGCCGACCATTAGACGTGGAAGGGTCAGCGCGCTGAGTTGTTTGACTCGGGTGCGGTAGAAAATGGAAGAGCCTGCACGGGTGTCCCAACCGAGAGATGTGATGGCGACAGCGACTGCAAGGATTAGACCGAGTTGCATTGCGCTCTGGTTGAACAGTGCGATTCCGTCTTCGGGCCTCGCTGCGGTGGCTTGGATGGTGAGCTGATCGCTAGCGGCAGCCGCTCCAAGTATTTCTGGCATGTAAAGAGCGAGGCCTGGTCCTGAGAGACCGAAGAATGCGAAAACCGCGAGGAGGCCAGCGAAGAGTCCGGAACGTTTTAATCGGAGAATCTCGACGCGTGAAGAGACGAGCAGCATTCTCATCGGGTTTCCTGATTCCGGACGATGCGCACGAATGAAGCATCGAGGTCGCGGTCTTGGAGGGTGACTTCGATAATCGGCGCACGAAGGAGGTGTAGCGCGGTCTTCAACTGAGTTGCTGCGGAGTCGAAGCTGAGGAACCTGGCTGCGCAGAGTGTGTCCGAGATGAACTCGAACTGGGCTTCGGGTATGGCCATCTTGAGGTCAAGGGCGGTGATCTGGGCCGGGTTACCGAGGCGGATGTTCCAGACGGGTTGAATGCCATTGGTGAGGATCGCCTCGGTGGTGCCCTGGGTCACCACGCGTCCCTGATCAAGGACCACGATGTGGTCGGCCAGTTGTTCAACTTCGCTGAGCAGGTGACTCGAAAGCAGGATGCAGCGGTGACGTTTCTGTTCCGCGATGATGCCACGCACGTCAGCTCGGCCAATCGGATCAAGCGCACTATTGGGCTCATCGAGGATCAGGACGTCAGGGTCGGTCACCAGGGCAGCTGCGATACCGAGCCGTTGAAGCATGCCGCGAGAGAAATCAACGACGCGTCGGTCCATGACCTTGCCGAGTCCGCATATGCCAAGCGCCGCACTGACAGACCCGTTTCCGCTGGTGCTGCTCGTGGGTTGTTTTCTTTCTGCGATTCTATTGCTTTGTCCTGATACCGCGCGGGAGGTTTCGACAACCTCACGTGCGGTCAGCCATGACTCAAACTGCGGTACGTCAGGGCAGTACGCGACCCGAGCGCCGGGCCTCGCGAGCTCGACTCTGCCCGAATCAGCGGGAAGCAAGCCAGCGATCAGGCTGAATAGCACCGTCTTCCCTGCCCCGTTGGGACCGATCACCGCGGTGACCGATCGGTCACGCGCCGTGAAATTAATGTCCCGGATGCCTGCCCCATTGGCGAACGTTTTGGCGGCATCAACGACGCGGACTGCGTGAGTTTCGTCGTTCATCGCAGGTCCTCATCGCGCAGTAGTACCCGGCCTTTTTCTCGCCCGATGAGGAGATAGAGAATCGGGCCGAGCGGGGTCACCAGTAGCACCATGAGCCCCCAAGCCCATTTCGGGAGATGCTTGACAGATGGACTCCGCGCGATGTCGAAGAGGGACCACGCGATGAGCAGTACCGCCAAGACAAGTACGGGAGCGAGGGGCATCAGCATGGCTGTATCGAGATTGATGAGTATTCCGTTCATTGAAGGGGATCAGGTGCTCAGCACACGGGTACTGCGGAACCCCCGTGCGGTCAGGAAGATGAGGAGGACGCTTGCTGCAATGGTGACCGCCAGGACGACTGCGAGCATGGTTAACGTTGCGGATGGAAACGCGAGGAGGGCTGGCACGATAATCAGCGCGGGAAAAATTGCCAGGAATCGGATCGGGCCACCGTTCATCCCAGCTTTTGATTCGAGGCTCCCGGGATAGAGCAACGCCCCAAAGAGCGTTGCCGTGGCGGACCATACGCCCATCGAAAGAGGCAAGATGATCAAGGCCGCGATGTACGCGAAAGACAGCGTGGTGGACGCTCCGATTATCGACGCGGTGAGAGTCGCAGCAACCCCGAAGCTCAGTGTTGCAACACCCCAAGAGGCTGCTGTGAGCAGGAGCCCGGCGCCGAGATACGCAGTGAACAGGGCCCGGCGGGGAATCGGACTGGCCAAAAGCACCTCGATTCCACCACCGCTAATGTCATCCGCCACTACTCCTGGGAGCGTGAGGGTGGCGACAACAGCGATCAACATGCCCAGCATGGCGGGCGCCATCGTCATCAGATACGTCGTCATCGATACAACGGTGCCGTCGCTAGCGTGGACGGTGACGAGTCCGGCCTGCTGGTCAGGAATCAAGTCGGAGAGGTTCGTTATTGCGTTCATCTCACCGGCACCAATGAAGACCACCATGCCCAGGGCGGCTCCGACAATGGCCGCGAGCCAGACTGCGGTGCTGCGTTGTTGCTTCCAGGCGCGCTTCGCGAAGGCGGCGCTTCTCTCGTGCTTCGAGCGCGGCTTCGTCATTTGGTTGCCTCCAGGGCACTGAGGATCGCGGCCTCGGTGACGGGGGTGCCTCCGGCGCCGAGCTCGACGAGGCCGAAGCCACTGATAGTGAGATAGTTGCGAGCTACTTCGAGAGCTTCGGGAACGCTGTGGGTGGAATAGAGAACCGTGCGAGTTTCGCCCCACGTCCGTAACAGGTCCCGCGTTTGTGCGGCATATACCGGGTCGAGCCCGCTCAGGGGTTCGTCAAGCACGACGAACCGAGGATCAGTCATCGCAAGCCGTGCCAGATCGACACGTTGCCGCTGGCCACGGCTCAACTTCTTCACCTTCTGCGTTAACAAAGCGGACAGGTCGAAATGCTCCACTAGATCGTCCGAAGCAATTACCGTGGCTTCGGGATAGGACTTCGCAATGTCCGACCAGAAGGATAGGTTTTGCTCAACAGTTAGTGCGGTAGCAAGGGCAGACTCGTGTCCGAGGTATCCGACTTTCGAACGGACAGGAGCGCCATCCTCGACTGACGAGCCGAGCACTCTGCAGCGGCCTTCCAAGGCGGGGATGATTCCGCAGAGAGTGCGCATCAGCGTGGTTTTCCCGGACCCGTTTCGACCAAGAAGCGCCGTCACACCCGGATGAAGCTTGAAATTGACGGGGCCGAGAACTGGCGTGTCGTCGTAACCGACGACTAGTTGTGAGATCTCCGCAGAAGCCGTCATGCAGTCTCAGACCCGGCCTCAGGTTTTGGGACGAGCACCGATGTGAGTTTGCGCCGCCGACGGCCCATTCCAGGGCCGTTCGTCCGCAGATCACCCAGCGCCTCCATCAGCGTGACAAAAAACGCATCTACTTCTTCATTTGTGGCCCAGAAGTCTGCCTGCGCGAAGCTGATCTGATCAGCGACCAGATCAGGAGTGCCCGTGCGAATGTACTCATCGAAGTCACTAATAATCCCGGAGGTGAACACGGTGAATACCGTGAGCAACTCTTCGGAGCTGAGCGACTTCAACTCATCCGCTGTCGGATTGGCAAATTCCGACGCAACACAGTACGTCTTTTCGCTTGCTCCACGGATTTTCTGCTCGTCAACAATGTCGATCAGTCCATGTTCCACCAGCTGTGCGACGTGACGATACAGCGTCGCGATCGGAACATCGCGGAGTCGTTCATGAATCTGATGTGTCGTCAGCCCGGTCCCACCAAGAAGGGCCTGCACGATCCTGAGTCTCACAGGATGAAGAAGCGCGGAAGAATTGACCATGGTGCAACACTATCAGTATCAATACTGATAGTCACCGCGAACTACCCTCCCTCGCCGCCCTCGGGATGAACAAATACAGAGCGCCCGCGGCCTTATCGGAAGCGACGAGACAGCAATCGTGGTCACACACCTCGGAACCTTCATCGCCGGGCGCACGCCCTGGTTCTCCTGCCGCATTAGGAAGCCCCTGGCTCGATAGTGCCAAATAGCGATCGAAGAACACCTCCAAAGACCACTAACAGTCACAGCCCCGGCACAACTGGGATGCCCGTTTACCCCGCCCGCAGAATATGCCCGTAAGGGTGCCCTATTTGATACACGAAATCACGCATGGATCCCGCCGATTCCAACACGCGTGAAGAAGAGCAACTGAACGGTAGCTGCGTTCCATTGGAGCAGCCTCACCGCAGATCACAGGCGCTATCGCGGAACACTAGTGTCATCTGCCTCCTTGGTCACCGGGAGACTGCGCAGCGGTTCGAACCATCCCAACCCACGACTTCGTGAGATCCACCAGGTCAGGCCCGTTGTCACACCGAGGGTAAGTGCGACGCTCATCAGCATCACCCCGGGAGTCACCGTCATTTGACCTAGGGACGAGGGGCTCAAGGGAGCAAGCAGGAACAAGATGAGGTTATTGCCGGTGTGCACCACAATCGCGAGCTCGAGGCCACCGCTCTTCCACACCAGGAACCCCATGCAGATCGCGAAGACCGCGATCCCGATCTGACCCACCCAGTCATAGCCGTGCCCGATCATGAACAAGGGCACCGGGACCAAGATGCCCCACAGAGGTGACCGAAGCCAGGTTCCAAACATTTGCTGCGGCAGGGCCCGGAATGCGTACTCCTCAGCGGCGCACTGCAAGGGCGTCAGCAGAAGAATGATCACAAAGACTGCCAGTATCCGCCCATCCGCGCTGGGCCAGGAGAAATCCGCTGGAGGGGCAACGACGAAGTCGATCGTATAAACCATCGCGAAGAGCGGGATGACCACCACGGCGGCGCGGAGCAACAGCCTCCACCGGATACGCCCCGCGATGGAATGAATCACGCCCGGCATACCGCCACCCCAGCGTGAGCCAAGTATCGCCGCGGGAAGCATCAGCACGATCAACCCGAGCATGAGCAGCAAGTCCATCGGGTTCCTCGGATCCTCGAGCATCTCCGAGGGCGCCCATGAGGCGGGGAGCACGAATACGCCCACCAGAGCGACGAGGAATGCAACGACCAGCATGGCGACATACAGGCCTGCGGCGACCCCAAGTGTGGACAGGGGTAGCCACCAGCGCGCCGTCCTATCGTCTCCCCTCGGCATCAAGTGGTACGGCAACGTGGACTGTATGGGCTGTTCGACTGGCGAAAGATCGATTGTCATGGGTCCAGCTTTGAGTGAAACAGATCGTCGCGGATCGGCCATCTGGTCGGGTTCTCACCACCTGGGGTCCTCCATTCGGACGATACGAACGACGGCGACCCTTCCTAGGATGATCAGGTGACCCATTCAAGTTCTTCCCCGCCAGACCAGCGCCAGCTCAGGCTGCTGGGGGATCGACCGTGGTTGAGAGCTCTGCTGATCTGTTCCTGCTGCATGATCCTCGGTGCCACGGCCTTCCTCGTGTGGTTGGGCGTGGAGCTTGACGAAAACGGCGGACATCTGCCCGCTTCCATTGTTTTGCTCGTGCTCCTAGACGCCTTGATTGGGGTGGTGGCCGCCGTCGCCGTCGGCCCTGTCCGGGGTTCTCGTCTCGGCAACATCGTGATCACCATTGCGGCGGTCGCAAGCACCTGGGCGCTGCCCGCCTGGATCGTGAGTGTGGTGCGGCTCGGTTCACGGCGTTCGTTTGTCCTAGACAGCGCGGTGGTTCTTGTCACCGCAGTCGGAGGCCTCGGGTACACCCTGATTCGAGAACCCTCAGCTACTTCGCTCGGTGACGTCCTCGTGATCACCTTGATCTCCGTGGCGCTCACCGTGGTGGTATTGCTGTGGGGACGGGTGCGCGGCACACGCTCAGCACTGGTGGACGCGCTGCGGGAACAGGCTAAGTCCGCCGAGGAAGCCCAACGTGCCACGGCGTTGATGCGGGAGGCTGGGATCGCGCAGGCGCGTGCGGAAGAACGAAGCGCAATCGCTCGGGATATGCACGACGGCATCTCCCACCAGCTCGCCATCGTCGCGATGCACGCAGGAGCACTGTCCTACCGAACCGACCTCACCACCGACCAGCAACGCTCAACCGCGAGTACAGTGCGCGGTGCTGCCGCAGATGCCAATGTCATGCTCCGTGAAGCCCTTACGGCACTCCGCGAGACCGACGACGTCCGGCCTACCTCCCCGCTGCCGGACACCTCCTCACTCGAGAGAATGGTCGAGAACGCCCGCACCGCCGGACACGACATCTCATTCGAATGGAAGAACATCACTGAAGCAGAACTCGCCCAGAGTCCACGACGGGCAATGACGCTGGCGCGCATCACCGAGGAGCTGCTCATGAATCTGCGTAAACATGCGCCCCAGGCACCCGCCTCGATCAGGATTGAGAACACCACCGATGCCGTGATCCTCCAGGTGAGCAACCCGATCGTTCCAGTCCTCCACGGCCCCACACATGCCGCCTTGGGCACCGGTCTTGGTCTTATAGGGGTGACCGAGCGCGCCGCACTGCTCGGCGGTGCCGCACGCTACGGAGCCACAGATCTCGGCACATTCGACGTCGAGGTCCGGCTCCCATGACCGAGGAGCGTGTTCAGGAGCGCGTCAGTGTCCTCATCGTCGATGACGAGTCGCTCATGCGCTCCGGCTTGAAACTCATGATCCACGGATTCCAGGGGATCACCGTAGTGGGTGAAGCCGCCGACGGCTCCGAGGTGGTCGATGCTGTAGACAGGCTTGACCCCGACGTCGTGCTCATGGACATCCGTATGCCCCTGGTCAACGGGATTGATGCAACCGCCGCCCTGAGGAAGGCGGGCTCTCGAGCCCAGGTGGTCATCTTGACCGCTTTCGATACAGACGCGCTCTTAAGGGATGCACTGCTCGAGGGCGCCGTGTCCTTCCTGCTGAAAGACGCGGAACCGGACCTGGTGGTGCAGACGATTCATGACGCTGCACGCGGCAGACCGAGATTCTCTCCGGGATCACTGGCCAGGTTGGTGCAAATGGCGACGAAGGACGGGAATGTCCCACTTTCGCCTCCCCTTGCTCGCGGGAAGGCGGGTGTGGAGATGACCACCCTTGTCACCAGCAGAGAGTGGGACGTCGCCCGCTTCGTCGCCCAGGGAATGACCAACAGCGAGATCGCTGGATCGCTGTACTTGAGTCCCACCACGGTGAAGACCCATCTCTCCAGCCTCTTCGCGAAACTACAGGTCACGAACCGGGTGCAGCTCGCGATCCATGTTCTGGAGCGAGATTCTCACGCCGCCTAAGCGCTCGAACGTATGGCCTGGCGTGAAGCTAGATGCCACTTTCGAGATGCCAGCGCGTATGCATGGCCTGGTTCTCGTGGGCCACAAACGCCCCGCACCTGGTGCAGGTGAGCTTCGCGTCCCGCGCAGACTTCTTGTACTGCTCGTGCACCTGCACAGGCTCGAGACCCAAGTACCGCTGAATCCTCGCTGTAAAACTCATCCTAGGAGTATGCCATCAGTTCATAAGGACACCCGGTGTTCCGGCCCCTTCCCCGGGGCTCGCCACTAGGGTGTTGCCCATGACGATTCGACCGCTCACCGCAGCGGACCGGCCGCTTCTGCGGGAGGCCACCCTCGCCAATCCGAACTGGAACGGCGGCAGCTCCACCCTCGACAACGTCGACAAGACCCCCGAGATCTCCCACTACTTCGCGAACTTTCCCTCCAGTCGCGACTTCGGACTCGCTCACCAGGACGACGACGCCGTCCACGCCGTCGCATGGTTGGTGTTCTTCTCGGCAGAAGCCCCGGGATACGGGTTCATCAACGAGGGCACCCCCGAACTGAGTATCACGACGTTCGATGGCCACCGCGGCCAGGGTCTTGGCAGCACTCTGCTTGCTGAGCTGATCCGTCAGGCTCGTAGCCGTGGCCTCACCGGCATCAGCCTCAGCGTCGAGGACGGCAATAATGCGCGTCACCTTTACGCACGCGCCGGCTTCAGGGTCGCAGGACGCAACGGAAACTCGGACACGATGTTCTTTTCGCTGCTTCCTGACACACGGTCAGGCTACTGAGCGCATCATCTGCCGCGCCGACCCGGCCACACCGCGTGCAGGAGTGGGACCAGAGAAACTGCCATCAGTGTGGCACCGATGAAGCCATGATCACCACGCAGCAGCGTCCCGGTCACCACCAGACCCGTGAACACCACTGCTGAGACGACGCGACGACCGACCCGTTCCAGCGACGCAATCCGTCGATCCAGGTCCGGGGTGCGGACCGCGATGCGCCCGGCGTCGAGCCGGTCAACGGTCTCGGTGAGTCGCCCCTGCAGCCGCAGGGCCGTCGTGACGCTGGCGGCGACCTTCCGGGCAGCATCTTCTGCCGCGGGGCGGCTTTGGTCGCGAATCAGCTGCTGGGCATAGGGCTCGATGGCGTCCCAGATGTTGAACTTGGAATCAAGGGTGCTGCAGACCCCCGAGATCAGCGACACCGTCCGGAGCATCAGCAGGAAGTTCTCCGGCAGCTGGAACGGCAGCGAGCGCACCAGCTCACCGAACTCCTTGGCGAAATCCCGGAACTCGCGCGGGTCGACTTCCTTCAGTTCCGCAAAGCCCAGGCCGCCGAAGCGGGCGAAGAGCTGTGTCATCGCTCTTTCGAGCTCGGCAGTGTCAGCCGCTGGGAGCAGCACACCGACCTCTTGGATCCCCGCAACTAGCCCTTTGCCGTCGCGAGAGGCAGCGGCGATGAAGACACGCCTGAGCCCGTCACGCAGGGTGTCCGGGATCTCTCCCATCATGCCGAAGTCGATGAAGGTCAGGTGCCACGGATGCGACTCCCCACCTTCCGGGAGCTTCGGATCCGAGGATGAGGGCGTCACGAAGATGTTCCCGGGGTGCGGGTCGGCATGGAAGAACCCGTGCACGAAGATCTGATCGAACATCACGTTGGCGAACTGTGTGGCGACCTCGGTCGGATTGATGCCTGCAGCCCTGAGCCGGTCCACATCATTGATCTTGATCGCGCTCACATCTTCGAGGCTGAGGACCCGTCGCGTGGTCCGTTCCCACATCACCTTCGGGACAGAGACGCGCGAATCTCCCGCAAAATTCGCGGCGAAGCGTTCAGAGTTGTCAGCTTCCTGGAGGTAGTCGATCTCCTCAAGGCTGGTCACGGCGAATTCCTCAACCAACGCTGGCGCATCAACCCGGTCACTGACCAAGCGGATATGGGACAGCCAGCGGCCCACCCGCCGCAGTGCGGCAAGGTCGACGTCGACGATCTCATCGATTCCGGGACGCTGAATCTTCACGACCGCAGCCTCGAAACCGGCCAGCTCGGCGTCCTCGGAGGTCGGGACGGCACGGTGTGCCTGCCCCAGTGAGGCGGCGGCAAGCGGGTGCGGATCGACGAAGGAATAGGCGTACCCCAGCGGGACACCGAGTTCCCTTTCGGCAGAGGCCGCGATGGCAGAGAACTCGACAGGACTGACCTCATCCTGAAGCCCTTCCAACTCCTTGGTGATCTCCGGTGGCAGCACGTCCAAACGTGAGGAGAGAAACTGACCAACCTTGATCATCAGTCCACCAAGGTCAACGGCGAGAACGCGAAAGCGCTGCGCAAGGCGACGCATTCGCCTGGAGCGGCCCGGGGCGGCCAACCGGGACAGACCAATGCGTGGGAGGAACAGTTCGAACCACCACACCTGGAGCAGATGAAGCGCGGCGAATCGCAGAATGCGGCGATAACGAGTGCGCAGCGTCTTCGACGTCGGGCTCACTCGGTGCCCTGGGTGGCGCAACCCCGCTGGTCACGTGATGCGATCACGCCTTTCAGTCCTGAGCGAGGATTGAGTAGAGCTTGCGTCGCACCTGATCGAGCTCTTTCTCGGCCTGGTGGATCTGCTCTGGTGTTCCGGAACGTCCCACCTGGGCCGCTGCCTGCGCCAATTCCATACCGGATTTCGACAGTGTCCGCACTGCCTGACCTCGGTTTTCAGCGCCCTCCCACTGCGCCGGCCACTGATCAGCGGCAGCGGCAGCTTCACGGCCTTCCTCAGTCAGCGAATACGTCTTGCGTCCGCCCTCGGCCTCCGCATGGATAAGGCCTTCATCGGCCAGCAGCTGCAGAGTGGGATAGACCGAGCCGGGGCTGGGCTTCCACGCTCCTCCGCTGCGCTGTTCGATCTCGTGAATGATCTGGTATCCGTGCATGGACCGTTCGGCCAAGAGAGACAGGACCGCTGCACGTACGTCACCACGGTTGGCCCGCGGAGCGGACTTGTGCTTGAACGCACCGCGGAGCTGGTCAAAGGCTTCCCAGATATCGCCTGGGGAATTTCCCGGTCCCGGACGACGGTCTCCATAGTGACCTCTGGCGTATGAGTCACCTGTAAATGATTCAGTCATGACAGCCTCCTAGTCGCCGCACCCACTATGGGTCCGATCACGGCTAACGATATATCGCCGAGGGACACGATGTGAAGATGTGACGGGATAAGTGTGCCTGCGGGGCGGGGACGAAAGTAGCCTGTTTCATCCGTGCGCTCTAGACCCGCCGTCGACATCTGTTTGTACTCCTTTGTCGGTGGATATTCTCAGCCTAGATGCGCTGCGCTCAGCACCGCCACGAACGGATGAGTGCACTCATGAGACTTCGATACCTATGGGCCCTGGTCCCGGCGGCACTTGCGATGGGCAGTTTCGGGATCCAACTTGCCATCTCCTGGTACGACGGCATGCAGGGCGGTCCCTACGGAACGGATCCCGAGGTCCGATGGCTCGTGGAACTGGGCATTTATCTCGCCTACCTCGCCGGACTCGCGAGCTTCGACGTGTGGCGGCGCAAACGCATCTGGATGGCGATCGGCATCACCTGCACCTTCGCGATCATGTCTGTCGGAGTGCTCAGCGATTCCCTCTCCATCGGTGGAGGGTTATTGCTCCTGCTGGGTTGGCTACTCAACTTCGGATTTGGACTGGCACTTGTCTTCCTGGTGGTCAAGCGACACGACCTGACATCTTCGGAATCAAGTCTGAGAGACCGGGGCAGCCCCAGAACCTCCCTAGGAACGGGTGGGCGGAAGCCGTGAAACCTTGGTTTCTACTCGCGGTCATTCCTGCGTTCCTCGTCATACTGACCACCGAACTTCAGATGGCGATTTCGGGATATGACAACCGTCAGGACGAGCCTTTCGGCACTCCCTACGAGATCCGGTGGCTCGTGAATCTCGGCATATACCTCGCATACCTCGCGGGGCTGGCTAGCTTTCGGGGACTGAAACGATTCCGCAGACAGGTCACTCTCGCGTTCACCGCCAATTTCGCCCTGCTCTCGATCGGCACTCTCTCTGACTCCAGCTCTATCGGCGGAGGGTTAGCTCAGATGGTTGGGGAGTTTCTCAACTTACTCTTTGGAGTGCTTCTTCTAGCGTTGGTGACATTCACCTTGCTGACTGAGTTGAAAGAACGACGCCGGAACCCGCGTCCTGTCGAAGGGTCACCAGCCAAACCAGAGCTATGAGATCAGGAGAATCACGCGTGGCCGAATTCCCGTGGGAGCCCAATATCGAGCGCGGCGAGTGGCTCCGCCCAATGGAAGAAGAGCCCTTCACGAGTCTCCTCTCTACGGTGCCTCGGGGTTTCGAGATGTATGCCCGAATTTTTCACCCGATAGAGCGCGACCGACCCCGGCATACCAAGACGTGGCTGGGCGTGGATGAGGCAACCTTCTCAGATAACACCGAGGACGCCAATGACGCTGATGACGCTGATGACCTCGAAACTGAGCCTGCCAGTTGGACTCAAGCCGCGGCGTCGTTCGGAACCACGATGCACGCCGAAGCCCAGTACGCCCGCCTGGTGCGCAGCGATTACGGGGAAACCCATGGGGTCATCGCGCCCGACGGCTGGCGCTATGGAGACACCCGCGAAGGGTCTCTTGACCCTGCCACTTTCGCCTTCGCTTCTGGCGTTTTGGCCCGCCACACCTCCACACCGGGCACCGGGATCGCGGCCGTCTGGGAAGGATGGGGCCTGTTTGACGTCGCACGTGCGTCCAGGTATTCGGTTGACACCGAGACTTCACGGGATGGGGTCCTGCCCAAACTTGCCGGTCGAGTCCCCAAGAAGTCCGTCAGGTCGAGATCCGAGGACATGGAAACAGGCCCACGCTTCGAGCTTCTAGCTGAGACAGGACGAAGCTACGTTCTCTTTCAGGCTGGCGCCCAAGACTTCGCAGACCCGTCGTGGCCAAGGCATGCGCCCTGGGTCCGCGAGGATTTCTGGTACCAATCACCGAACCTGCTCTGGCCCGAGGATCACGCGTGGGTATTGGCTTCCGAGATCGACTTCGACTCAACCCTTATCGCCGGAACTACGGCACTGATCAGCGAACTCGTACGGACACCGGGGCTCGAAGTGCTGCCGATTCGGGCTGATGCCGATCTGACCTGGGATGGGGACGCGATCAATCGACCCGAGACAAGCTACGAGCCGTGAGACGTTTAAACATCTAGCTCCGAGCTCGGTGGGAACTGACCGATAGCCTCGTCGCCATGTGGCGCGAGCTCCAGGTAGTTGAGTCGGTCGTGCTCGATGAACAACAACAGCGACGCCTTCGGGTGCTCGGCGCTCAGCACGATGTTCCCGCCGGCGCGCCTGCCATAATCGTCGGGACCGATCGGCGCCATCGTTCACGGGCGCTCGCCCGCACTGGTCGCTTCTCAGCCACCGGCAGTCCGCGATCAATCATGAAGGTCAGCATTTCACGTTCACGGTCCGTGAGATTCCTGCTCATAGCAGCAGGGTAACCGCGGCCGTCCACCGGACCCGGAGAAACACTAGGGCGCCGGTCGACAACCTGGGCCTAGTGCTCCTCGCCCTTTGCCCAGTCGACATCGGCCAGGGAGAGTTCCTGTGTCATGTCCTGGAGAAAACGGATGACGACTTCGCGCTCATCGGGAGTCAGCCGCGCTGCCGAGTGGAATCGCTTCGCTTGTTGCCGCCCAACAGTCTCCATCGCGGCGGTCTCGGTCTCCGGCGTGACCCGCACAACAAAGGCCCGGCGATCCGCGTGGTGCAGTTCACGGGTGACGTGGCCACCACCCTCGAGTCGATTCAACAGCTTGGTGGTCGATGCCGCCGAGATCTCCAGATGGGTTGCAAGCATTCCCGGTGTGACCACCGTCCCGCGGTTTGCCGCCACGATCAGGTAGTGGATGGCTCGCATGTCCTGTTGACTCAGCTTCATATATCGCTGCGATGCCTCAGAGACGAGCTCCTCAGCGGCCCTCAAGTCGGACAGGGCTCGCATGACCCGCCCGATATGCGCGACCTCTTCGGTGGATACGTCGGACCGGTCCACGAGTCGTTGATGCGGATCCGTGGCATCGACCTCGTAGAGGTGCTCTGAAACGGAGTCCGATTCGGTCTCTCCTGCTGCCATGCTGACCACCTTACGGTGCAACGCCGGTACTGGCGGCGTTTATTATCTTATGGTGTACTTTATCCTAATGGACAGTATATTTGTCCACCACAGCCACCGCCTCGTCAGGAGACAAGAACATGCCGCGCACCGTCACGGGCACCCCCACGCCACCCTCGACGGGCACCGGCCGCAGCAGGGTTCCGCGGTGGCTGCGGGTCTTCCTTCCCGCCGCGCTGATTCTGATCTGGCTTACCGGCACCGCCATAGGCGGTCCATACTTCGGAAGGGTCGCGGAGGTCTCCTCCAACGATCAGACGACGTACCTTCCTGAATCTGCGGATGCCACAGCGGTGCAAGAGCTCCTGGGCGAATTCAATGATTCAGAGACCATCCCTGCCGTCGTCGTCGTCACCTCTGATGCGGAACTGAGCGATTCACAGATCACGGCAATCGAGGACGCCGTGGCACAGCTGCCCGAGATCGAAGGCGTCCAGGAGGACCTCTCCCCGGCCGTCACCTCTGAGGACGGGCTCGCGGTCCAGGCGTTCGTGCCGATCGGGTCAGACGAAGACCTGGGCACCGTGGTCGGCGAGGTCTCAGATACCTTGCGTGCCGAACTTCCCGACCTTGAGGTGTTTGTCACCGGGCCGGCAGGGTTCACCGCGGACCTCGCCGCCGGGTTTGCTGGCATCGACGGAATACTTCTCGCGGTCTCGCTGGCCGCGGTCTTCCTCATCCTGATCGTCGTCTACCGGTCACTGCTGCTGCCCATCGCCGTGCTGATGACGAGCGTCTTCGCGCTCACGGTCTCGCTGCTCACCGTGTGGTGGCTGGCCTATGCGGAGATCCTGCTGCTCAGCGGTCAGACTCAGGGCATCCTGTTCATCCTGGTCATCGGCGCCGCCACCGACTACTCGCTGCTCTACGTGGCGCGCTACCGGGAAGCGCTTCGGGTCCATCAGGACAAATGGACTGCGACCTGGAGAGGACTGCGGGGATCCTTCGAGCCGATCCTGGCCTCGGGAGGCACCGTCATCGCGGGCCTGCTGTGCCTGCTGCTGAGCGACCTGAAGTCCAACAGCACCCTGGGCCCCGTCGCCGCTATCGGCATCGTCTTCGCAATGGCCTCCGCGCTCACCTTCCTGCCCGCAATCCTCTACGCCTTCGGCCGTGCCGCTTTCTGGCCCCGCCGCCCCCGCTTTGAGCCCGAGGTGGTCGCCGCCGAGGACGGAGTGCCAAGCCGCGGAATCTGGGCGCGCACAGGGCGAAGCGTGGAGCGCAAGCCCCGCCGTATCTGGATCGCTACGACCCTGGTGCTGTTCCTGGGCGCAGTGGGCGTCACCCAGTTCGACGCGCAGGGCGTGCCGCAGTCGGAGCTCGTACTGGGAGAGTCCGAGGCACGTGACGGTCAGGTCGCCCTGGGTGAACACTTCCCGGGAGGCTCGGGCAGCCCGGCCTATGTCGTGACCGATGAGGACTCTCTGCAGAGCGCCGCTGATGTCCTGCTTGAGAACAGCGGGGTCGATGGTGTCACCGTCACGACCGAGGACGACGCCGGCTCCGCGCCAGTCGACGCGCAAGGCGTCAGTGCCTTTGGTCCGCCCGGAACTCCTGCTCCGGAACCTGCGGTGGTCGACGGGTCGATCATGCTCCAGGCAACGCTGACTGATCCTGCAGATTCTGCCGCAGCACAGGACACCGTCCGTGAGCTGCGAGACTCCTACGCCGGGGTGGACTCGGATGTCCTGGTGGGTGGCGTAACCGCCACGGCGATCGACACCAATGATGCCGCCATCAACGACCGAAACCTCATCATCCCGATCGTGCTGGTCGTCATCCTGCTGATTCTGATGGTCCTCTTGCGGTCGATTCTCGCGCCGGTGTTGCTGGTCCTCACGACAGTGATCTCCTTCGCCACGGCCCTGGGAGTCTCGGCGCTGGTGTTCAACGGCATCTTCGATTTCCCAGGTGCCGATCCCACAGTGCCGCTCTACGGCTTCGTGTTCCTCGTGGCGCTGGGCATCGACTACAACATCTTCCTCATGACCCGAGTCAGGGAGGAATCTTTGACCCATGGGACGCGGCGGGGTGTTATCCGCGGCCTGACCGTCACGGGCGGCGTGATCACCTCCGCCGGCATCGTGCTTGCGGCGACGTTCGCGGCGCTCTCGGTGATTCCGATCCTGTTCTTGGCGCAGATCGCGTTCATCGTGGCCTTCGGCGTCCTGCTGGACACGTTCCTGGTTCGGGCCCTGCTCGTGCCGGCGCTGGTGCGCGACATCGGACCTGCGGTCTGGTGGCCCTCGAAGCTCGCGAAGAACGACGGCGCGACGTCGAGGCAGCGGGTCAGTTCAGAAACCGGCGGGAACTGAGCCCGTCTCGGCGGGTGGTGGCAACTGTCAGAGGAAATACGCGCACGAACGCATGGGCCCTGCCGTGGTCCCCACGGCAGGGCCCATGCGTCAAAGAAACTTACCGAGAAGCTCAGGCCTGCGGAAGCGGTGCCTTCGGGGAGATCAGACCCTCATTGAGCAGTTCGTTCCAGAAATCAGAAGGAATCTGCGCAGACATCGCTTCGAGGTCCTCCGCAATGCGGCCCGGACGGCTTGAGCCGGGAATCACCGCAACGGTTGCCGGGTGAGCCGTGGAGAACTGCAGTGCAGCCGCCTTGAGGCTCACGCCGTGACGATCCGCGATGCCCGTGAGCTTCGCGACGTGTTCCTTCACCGCGGGAGTCGCCTCGGCGTAGTCGAAGTGATCTCCGCCGAGCAGAGCGCCTGAGTTATACGGTCCGCCCACGACGATTCCCACACCCTGTGCTTCGGCGTTGGGCATCATCCGCTCCAACGCCTTCTCATGCTGGAGGATTGTGTACTGAGTTGCCGAGAGGCTCAGGTCTGGAGGAGTGTCTTCCAGCTGCATGGCCAGTTCGATCGGCTCGGTGGTGTTCACGCCGAGCCCCCAACCCTTGATCACTCCGTCTTCACGCATCTGGGTGAGTACGCGGAAGGCGCCGGTGCGGGCCTCTTCGAACTTCGCGGTCCAGATGTCTCCGTGGAAATCCCGTGAGATGTCGTGGACGAACACGAAGTCGAGGCGGTCGGTGCCCAGACGCTCCATGCTCTGCTCCAGGGACTTCCGCGTAGCTTCTGCGGTGTAATCCGTGATGACCTTATTGCTCCGGCCGTCTGCGAAGAGACCCTCTTTGTCTTCCGTCTCATCCGAGATGTAGCGGCCAACTTTGGTGCTCAGAAAGAACTCGTCACGCGAGTGCTGGCTCAGCACGCTGCCAAGACGCTTCTCCGCGAGGCCTGCGCCATAGAACGGGGCCGTGTCGAAGTAGCGGATGCCGGCGTTCCATGCCGCTTCAACGGTGCTGATGGCTTCATCCTCGGGGATCTCGCGGAACATGTTGCCGAGTGGTGCAGTACCGAAGCCGATGGTGTTGTTCAGCATCTTGTGGAGGTCGCGCATAAGATCAAAAGTCCTCAAGTTTGTGGATGTTCTTATCCGGGCCAACACCACTGGGGGCAAGGTTTATTTCTTGGCGTCCGCAGGTCACAGCGTTCGCAGCACTCCCCCCGGCAAGCCCGGATACGATGAAGAACTTCAGGGGACACCCTGCCACTTTGCCCGTAGCTCTATGAAAGAGGCCGCAGTGTTTCCGAGGAACGCCCCGAGCACCGGCCCTCATACACGTCGCCTCCAGGTGAACGGCCACTACCTCGACGTGCGCGGAACATTCACACCGAACCGTCCACCCATCGTGTTGGTCCACGGACTGGGGATGTCCGGTGAATACTTCCTTCCCTTCGCCGATGCCCTCGCGGCCACCCACGATGTCTACGCGCTTGACCTCCCCGGCTACGGCAAGACACCGAATCCTCCCCGGGCACTGTCCATCTCCGAACTCAGTGAGGTGGTTGCGGGGGTGATCGCCGAGCTGGAACTGGATCGCCCCGTCGTCGTCGGTCACTCCATGGGGTGTCAGATCGTCGCAGACACCGTAGCGAAGCACCCGAGCCGGCTCTCCGGCTATGTGCTCATCGGTCCCACGGTCGATCCGGCCGCACGGAGCTTCCTCGCCCAGAGCACGCGTCTGATGCGGGACACGCTGCGGGAACCTGTCCGCAATAATGTTTTGGTCTTCCGCAATTACCTGCGGATGGGACCGGTGCGCTACCTCCGTACGGTCCGGCATATGCTCGCCCACCAGACTGAAGAGTCCATCCAGCACTGCACCGTGCCGGGGCTTATAGTCCGCGGGGAGAAGGATCCGATCGCCTCGGCGCAATGGGCCCGCCAGCTGGTAGACCTGGCTCCCAACGCCCGGCTGTTGGAGATTCCCGCTGCCCCGCATGCCTTGCAGATCAATCGTGCCCAAGAACTCGCAGCCGCTTGCGCCCCGTTCCTCGAAACCCTCGACGGCGGGCACCCGCAACCGCTTTCCGCCCAGGCATGAAACGGCCTCCCGTGATGACTAGGTTTTTTCCCTCCGGTGTCAGTCTCCTCCGGAAGGCCTCGGAGCTGGGCATCAACCTCAGCGCCTGGGGCCGCGACTATGTCTACGCCACACGGCGGCAAGCCTCAGGGTTAGTGCGTCGGTCCAATCCGAAGGCCTACCGACAATCCGATACTGCAAAGCCCTCAGTCCTGCTGCTCCCAGGCATCTACGAGACCTGGGCATTCATGCGACCGGTGGCCAAGCTGCTGCGAGCGCAGGGCTACGACGTGCATGCGGTGGTCGACCTGGGGCATAACGGCGGAACCATCGAGGACATGGCAGCGCTGGTGGATGCCTACGTCCGCCGTGAGGCTCTGGATCGTTGCATCTTGGTGGCACACAGCAAGGGCGGGCTGATCGGGAAGCTGCTGCTGACCCGGCACAACGCGGGTGGCACGATCCAAGGACTCGTGACGCTGAATACGCCCTTTCAAGGCTCACCTCTGGCTCGCCTGCTCCCGCTGCCAGCCATTCGACTCTTCCTGCCGAATTCCCCGGAACTTGCCGACCTCGGCGCAAATCACCAGGTCAACCAAAACATAGTCTCGATCTACGGCAGGTTCGACCCCCATATCCCCGGCGGCAGCCACCTGGAGGGCGCCCATAACGTGCAGCTCGGCACGCGCGGTCATTTTCTTCCGCTCAGCGATACCCGGGCGCACAGCGCAATCCTCGACGGCATTCGTCTGCTCACGCGCTGACCGGACAGCTTTCGGTTCTGGGCGTGCGTGTGTCGGTGGTGACAGCAGATCTCCATCCCGTTAACTTGGCGGAGTGACCAAGCCATACTTCTTCTCCCCGTCTGCTGAGAAGATCGACCGTGAGCGGGTGCATCATTGGCTCAGTGAATTGTCTTACTGGGCCCAGGGCAGAACACGGGCAACTCAAGACGCCGCGATCGATGGATCCCGCAACTACGGTGTCTATGCGACACAGACTGGCGAGCAGATCGCCTACGCCCGCGTCATCACCGATGGAGCCACGTTCGGCTGGCTCTGCGATGTGTTCGTCGCCCCGGAGTGGCGTGGCCAAGGCATCGGGAAACTTTTGGCAGAAGGTGTCCTGAGCGATCTCGAGCCGCTGAACCTGACGCGAGTGCTGCTCTCAACTGGCGACGCTCACGAGCTATACGCGCAGTACGGATTCGAACCTTTGGCTGAACCCTCGAAAATGATGGCGAAAACTCGCAAGCCAAAAGCAAAGGACCCACAGTGATCACCATTCACATCCGCTATGAGATCGATGCAAACAAGATCTCAGACTTTGAAGAGTACGGCCGGCGCTGGATCCACCTGGTCAACAGGTTCGGTGGCAACCACCACGGCTACTTCCTCCCGAGCGAGGGTGACAGCGACACTGCATACGCACTGTTCACCTTCGAGTCACTGGCCGCCTACGAGCGGTACCGAACCGAATCGGCCGAAGATCCTGAATGCGTCGAGGCCTATCATTTCGCGCAGAGAACCCAGTGCATCCGAAGGTATGAGCGACGCTTCCTCACCCCGATGTTCGAATAACTCCAGACCAGGACAGACACAGCCAGGACAGTCACAGCCGAAGAAGGCACCCGAACATAGGAGAGGCCCGCGATCACGTGATCGCGGGCCTCTCCTCTTGTGAACTGATCAGCTACTGCGCAGCTCGGTGGGCCGCCAGGGCTTCCCTGCGCTGCTTCTGCTCCACGGGGTCTGGCACGGGCACCGAGGCCAGCAACCGCTGGGTGTAAGCATGCTGCGGGTTGGTCAGCACCTGTTCCCCGGTGCCATGTTCCACCAGCTCCCCGCGGTAGAGGACACCGATATGGTCAGCCAGCATGCCGACGACAGCAAGGTCATGGCTGATGAACAGCGTGGCGAAGCCGCGGCGTTCCTGCAGCTCGCTGAAGACCTCGAGCACACGTGCCTGCACCGAGACATCCAGTGCGGAGGTGGGCTCATCGGCCACAAGCAGCTCCGGATCCAGAGCCAGCGCACGGGCAAGGCTGGCTCGCTGCCGCTGACCACCGGAGAGCTCATGAGGGTAGCGCACGGCGTAATGAGTGGGCAGGTGCACCGAATCGAGCAGCTCGTTCACCCGAGCCTTCGTCGCCGCGGCATCGGTGGACTCACCGTGGATCAGCAGCGGCTCGGCGATGGCCTCCCCCACGGTCAGCAACGGGTTGAAGCTGGTGGCCGGATCCTGGAAGACGAAGCCCACGCGGGAGCGCAGCAGACGGAATTCGCGCTCCTTGAAGCCGACCATCTCGTGACCGAGCACGCTCAATGAACCACCGGTGGCGCGGGTCAGTCCCACGATGGCGCGGCCGATCGTGGTCTTGCCCGATCCGGACTCGCCCACCAGCCCAAGGACCTCACCGGGGGCGATGCTGAAGTTCACGCCCTCCACGGCGCGGAACCCAGAGCGTCCCAGCCGGCCCGGATAGACGATCTCCAGGTCACGGGCCTGGACCACCGGAGTGACCGGTTCGCCCGTCGACGCCGCCGGCGCGGGCCGGTAGACGGTCTGCGCGCCAAGCCGTGGCACAGCGCCCAGCAGGTGCTGGGTGTATTCGTGCTGGGGATTCGCGAACAGATCACGCACAGCGGCCTCTTCGACCACCTTGCCGTGATACATCACCGCGACCCGGTCGGCGAGGTCAGCCACGACGCCCATATTGTGGGTGATCAGCACGATGGCGCGGCCGAAGTCGTCACGGACCCGGCGCAGCAGGTCGAGGATCTCGGCTTGGACGGTGACATCAAGAGCAGTGGTGGGCTCATCGGCCACGATGACCTTGGAGCCCAGCGCCAGCGCCATGGCGATCACGACGCGCTGCTTCTGCCCACCGGAGAACTGATGCGGATAGTGGTCCACCCGCTTCTCGGGGTCTGGGATGCCCACAGTGCCGAGGATCTCGACGGCGCGTTCCCGTGCCTGCTTCTTGGAATACTTCCCGTGCGCGCGCAGACCTTCGGCGATCTGCCACCCCACGGTGAACACCGGGTTCAGCGCGGTGGAGGCCTCCTGGAAGACCATGGCGACATCGCGGCCGCGCACCTGGCGCAGCTGGGAGGGAGAAAGTTGGACGACGTCGTTGCCCTCGAGCACCACGGCACCGGAGACCGTCGCGTTATCCGGCAGCAGACCGAGGATGGACTTCGCGGTCACCGTCTTGCCCGATCCGGACTCACCGACGATGGCCAGCACCTCACCGGGCTGCACATGCAGGGTGACGCCATCTACGGCCTGGACCGGCTCGGCGTCGGTGCTGAAGCTGATCCGCAGATCGTTGATAGAGACGGCGGGCTCTGCCGCGGTGTTGGACTCGTTCTGATTCTGCACAACAGTCATCACGCAGCTCCCTTCATGGCCGTGGCGGTTTTGCGGGGCAGCTTTGAGGCCCGGCGGCGCATTCTCAGACGAGGATCGGAGAGGTCGTTGAGCGACTCCCCGACCAAAGTGATGCCCAGGACGAGCAGCACGATGGCGGCACCCGGGAACACGCCGGTCCACCAGATGCCTCCGGCCACGTCGGAGATGGCGCGGTTGAGGTCATAGCCCCACTCCGAGGCTGCCGTGGGATTGATGCCGAAGCCGAGGAAGCCCAGACCGGCAAGGGTCAGGATGGCCTCGGAGGCGTTGAGCGTGATGATCAGCGGCAGCGACCTGGTCGCGTTCCGCAACACGTGCCGGGAGAGGATCCGCGGAGTAGAGGCCCCCAGCACGCGAGCTGACTCCACGAAGGGCTCGGCCTTGAGGCGGACCGTCTCGGCGCGGACCACGCGGAAGTACTGCGGAACAAAGACCACGGTGATGGACAGCGCCGCCGCCAGGATTCCGCTGATGAAGCCGGACTGTCCGCCAGAGATCACGATCGAGACCACGATTGCCAGCAGCAGCGAGGGGAAGGCGTAGATCGCATCAGCGATGGTGACCAGGATCCGGTCGAGCCAGCCGCCGAGGTAACCGGAGATCAGGCCGAGCGCGATGCCCAGGAAGATCGAGGCCAGGACCGCGAGCAGCACCGTCAGCACGGCGGTCTGGGCACCCCAGACCACGCGGGAGAAGACGTCATAGCCGCCCACTGTGGTACCCCAGAGGAACTGCGCAGAGGGTTCCCCCTGACGCGGGAAATTTCCATCGGCGTCGGAGAGCTGGTTGAAGCCATAGGGCGCGATCAGCGGAGCGAGCACCGCCATGAGAATGAACATGGCGCAGAGCACCAGGCCGACGATGAGCATTCCGCGCTGGAGTCCCATGCTGCGGCGCAGCTGCCAGACCACGGGCAGGCGCTTCCAGCGGGGCTCCCGCGCGGCGATCTCTCCCTGGGCTACGGGGTCAGCTGGCAGTTGCGTGGAGGAATCAGTCATGGACTCAGACTCAGTTCCGGAGACGGGGTGAGGCATCGCGTCTGGCGAGTTGCCGGGAGTGGGAACGCTCATGCTCAGTACCTCACTCGTGGGTCGATGAGGGCCGCGATGACGTCCACGGCGAAGTTCGTCAGCGCCACGATCACTGCGAGCAGCGCGACGATCCCCTGGACCGCCACGAAGTCTCGGGCGCCGAGGTACTGCGCTAGCTGGAAGCCGAGTCCGCGCCAGCCGAAGGCGGTCTCGGTGAGAATCGCACCGCCGAGCATGAGCGCGATCTGCATGCCCATCACGGTGATGATCGGAATCAGAGCAGGCTTATAGGCATGCTTGCGCAGCAGCCGGCCTTCCCGCACACCACGTGAGCGCGCGGCGTCGACATAGTCCATGGACAGGGTGCCGATCAGGTTGGTCCGCACGAGCCGCAGGAACACTCCTGCGGTGAGCAGACCGAGGGCGACGGCGGGCAGCACGGCGTGGGAGAGCACATCGGAGATCAGGTCCCAGCGTCCGGTGCGCAGCGCGTCGATGATGTTGATGCCGGTGGAGCCGGAGATCCGGTCAAGCACCAGCTGAGTCTGTGTGCTTGCGCGTCCGCCCAGCGGGAACCAGCCCAGCCACACGGAGAACACGAGCTTGAGCAGCAGCGCGGCGAAGAACACCGGAGTCGCGTAGCAGAGGATGGCGAAGATCCGCAGCGTGGCGTCGGGGATCTGATCGCGGCGGTAGGCGGCGAAGCGGCCCAGCGGAATGCCGACCGCGAGCGCCACCACCAGGGAGAAGAAGACGAGTTCCAGCGTTCCGGTGCCATAGGTCACCAGGATTTCGCTGATCTCGCGGTTATCGGTCAGCGTCCGGCCGAAGTCGCCGGTGAAGATCTGACCGATGTATTCGAAGTACTGCACCATGACGGGCCGGTCATAACCGGCCTCGGCGAGGCGTGCGGCGAGCTGATCGGGAGTGAGCCGACCACCCACCGATGCGGAGATCGGGTCACCGACCACCCGCATGAGGAAGAAGACCAGCGTCACCAGGATGAACACGGTGGGGATGATCAACAGGAATCGCACCAGGATGTAGCGGCCCAGGCCGCCGCCACCGGAACTCTTTCCGGCGGCGGCGGTCGGAGCAGTTTGTTCAGCGATGGTCACGCTGGTCCTCTTCTCTCAGGGTTTTTCAATCAGTGCTGCGCTGGACCGCGAATTAGCGGGTCAGCGAGGCGTAACGGAACTTGAAGGATGCATCCAGAGTCACACCGGTGATGTCGTTGGCCGACACCGCCACCTGTGCACCCTGAAGGTACGGCAGGGTGGAGAGATCCTCAGCCACCATCTCCTGTGCTTCCTCGATCAGCGCAGTGCGCTCTGCCTCATCGGCAGTGCTCGTCTGCTCCAGGATGGTCTCCTGGACCTCGGTGTTGGAGTAGCCGTTGGCCAGGAAGTTGTCCTCCTGGAAGAACGGGGAGAGGTAGTTATCGGCATCCGAGTAGTCCGGGAACCAGCCGAGCTGGTATGCCGGGTAGACGCCTTCGACGCGCTCTGCGTTGTAAGTGTCCCAGAGAGTCGACTGCAGGTTGACGTCGAAGAGACCGTCGGCCTCCAGCTGGCTCTCGATCATGGCGTATTCCTCATCCGAGGAGTTGCCATAGTGATCCGGGCTGTACTGCAGGTTCAGCTCCACGGGAGTCTCCACGCCGGCCTCTTCCAGGGCAGCGGCTGCAGCTTCTGCATCCGGGCCACCCTCGCCGTCGCCGTACATCTCGAGCAAGGGCTCGACGGCGCCGGTCAGTCCCTCAGGGACGTAGGAGTACAGCGGGGTGTAGGTCCCCTGGTAGATCTCTTCGCTCAGTGCCTCGCGGTCAAGCAGGTTTGCCGCGGCCTGGCGCACTGCCAGAGCCTGCTCCTCATCAGCATCCTCGGTATCAGCGCCGAACGGCTGCGAGTTGAAGTCGAAGGTGATGTAGCGGATCTCGCCACCCGGGCCGTCATGCACGGTGACGTTCTCGTCCTCGCGCAGGTCACCGAGGTCAGTTGGGCTCAGGTTGCGGTAGGCGAGGTCGATGTCGCCTTCCTGCACGGCGAGCTTGAGCTGGGTCTCCTCGGTGAAGTACTGAGCGGTGACGACGTCGGTCTCAGGTGCTTCGAGCAGGCCGTTGTAGTCCTCGAATGCCTGGTAGCGGATGAGCTCGTTCTCGGTGTAATCCGTGATGGCGTACTGACCGGCGAAGGCGTTGCCCTCGACGATGTCCTCCGAGGAGGTGAGCTCGGTGGGTGAGAAGACGTCCTCATCCACGATCGGGCCGACGGGGGAGGAGAGGATCTGCGGGAAGGTCTGGTCATCCTCACTGGCGAGGGTGAAGACCACGGTGAGGTCATCCGGAGCCTCCACGCTCTCCAAGTTGTAGAGCAGCGAGGACGGGCCGTTGGGGTCTGCGATCTCCAGCTGACGATCGAAGGTGAACTTCACGTCCGAGGAGGTCAGCTCATTGCCGTTGGCAAAGGTCAGGCCCTCTTTGAGGGTGACCGTGTACTCAGTGGGTTCCGTGAACTCTGCCGATTCGGCGATGTCCGGTTCGACGTCCGGGCTGCCGTACGGGGTGTTCATCAGGAATGGGTAGACCTGGTTCTGCACCGAGAAGGAGCCGTTGTCATAAGAGCCGGCTGGATCGAGCGAGGTGACCACGTCGGTGGTGCCGACAGAGATGCTGCCGCCGCCGTCTTCTCCGTCGCTGCCACCGCCGTCGATGTTCTCGGTCTCTGCGCATGATGCGAGCACCAGCGCGAGAGTTGCGGTGAGGCCGACCGCGCTGAAGGCGCGGCGCCGCTGTCCGGTAGTTGCCATGTTTCACGTCCTTGACGGTGAGGGACGGTCAACGGCATGGAACGGCCGCGACCGGGGTCGCGGCGAATCGTCGTGCCCGCCAGCCATTGAAACACACAACTAACTCAATCCTTGTGAGCAGGAGCGCTTTTCGTTCCATCGTGCGGAATTGTTTTCCTCGCTGAAACGTCGTGATTCACCAAGGTCTGAGGAGTATTCTGCAACCGTCGGAGACCCCGTTTCACCGGGGTGACCAGTCGGCCTGCACCATTCCCTCACGGAGGAGACAGCCCCATGACCAGCATCGATATCCTCAAAGACATCGCCCAGCGTCCCCTCGACGAAGCCTTGGCGCTGCGCTCCTCGCTGACCCCGGAGCTGCTCAACGCGCACCCTCACCATGACAATTCAGTGGCCTGGTTGCTGTGGCACTCGGCTCGGGAGATCGACGAGCAGCTGGCAGCACTCTCAGGCGAAGCCACCGTCTGGACCGCGCAGGGCTTCGACCAGAAGTTCGACCTTGGACTCGCTGCGCATGAGATGGGCTTCGGGCATTCTGGCAGTGACGCCCGGAAGATCCGTGTGAACGATGCCGATCTGCTGTTGGAACATCTGCGCGCCGTGGTCGACGCGCAGCTGAGCTACCTGGACTCGCTGCGCGAGGAGGACCTGAGCGCGGTGATCGATGACCAGTGGGATCCACCCGTCACCCGCTCCTCGCGGCTGATCAGCATCTCCCTCGACGCCGTGGCCCATATCGCCCAGGCCGCCTATATCGCCGGGATGAAACCCGGAGCCTTCAGCGACTGACCCCTGCGCACCGCGGGCCGAAAGACTCGCGTCGTGGTTTAGTGGTGACATGTCAGCGCGCATCACCTCCATCGGGACGGCACTGCCCGCAACCGCAGTGTCACAGCAGGATCTGCGTGCCTTCTTCGCTGACCAGCCAGAGAACAGCAGACTGACTCGGCGGTTGATCGGGGCAGCGTTCGACGCCGCCGGGATCGAGACGCGACACACCGTGCTGACCGGACTCTCTGGCGCCCCGGATGGGGTCTTCGTCGGCGATGAGTCCACGCTGCTCTCCCCCACCACAGGTACCCGCAATGACCTCTACCGGGACGTGGCACCGGAACTCGCCGCTCAGGCAGCACGGGCAGCGCTGGCCCAGGGTGACGTCACCGCCGCTCAGATCACCCACGTGGTCACCGTCTCCTGCACCGGATTCTTCGCACCCGGCCTGGATTTCCGGCTAATCCGCGACCTCGGCCTGCCTGAGACCGTGGAGCGCAGCCATCTGGGGTTCATGGGCTGCGCCGCCGCTCTCCCCGCGCTGCGCCTCGCGAACCAGATCACCATTGCAGAACCGGCGGCCGTGGTGCTGGTGGTCTGCGTGGAACTGTGTTCCCTACATATCCGCGACACCGCAGACGCAGAACAGATCGTCGCGGCCTCTGTCTTCGCCGACGGCGCCGCCGCAGCCGTGGTCACCGCCGAGGAGACCATCGGCAGCCCAGGCGGCCTCTACCTTGATCGCTTCTCCACCACACTGACCAGCGAGGGTGAATCCGATATGGTCTGGACGATCGGTGATCACGGCTTCAATATGCGACTCTCCGCTGAGGTCCCGCGCATCATCGGCCGCGAGATCCGCGCCGCCGTCGAGAGTTTTCTGCGCGGTCAGGAACCACCCTCCAGGTGGGCGGTGCACCCCGGAGGTCGCAGCGTCCTGGACCGCGTAGAGACCGGCCTCGGCCTGGCACCCGATGCGATCCAGGCCTCCCGCGACGTGCTCCGCGACTACGGCAACATGTCCAGCGCCACCATCTTGTTCATCCTGCGGACCCTGCTCCACGACCCTGAGGTGGGCGGACCGATTGCGGCGCTGGCCTTCGGGCCCGGGCTCACCGTGGAAGCGGCCCTGCTGCGCAAGAGCAGGTGAATCGATGAGTCCACGGAATCTCTCGGTCCGCGATGAACACCTGCGCGAGCTCATGGACGACCCGCAGTGCGATCCGCAGCACCTCCACGCCACGCTGCGCCGCTTCGGGCTGGTCAATCGGCTCATCTCCGGCTGGGACCAGGTCTACCGCAGCCGGCTTCGACCCACGCTGCAGAACCTGCACCGGCCTGCCCGCGTGCTGGACCTCGGCTCCGGCGGGGGCGACGTGATCACTCGGCTCGCCCAGCTTGCCGCTGCTGACTCACTCAGCGTGCAATGGACGGGAGCCGACCCGGATCCGCGAGCCCATGCCGCGGCGAACGCCCGGGCGAAGCCAGGTATGACGTTCCTCTGCGCCGACGCCGATGAGCTGATCACACGCGGGGAGAGCTACGACATCGTGTTCTCCAATCACGTGCTGCATCATCTCAGCACCGATGAACTCACCGCGTTCACGGTGGCCTCGCGCACGCTCTCCACCGGGACGGTGCTGCACAGCGACATCGCGCGGTCTCGGCTGGCCTACGGCCTCTATTCCGTGGGCATCACACCGCTGGCGCCAGGGACATTCCTTCGCACCGACGGACTGCGCTCGATCCGGCGCAGCTACCAGCCTCAGGAACTCTCCGCGGCATTGGGCGAGGACTGGCAGGTCTCCACCCCCGCGCGTTTCCGAGTCCTCGCAGAGGCCCGCGGTCTTGGTTGAGGTCATCATCATCGGAGCCGGACCCGTGGGGCTGCTCATGGCAGCTGAGCTCTTCCGCCGTGGGGTTTCCGTCGAAGTCCTGGAACAGCGCGAGCAGCCATGGTCAGCCAGCCGTGCGATCGGGGTCCACGCACCGGTCCTCGCGGCGCTGGAAGCCTCGGGACTCACCGAAGCCCTGCTTTCCCGAGCCATCCGCGTCACTCGCGGTGAAGCCCGCTCTGAAGGCCGTGTTCTCGGCACGGTGCGCTTCGATCGGCTCTCCACCCGCTTCCCGTTCGTCGCCACCTTGCCCCAGGCCGCCACCGAAAGCGTGTTTTCCCAGGTCAGCCCCTACCCCCGCCGTGGGGTCTCGGTCACGTCGCTGCACCCTGGTGCGGATCATGTGGACCTGGAGACCAGCGCGGGAGACCGACGTGCCGCCTTCGTCGTGCTGGCGGGGGGTCCGCGCTCCCGTGAACTGGTCTACCGCCGCGCAGACACTCATACCTATCCAGACCGGTACCTGATGACCGATGCGCAGGTCTCGGCCAGTCATGACCCCCAAACCGCCGTGGTGAACCTCGACGCCGGCGGTGTGCTTGAATCATTCCCGCTGCCGGGACAACAGCGCCGCTTCGTCACCTGGGACTCCCCCGTTGCCTCCACCGATCCTGAGCAGCAGCATCTGCGGATGCAGCGCCGTCTTGCCGAGACTGAGGTGGAGATGGGCGAGGTCACCGGCTTCGGAGTGCGCCGCTTCGTAGCGCCCAGGCTGCGCAATCATCGGCTCATGGTGATCGGTGATGCCGCCCATGAGGTCAGTCCCATCGGCGGACAGGGCATGAACCTCGGACTCCTGGATGCGGCAACTCTGGCACCGGTGCTCACCGAATGGATCCGGGCCGGCAAACCACCACGTGAAGCCTTGCGACGCTGGGAACAGAACCGCTTGAACTCGGCCCGCCGCGCGGCACAGCTCGCAGCCCTGAACACCCGGCTGGGCCGCCCCGCGAAAGCCCCCACGAGTGCGCTGCGTCGCAATGGTGTCCGGTTGATGCTCGGGCCCGGCGCTGGAACTGTCTTTGCCCGTGCCTATGCCATGGGTTTCGACGCCGCGGGTCGGGCCCCCGCCATCAACCAGCCAGGGACCCTCCAGCGGCCACCAGCTGTGCCGCCAATAAGAGCGCCGAGAGCATGACCAGTCGGAACAGCACCCTGGAAGAGTGACCGCGGGTCGCCAGGACGCACGTGGCCACGGCAACCCCCAGCACAAGTCCGAAGAAGATCCAGGAGATCACCGGGACTGCGCCGAGATTCGCTCCCACCGGCCCCAGCGTGACCGCCAGCGCCCCCGCCAGTACGGCGGCTGCCGCGAGCGCCGCGGAGACCTGCACACCTAGCCGGTGCGGCAGGCCCGAGATGCCGGTGCGGGCGTCGTCGTCGAGGTCTGGCAGCACATTGGTCAGATGGATCGCGGCTCCCAGCGCAGCGCCCGCCAGCCAGGCCCAGGGGGCGGCGAAGCTGGGTTCCGGCGCCGCAAGGGTGGCGAAGGAGGGGAACAGCCCGAAGCTCAGGATGAAGGGGGCGAGCGAGAACACCGTGGCCTTGAGCCCGGCGTTATAGGCCCAGGCCGAGGCGAGGAACACCGTATGCGCGCCCAGCAGTCCTAGCCCCAGCGGCGCCGAGAGTCCGAGTGCCAGCAGGACACAACCCGCCGCCGCGATCCAGGCTGTGCCGATGCTCAGCTCACCGCGGGCCACGGGTTTATCCACACGACCCACCGCCCGGTCGCGTTTGGCGTCGAGAGCGTCATTGGAGATGCCCACCGAGAGTTGGCCGGCGAAGACCGCTGCGGCAAGCAGTGCGATCCGCCACAGCTCCAGGCCTACCGAGACCGCCAAGGCTGCTGCGAGAACCGTGACCACTACTGTGGGCCCGGGATGAGAGGATCCCCACAGGCCACGGATCACTTTCAGGTACGCCATCAGCTCAGTCTCTCACCCCGCTGCCAGCACTTACCCACCACTCTGGGAGGGCCCATGAACAGCACTCAGCAAGCACAGGCGATGGCCGGTCTTCTCGGCGTCGCCGGGGTCATGCATTTTCTTCGGCCCGAACCTTTTGATGCGATCGTCCCGCCCCAGCTGGGGCACCGGCGTGCCATCACCTACCTCAGCGGGGTGGCAGAGCTTGGTTGCGCCGCACTGCTGGCAGTCCCCGCCACCCGCCGCACCGGAGGGTGGTGCACTGCGGCGTTGATGATCGCCGTGTATCCGGCGAACATCTATTCGGTGCAGAGATACTGGGCCAAGCCGAAGGCTCGCGCCGTTGCCATTGCCCGACTGCCCCTGCAGGTTCCGCTGATTCGGGTGGGATGGAACATCGCTCGCCAGGGCACGTGAATAAGGGGCCGCGGTTCGACACAGACCGGGGTCCCATGTCTACCGTGGGAGGACGTGCCAGTCGGAGCTGCGCCAGCAGAACTGCGGCTTCAGCGTCTCAAGCCATCATTCGCCGCCAGCTAAGGAGCACCTGAGGCTGTGTCCACACCAGCGAACGCGTTCCACATCATGCTTCTTGCCGACCCGGGACTCCCGACCCGGCGCGTCAATTCGATCAAAGAATCTTTCACCACCGAGGCGCGAAAGATGATCGACGGCGAGGTCACGGTCACCTCGGAAACCCGGATGCTGCGCATCCGCCCCGATGACACCCTGGACATCAGCGCGGTCCGTGAGATCGACCAGGACCACGCGGATGCCGATGCGGTCATCATGCTGACCGAGATCCCCCGCCACACCAAAGGCCACCCGCTGATCTCCGAGATCTTCCCGGAGCAGAAGGTGGCCATCGTCTCCTGTCCCACGCTGGGCGCCTGGGCCACGAAGAGCCGCATCCAGAAGGTCTTCACCGGTTCACTGCTCCGTCTGCTGCCCGAAGGTTCACGCCCGGATCCCGCCGGATACGACAAGCGCTGGAGCCAGTGGAAGTCCACCGAGCGTGGGGAAGGCCTTGGACTCTTCGCTCATACCTTCACCGGTGGCCCCCGGACGGTGCTTGGCATGGTCCTGGGCAATGACCCCATGCGCGCGGTCCCCAAACTCACCAGCGCACTGGCAGCCGGTGCTGCCACGGGCGCCTTCGGCATCTTCTACAGCTCCATCTGGCAGATGGCCGACGCCCTGACCCCGCTCCGATTGCTGTTGGTGGGACTGGCCGCTGTCATCACGATGATCTTCTGGCTGATCGTCCGCGATGGCCTCTGGGACAGGCCGAAGAATCGCAGTCTCGCCACGGTGGTCACCCTGTACAACGGATCCACCGCGATCACCCTGTTGTTCTGCATCCTGGCGCTCTACATGATCCTCGTGGCGTTCATCTTCCTCGGCGCACTGGTCATCATCGACGCCGAATATATGGCAAGCGTGATCGGCAGCGACGTGAGTCTCGCGAACTATCTGCACATCGCCTGGTTCAGCGCCGGACTAGGCGTCTTCGCAGGGGCCATCGGGTCAAGCTTCGACGCCGGTGTAGATCTGCGCCGACTGACCCATGGCCAGCGTGAACGGCAGCGCCAATACACGGAGAGTGCATGAACACAGAACACGATCTTCAGCAGTCACTGACCGCCCTGGACGGACGCGGCTACGCCTCGTATAAGCAGCTGCGGGGAAGCTACTCGCTGGGGAGCTATCAGTTGCGCATCGACAAGGTGCAGGTCGATCCCTTCGCTCCCCCTTCACTGATGCGTCTGCGGCTGCCTCGCGCCGAAGCTGGCATTCCCGCAGATCTGCTGGATGACCACGCCGGACGCGTCGCGACGGCCGACTATCTCACCAGGGCTTTCGCTGCCGCGGTGCGGTCCAGCAAGAGCGACTCCATCAGCATCGGCCGGCCGGGCCAGCAGGTGCTGCAGCGTTCAAGCGTGGCGATCACCGAGGAGTTCATCGAAGCGCGGTTCGCCGTGGAGCTTCCTGCCTCAGGTCGCAAGGCTCTCGGCCGCAAGGCCGCCCAGCTCCTGACGCATACGCTTCCCGAGGTCGCGGATTCAGCGCTGCGTCACTCGAGCCTCGACTCTTCCGACCTCCGACACCATGTCACTCTGCTCCGCGATCAGGAGGCATTGCGTGCGCAACTCGCAAAGGCACAGCTGGTCTCCTTTGTAGCCGATGGTTCGGTGCTGCCGCGGCGTTCCGGAGACTCCGACCTTCCGTTGTCCGCCGAGGCCGTTCGCTTCAGCAGCCCCGAGTCGCTGCGGGTCAGCTTCGATCTCCCGAGCGGGAAACGGGTCACCGGAATGGGTGTTCCGGAAGGCGTCAGCGTGATCGTCGGCGGTGGATATCACGGCAAATCCACGCTGCTGCGCGCCATAGAACGCGGGGTCTACCCCCATATCTCCGGTGATGGCCGGGAGTGGGTCATCACCCGCTCCGAGGCCGTATCCATCCGTGCTGAGGACGGACGCGCCGTCACCGGGGTGGACATCTCGGCGTTCATCTCCGGGCTGCCCTCGGCCACCGATACGCGTAGCTTCTCCAGCACCAACGCCTCCGGCTCCACCTCCCAGGCGGCAAATCTGGTGGAGGCCGTGGAAGCCGGGACGACGGCGCTGCTCATCGATGAGGACACCTCCGCCACGAACTTCATGATCCGCGATGAACGGATGCGGCAGCTGATCCC
>Ga0265797_10000710_pt1 | contig 60719 bp, 65 predicted proteins | sample P2T30metagenome_FD_192433 | JGI IMG/M metagenome (GOLD analysis project Ga0265797, IMG submission 192433) | Plant litter microbial communities from East Loma Ridge, Irvine, California - P2 T30 | ecosystem: Environmental > Terrestrial > Plant litter > Unclassified | place: USA: California... | reverse complement strand
GAGGTGTGAGTCGAGGGGTGGAGAGTGGAGACAGCGGGTGCCTGAGGACGACGATATGGTGCAATGCTGTAGCCTGGCTAGCAACAAAGAGTATGGGGTTCAATTATCGTTCGACAAAGGTGGTGGTGTTGTTGTATACGGAGAGGGGCGGAGGAGTGATGTGATGTGATGAGTCGGCGAGGCGGTGCTGCTATCAGGGTGCCGTCTTCGGAGAGAGAGGGCAATGACGAAAGCGCCGGGTGTCACGCGGACCTAGGCTGGCCGACTGATGGTATGGGGATGGGAGGCGTGAGGTGTGTTGTCTGAGATGGGAGTTGTTGTTGTCGCTATTAGGTAGGTCGATAGGTGGGTAGGCAGGTGTGAGGTGCAACGGTAGATCGCAATGTGCTCTCGTCGGTCAAGTGTTGGTCGTCGCCGGGTCAAGGCAAGGAATGCGGGAGCTGGGTGAAACACAGCGGAGGAAGGAGCGGTGCGATGCGATCAACAAAGACGGCAGGAGCGATGGTGGGTGGTGGCGATTAAAGGTAGAGAGACGGACGGAAGAGGAAAGAGACGGGAGTTATAGTGGCAGAGTGGTGGTGGTAGTAGTAGCAGTGACAGTTGGGCAGTGGTAGTAGTAGCAGGCAGTAGTAGGAGAGGATGGTGGTGGTGTTGATAGCGGTGAAGATGGGCCAGGTGCTTGCGCTTCGGTGCTCGTGGACGACTTGACTTGGACTTGCGAGCGAGCGAGCGCTGGCTTAACACACTAACAGGACTAACGATGGCCCCAAGTGGGTCTTTGCTACGACTGGCTGCGTCTGATGCGAGGTGGAGACTGGAGAGCTAGAGCTGGCCGCCTGCGCTAAACATACATGAGCCTCGCCGCCGGTTGGTAATGGAAATTGAGCCCGCCCGCGCCACTTTCGGAGACAAGGCACCGCCCAAACCACGCCGACCAAGGCACCGCCAACCAGCACCAACCACCAGAGCACATCATCGCCTTCGTCATACTATGGCGTCTGTCATCAACCCATCATGCGTCTTTGACCTGATTCTTCCAGAGACTGCCACCATCTTCCACCATCGGTCATACAGCACTCGACAAAGCCATGCCTTTGTTTCTGTTGCCTATCCACCGCGAGTCCTGACCGACTACGGCGAGCGGGTGCTGGCAGGGCTTGATGAGACACGGAGACATCGGCTACCTCTACCAGCGGCAACACAACGCTGCAGCAGCACGAATACAATGATACCTGCTCTGCCCGTTGCTGTGCTCCCTCTGAAACACACAACACCATCAGCACGTAAGCTCAAAAGGAACCCCTCCTTGCCCTATAGCAGCCGCCCATCAGGTACAGTACAGCTTTATCAATAGATCTCTACAGGTATACGTATCTACTACTGTATCATGCCTACCAACCACAAGCCGCCGCCGGGCTGTGCTGGCTGGCGGCCTTTGTTTCATTTCAACACGGCGTCACGCGCAGGTTCAAAGAAACAACAATTCCCTCCTTGTCATTTGCCTGTACCACGAGACGCGCTGGCTCTTCTGCGGGCTCGCACGATTGAAACATTGCACGGTTGGTGGGGGAAAAGGTCTCCAATATTATTAAGACATGCCAGCTATTGCTCTTCACGTATTGCTGCGTCAGTCCTCGTGCTCTGTGCTTCACCATCAATGTCTCCTGTCCTAGGTATCCTCTCCGTCAAGTTGTCTGCAACCCCTTTCCTTTCCTTAGGCAAGCAATCAGGCAAGACAAGACAGCGCTTTCTCCACATGAGCTTCTCGTCTGTCTTATCCATCAACGTCAACGTTCCAACAAAGCACAGCGGCAAAACCGCGCTTCCACGTCAACAGACTGCATCAGCTGCAAGCAGGACGATAACTGTAGTTCACCTATCCTCTATCTTGCCTTTGATAGTTGATACCGATCCACGGGGCTGGCCCCAATAAGCAGCAACCCTCTCGCCACCTCGAACACGCTATCAGCAAATGGCAACCTTCCCCACGCCACCCTCACAAAGGCGTCTTCATGCACATGCACATGCACACGCACATCCCCGGCCGGCTGCAGGCAGTAGTTTAGCACTTGTGCAGTTGCATAACAAGCGCTCCTCTTCCTCTCTCTCTTCAATCGGCTCTCTTGGCTTCCCCGTAGCGCGCCGCCCGCATGTCTCTTCCTTTGTGTCGCCCTATCTTTACACCCGAGATAAAAACCAAAAGAGGCTTCTGGCAGGAAGGCAGGTACAAAGAGCGCACGCGACCGGATCCAGGGCCTATACTTTTCGTAGGAGAGAGGGAGTGGGAGTGGGATGTGGCAGGCGGAAGCTTTATCGCGCCATTCATTCTAGATGCTTCCGCCCAGCCCTCTCTGATCAAGGTACAGTACCATTTGGGATAGCTTTCCATTGATACGATTCGATCTCTTGAACAGCTGTTCTGTTGCCTTCCCGCCACCCCCGTGAGGTACTCAATCTCAATCAGCAGACATATCTGCTCTGTTCAACAGCGTGTACCTGAACAGTTCTCATCAATAATCCCCTTTCCATCAATCCATCGCTCCAATCCGCCGCTCCATGCGCGGTGCACGCGCACGTGGGTAGGGCCATCGGAAACCTCGGGGCTCCGGCAAGTCTCGAGCCAGAGAGAGCCAGACCAAACAACAAAGCCGTCTGGCGCACGGGGCTTCTGTTCTGCGCTGTGCTGTGCTGTGCTCTTGCTTGCTTGCTCCCTCTCCTGACCTGACATGACATGACATGACCATGTGTCTGTCGCTCAACTCCTGTTCGTTCGCTCGCTCGCTCCCGTCCGCTTTGTTCCTGTTCCTGAATATGGATGCACGAATTGATTGAAAATCCTAATAATCCCGGAGCCGAAGAGCCGACGTGAGTCCAGAAGCCGTTCTGTCCCGCGCCTCCAGTAGTTTAACAATCAAAGCATGCATGAGAGCGTGCATGCACTATTGGACTTTGAGTCTTCTCTCCTGCATACTGCACTGCTAAGGCGAGATGAGATATGAGCGGTGAAGGGGATGGGAAATCAAGAGGGAGATGTTTCGCAATCAACACACCATCAAGTCAATTGGCAGCAAAGTATGGATTGAGTGGGCGAGATTGGGTGTTGCATTCTCAACATCTCATCTATTGTGCATATGTACTGCCGTTGTCGCGAGCCTGTGGTAGACTTGAGATTCTCGAAATGTCCTTCGTTTGTTTGTCGGTGTAGTTCTGATATCCAGATTTCTCAGCGATTCGCTGTTGATGTTGATTATTACTGTGGATCAAGGTTCTATCCTTTCCCATCTGTGATCGCAAAACAACAAACAACAGTAATGCTATCACTATCACTCCCTGTCACCCGTCTGCCATGGCACCGCGCAGGTTAATGACTTCACGCATGCGCCGACGTTGCGATTATTGCAGCCGGAAGAAAAGGCACTTTCGTTCCTCGATGTTTGGTACACCGCATTCTCATGCACGATGCCTCCCCTTCCGAGTCGTTAGTGCATTTTTCTCACTTTCTTACCGTCTTCTCATAATTATTCTCCGAATACCTTCTCATTCATTCACACCGGTATTGAATTGTCATGGATCATGAAAAAATCCCATACCCGCCGAAAGCGCATCCCCATCGCCATCGACATCTAATCACACATGTTGACCGTCTATTCCCACATATGCAAGACATTGTCCTGTCATGTCCCTTCACCTGCGAGCCTGCAGACAGACAGACTAAGCAACACCGCCACGTATGGTTGGGCTGGCATGTCGGCCAGCATCATGCCTGGCTCTGCATGTGTAGCGGTTCTCTTGATCCTCGATGCCGATGCGATGCGAACAACAAAGACCAAGAAACGGCCCAACCCGTCCACGTACATGCGGCTTTGTTGTTGGCACGCGCAGGAGCCGCATGATACAGACGGGAGTAAACAGCAACATCAGGTATCGGTAAGGATCTGCGATTCGTTGCGCGATCGCGAACTTCACAAACGCCATCCTGGCCTTTGTCGTGTCCTTCTGAGTCGAGTCGTGAAGCTTTTCTTCTCTCTCTCTCTCGGTCTCTTGCCTTGCCTTGCCTTGAGGCTTTCGTTCGTTCCCTTCCCTCCCTTCCCGTCTTCAGCTGCCAGCCCTGCTTAGTTGCCGCTAGGGCTCGTGACTATCGACGACTTGCATGGAGGATTGCCAATGGTTTGTGTCACTTCTTTCGAAGGCTGCTTGGAATTCATTTATCTTTTCTTCGTTTGGTTGCGATTCTGTAGACCGCTGTTTGGGAAGGGTGAGCGCATCGCTAAATGTCTTGTTGCGCGTGGGTGTTTCTCGTTTCGTCTTCACATTCGCAATTGCAATTTATCAGCGCGCCTGCTCGAGACTCCTGTTATGCATCCTGAGAGCGTCTTGCAATCACGCTCACCTCTAACACGAATTTCGCGATAATCAACATCACTTCGAAAGAAGATCTCCACATCCACATGTCAAAGAGGCTCTGGCCAGAAAGAAACTCCACCAGCCGCTGCACCGCACCGCACCCGCCGCGATCTCCCGCACAAAAACCCATACCAAAAAGTCAGTACCTTGGACAGTATCCACCACCACCACCCACACGGAAAATCGGTATCCACTCCCACATTTTTCTCACGATCCCCGAATCTTGGTTCGACTGTTTGCGCACCGGAAACTCTCTTCCACGTCTTTTTCTTGCTTGACTCTGCTTGTCAAGGCCTTTTCCCCCTACATTAGCGCCAACATCGTTCACCGCCACGCGCACTACCGGTTCTTCTTTTTCTCTTCCGGAATCCCACCACCACGATCTCACCAGAGTCACCACACCACATCACAAGCCGCACGGCCTCTTGAAAGAAAAAAAGAAAGCAGCCCAACGAGCGAGCCTCTCTGCGCCGCGTGTGTGCACTGTTGGTCATTTGGGATTTCTCGGACTCTAGTCACTCAAGACAACTTTCTCTCACCGTTGGAGACTCTCGACACCTGCCGGCTAAAGCGCATACCTGTGACAAGGAAGGACTTGCCTCTTCGCCACCTGACAATATTCACATCTTGTTCTCGTACGGCTCTACTTGACCGCTATCTCCCTCGCCAACAAATTCTCGCGCGACCGCTATGGCTTCGAACATGGAAGGCGTCCGCTGCGTTTTGCTCGATATCGGTAAGTGTGCACGTGTGTTGCGTATGAATTCTCGTATCTGGTGCGCCACTGCGCGACCATGGCTTGGGCAGCAGAGTAGGATGAAGAATTCGCTCTTGCAATATTTCGCCCGGCCTTGTCGGCTTTGGTGCTCTAGCTGGTACTGCTCTGGATCTGCTCTCTGTGTGGCGAAAGGGCCTCACTTTTTCTCGCTTCATTGATGGAGAAGATTAATGACGATCGCGACCACGACGACAATCTCCATAAAAGTCCGGAAGCTTACGTATGTTTTCTGCCTTGTAGAGGGTACGATCTGCCCGATCTCGTTTGTGAAAGAAACACTGGTAGGTCCATCTTTCAATATCTCGAATCTTTCCCTTTTCCAACCGCAAGTCTGAAGTCTCTCCAATCATGAGCAAAAAAGAAGAAAGAACCCAAGAATCACACGTTTCCCTTTCCCACATCTTACGATGAGTACGCACGACCATCCTTCGCACAGGTATCGCCAGGACAAGAAATCCGCAAAATCCAAGACTGAATAGAACTCTCCATGCAGTTCCCCTACGCTCTCGCCGCCCTCCCCACCGTCCTCGCCACCCAATGGGACAACCCAACCTTCCTCCCCTACCGCGCCGCCTTCCCCACCGAACACGCCTCCTCTCCGGCAGCCCTCGAAGCGCACGTCCGCGACCTCACAGCCCGCGACGTCAAAGTCGCCTACCTCAAAAATCTGCAAGGCTACCTCTGGGAAGACGGCTACGCCAGCGGCGCGTACGCCACTCCCCTGTTCGGAGACGTCGTCCCTGCGTTGAAAGCTTGGAGGGCGCACGGCAAGGGCGTGGCGATTTATAGCAGCGGGAGCGTTTTTGCGCAGAAGCTATTGATGAGGCATGTTCAGACTGGGGAGAGGGAGGATGGGAAGAAGGAGTCTGAGGATTTGGAGGGGCTTGTTTCGGGGGGTTGGTTTGATACTGTCAATGCTGGGTTGAAGGCTGAGAGGGGGAGTTATGAGAAGATTGCGCAGGCGTTGGAGGTGAGTTTTTTCTGCTTGGTCTCGTTTTCTTGTGTGTTGTGCTGGGGGTATGTGGTGCTGACTGCTGTGTGTTTCTAGCTCGAGCCCGCCACCATCCTCTTCCTTAGCGACAACGTCAAGGAGGTCCAGGCTGCGATTGCTGCTGGCATGAAGTCCCTGGTGGTTGATAGGCCGGGCAACGCAGCACTTTCTGCGGAAGATAAGAGCCGCTTCCAAGTGGTGGACACCTTTGAAAAGATCTCTCTGGCTTGAATGAACCGTTCAATTGCTCGGATGGTAATTAAAGAAACAGTGGCAAAATGGCTAGTTCAAAAGTGGCAAGAGGTTGTGTACCCATATCTACTCCCAAGCATTTCGTACTGCTCGCGAATCGCCACATAGCCATCCAAGCCGCCGTACTGTTCGGTCTCCACCAATGCATCAACTCTACGCCCTTTCCGCAATAGCCCACCAATTATCCTTCTCATACCCAGCCTCAACAACCACCCCACCAGCCGCCCTCACATTCTCCTCCAACTCGCCCTGCCGGTAAAGATGATAATAACGATGGAAGGTCCTATCAGCCTCCTGCGGCTTCTGCTCCTCCCCATCCTCCTTCTTTCCTTCACCCTCCTCACCCGCCCCCTGATCACCACCCTTCCTCCCCCTCCTCCCCTTCGGTTTCTTAACAACCTTCCCCTTCATAACCCAAGGCACCATAACATCCTGCTCCCCACCCTCTCCCCAACCCCTTCGACTCCCCTCCTGCTCCAGCGCCCAGACGTACACGAGCGCTTTGCCGCCGGGTTTGAGGTGTGCGAGGATGGAGGCTATGGCTTCGGAGCGGCGCTCGCTGGTCGAGAGGTGGTGGATGACGGCGATGGAGATGGCGAAGTCGAAGGTCGCGAGCGGGTGCGGCAAGGCGAGGATGTCGGCGACGGCGACGGCGTGCGGTTGGTGGGCGACGGCGATGGCGGCGAGATTGGTGGATCTGTTGGGGGAGTGGCATGAATGGGTTAGTGGATGAAAGTCTTTCGGGTATGTCTTTTCTTTTTTGGGCTTTCCGTTGTCTCCATTGCCAATTCTCGAGGGGAAAAAAAAGAACCAAGATGCTGGTATTATTTGTGCGTGTCGTGACGTTTCCCCATCCTGAAGAGAACTGCTGGAAAGAAGATCGACAGTCGCAGCATGCGTGCATGTATGAGATCCGTCCGATTGAGCACTCCAGAAGGAATCCTCTTCTTCTGTAAATGTCTTCCTCTTTCCTTCCCCCAAAATATACCCAGAGCACGTCCACCAAGAAGAGAGAGTGGCAAGGACTTACCGATCAGACGCCACAATGAACACATCCCGATTCACAGCCAAGTACTTTCCATTGCCGCAGCCTACATCCAACCCAACGGAGCCGGGCTCGAGGTTTTGCAAAAAGCGTTCGATAATGGGCCAGGGCTATTCGGAAGGGGGAGAAGAAGAATGAAATCAGTTTACTAGATTCTGTTTATATGTTCAATTGGTAAATTTTGGTATTGAAATGGGCAACTAGGGAAAATGAGGATAAAGTTTCGTTATGCCTGGCAATGTTTTTTTTTTCCCGATCTTGAAAGAGTGAAACCAGGGAAATGATCTTGATGGATGATGGAGAAAAAAGACGTGACATGTACTACACCTACTTTATATCTCGTCGAAGAAAAATGCGACGCGATCTGCTCGTAGACGCTGTGGACGTGCTCTTCCTCGTAGGCTTCTTGGCCGGGAGTGGCGGCGGCGGCGGTATTCGAGGACTCTTCTGCAGACATCGTCGTCGTCGTGCGGTCGTGAGAGTAGACTCTACGAGCTTCCACTTTCACTGGATGGTCATGTGATGTCGGGAATCCTGGTGAGTGAGGATGCAATTCGATTATCCGGCGCCCATTTTTGGAAGGAGATGGTCTGTGCGCGGCTTTTCTCACTGGGCCAGGCAATTCTGGACCAACCTCACTTGTCTTGCCTTGCTGGTCTTTTCCTTTGTTCTACAAGTCGGACATATTGGTCGAAGTAGCAATTACAAGCGATGCAGCGAAGTGCATTGCACGATGAAAGGATCTCGCTCACGTCTGATTACGACGATGCAAAGCAGAGCAACCCTGCACTTGCCCGGCTTTGTTCGCAGATGAGCTACAGGTCTTCTCATGTAGCGAACAAAGGCGCAAGTTCGCAAAAGTCCAAACGACAACGAGGGTGAGATTGCGCGAGACTGTGGTCAAAGAAGCCATGCGAGATTTGGTAGAATAAGTACTATCATTATATGGATAAGCTGTACTGTAGCAGCAGCCGTAATTTCTCATTGTACTGACAATGGTATGGGGAATAATAATAACAAGGAAATAAGAAAAAAGCCATCAAATCGTATGCCTGGGCGTGAGAGACAATAAGGCGGACGTAGAAGAATAGTAACAAAAAAAAGGGAAATTGACAAAAGGAAAAATGCTTCGCAATAAGGAAGCGTCGTGTCCGCCCTTCTCTTACTCTTCCTCATTCTCTCACTCACTCTTCATCTGTTTCACTTCTCTTCTCGTCGGTCGGCATCCTGCAAAGGCAAGCAAGCAAGCCCTTTTGCATTCCCATCTCTTTATCTTCCCTTCCGTCCGGCGTTGATTGTCCGACGTACAGCACACACGCATCTTCTTCCCCAGCAAACAACTCCCACAACTTTCAAAGCTGGTCTTTGCCCACAGAGTCTCAAGCCCTTGAGGACAAGAGAATCTTTCGACAAGAAACGCAAAAAATAAATAGAGAAATCTTCAGCCATGGTGCACAGAAACGCACACAAGAAATTCGGACGAGTAGCCGATGGCCGAATCCGCAAGAATTGGACTCAACACCCCTTCGGACCGCCCAGGTCTGCACTGTCGGAGACCAAAGGGTTCCAGAACCCCAATGTGCTGTGCTGGCGGAACTCGATGCTGCAGTGCTTGCTGCACGTTCCTGAGTTCTTCCACTACCTGTCCCGCCCGGAGAGGTGTACGAATCCGCGGTGCCACGACCCCAGAGCCAAGAAGGACCTTTATCGTTGCGTGTATTGCGCTCTGCGAGAGCTAGCGTTGCATTACTGGGCGTCCACCAGCACGGGCTTCAAGATGGAAAAACTCGGAGCTTTTCACAGAGCCATGGAGTTGCACCCAGGACGCAATCCAGGAGACGGTGGGAACTACTCGTTTCTGACCGCGGGCCAGCAGCACGATCCCCATGAGTTTTTCACTGGTTTGACCAACATGCTCGAGTATCTCAACGACCCGCACGAGATCGATCGCATCGAGTGAGTTGCCCTTCCCCTGTAGTGATGTAAAGACACATAATGTCGACAGAAAGCTGACTTCTTCACAGGACAGTGAACGCCCGAGGAGAATGTGTCAAGGGTGAACTCATCCGAAACGTAGCCACCGATCGTTTGTTCAGAATGTCGTTCAAGAGGCAATGGACCTGTCAGGACTGCGGCAAAATCAACACCCGCCGCGATGTCGCAAATTGCTTGCAACTTCCAATGCCGCCAACCAGACTGGACGATCGCAACCTGACACACTTTATCGCAGAGTATTTCAGGCCCGAAGCCGTGGAGATCGCCTGTAGTTCGGCTCAATGCAGCAATGTGAGCAGGTGGCGCGCCCGGGACACTGTCATCACTGCTGGTCCGGAGATCCTGGTGATCCAGATGGTCCGCATGAGGACGGACGATTACGGACGTAGTTCCAAGGTGAGATATTCTGTGGTACCCGACCATCGATTGGACCTGTCGCAATATACTGCAAGGGTCCGCGGCACTGACAGCAACATGGCGCTGAAGTATGAGCTTCACGGCATCGTGTCTCATAGGGGTGATACTTTGCAAAGTGGACACTACATTTCGACGGTGAGGTGTCAAAACGGAGTTGATTTTGCCTGCGCCAATGACAGTATCATCACCAACCTTGGAAGGGACGCGGAGCAGATCTTCAAAGCCGCAGAGACCAGAACTTGGCAATCGTATGTCCTGGTATACCAGAAGGTCGGCGGCAAGATGGCGAAATGTATATAGATCCATCAATCAGAAGTTCGTGCCGTTACTAGCGAGTTCAGAGACAGGAAGAAGTGAGCGTGCCCTGGAGAGTGCGAGGTCGTTGCAGTAGGTCTCGATTCCGATGTTGACTACTGTGCTGTGCTGTGCTGTGCTGTGATGTGTTCCAGCTCCAGACCAGTCCAAGCTCATGCTATAGTCATTAGCCATGTTGTTAGGTATGTTGTGGAGTGAGCTGGAGCTGAGCGGTACAGCCTCACCACGCTCAATCAAGCCAGACCAAGAAGCGACCGTCCGCACCATCATGAAGTCCAGGCGTAGAAACCTCCGAGATATGGAAGGGGACCCCGTAAGCATGTATCCGCAGCGCGAGATCACAGCTTCGGCATCTCAGGAACATCCTCCGGGTCCAACTCGAGCGGATGGCGAGCCGAAAGATTCGACGGCCTTCTCAGACTGGGGAAACTCCCCGACCTCATCGGCGGCGTGAAAGCATGCGGCGAAGTAGGCTGGCTACCGCCACCCACACGCGCCGACTGCATCCGCTTGGGCGCCATGGCGTGGTCGCCGTGAATGACCTGGCCGGCGAATGGCGAGGCGGTGATGATGGTGTCTGCGGAGGGTGTAGGCGGGGGAGTGGGAGAGTGGGAGCGGAAGAGAGGGTGAATATGGGCTTCTTGGCTGCTGGAGCTTTGGGAGCTGTTGCGGTGGAGGAGGAGTGGAGGGACGGGGAGGGTGTCGGTCGACTCGTTGGGGAATCTGAGCTTCATGGGCGATTGCATGGGCGAGTCCGGGAGGGGCTGTTTCTCGGGCTGGTCGTCGGTTGAGGGAAAAGGTCCGTCGAGGGGTTTTGCGGGAGAGACTGGGCGGCTGCCAGGAATGGGCTCTAGCTTCTTCTTCTTCAAGCCGGTCGTTGGGCTCGTCACGAATGGGTTAACGAACCCCTGCTCGACGGAAGACGTATCCCAAGTCTCGAAGCCGTCACCGCGGCATGAGATCTCGAGCGAGTTGTTCTCGCGTGTAGCAGCGAAGCTACCCGATTCTCGTGGCGTGGGCGTGTGAGTAAGCATGAGCTTTGTCCGAGATGTGATTGGTCGGATGGCTTGCTGGATTGAGTGTCTGAGGGTAGAGCTGTTTACGGAGTGAGTCGACATTGTGGGCGAGGTGACTTCGAATGTAGATTTCAGGAAGGGCGAGGAGCTTGGCGACGCCAAGTTTTTGAGAGGAAATGAGAGTGATCTCTTCATCATTGATCTTGGTGAAGCGTGCGGCTCGACGATCGATTCGACGTGCTCAGAAGGGGCCTGCTCACGTTTGCGAAGCGAACGGAAGATGTGAAGCATGGTTTGAGCGACCATGTTGATCGTCCAGACGACGAAACCGGCGAGTACGGCTCCGTGCGAGTTGAAAGGCTTGCTGTTTGTGTCTGCGGAACCGATCTTGGTCCAAGTGCGACCAAGAACGTAGATCGACAGGATGCTGGCTGTGATGAACAGGATAAAAGATGTGGCACTGAGTGAGAGTTGAAGAGTCCTGCTTGTCCTCGATCGAGCAACGAGCGAGAAGACAACAATGCCAACAAGGATGATGAGAACGATGAAGTCGAAAACGACGGCGGCGAGTGTTGCGGCGAAGACGGGGCTTGAATTGGGAGTAGTGATGGCTAGGTGTGTGATGATGGCTGCCAATGCAATCTGGGTGGCGGTGGAGAGTACGGCGAGTCCAAAGGCGGTTCTTTGGGCCGTGCCTTCTTTAAGAGAAAAGGCCATTGGGAGTTTGGATGTGGCGTGGCGAGGCAATCACAATGTGATGGCTAACAATCCAGAAGAGTGACAGGTCGGATCAGGATCCGGATTGTATTTGTCGAATTCATGCCAGGGAATCGACAATCTCCCAGCTGCAGCGAGTTTCCCAGGGGTCGTTGGCGGCGAAGGATCCGGTCAGAGACTTGAACAGTAGGTAAGGTGCGGTGGTGTTGGAGAGGAAGTAGGCGGTTGTTGTGTGTCTCGGATAGACGGAGGCTCGACGCAGGACCCTTGTTGACAATCGGTGGCAGACGCGGCGGTGGATGCAGCGCGAGAATGATAGGCGAGAGGAAGCCGAGAGGAAATGCAGAATGACAGCGAGGCGGCTGCAGACAAGGTGTAATAGCAACCGCATCGGGAGGACTTGGCGCCGTTCGCATGTTCCACGAAGGCTGAACGCGCTGGTGTCAGGTAACCCTTGTACTGACTTGCAGGAGGGAACCCGGGAGGGCAAGACAGACCACGGCTCACGTGCTCCACCTGCGTCGATGTCGATGTTGGAACGCGATCATCTTCAGAGGTGGGGAAGATGGGGAATTAGCTATGATGCCCATGTTGCGGACGGAGATGATAAAATCCGGTGATGGTGGAAGAAACGGGCAACGCGTCGACGTTGGTAGCGCGGAAGAGTTGAGGCTAACAGGGATACCCACGACGAGAGAGCGTATTGCCGCCGGAGAGAGAGAGAGGGAGGCAGATCGTGGTCTCGACGGGCAGGACGGTCAACAACGCGACTGCGGTGTGTTTGGCGGTGCTTGGGCTCCACGGTCTGTCGTATAATCATTGAGGTACATGGGTGACCCCCGAACGGGATTTGCGGATAGCGTGAAATGGCTGCCGCCTCGACCAAACGGCCGGCCAACGGTTTACCGGGGACTCGAAGTGCGGCATCCTGGCAGCTGGGACGGTATGGTTTAGCGGGCTGCCATTGGCTTGTCCTTGATCACTCTTCAGCAAGCGTGATGAAAGTGAGTATAGCAGTGAGATGGTAAGTGAGGTGAGGCGAGTGAATGAGTAAGGGTGAGGCGTTGCGTCAGGCTGGTGCAAGCTTTGTTCTTCCGCACCGCGGCCACAGCTCCGTGTACTGTACTGTACTGTAAAAGATTCATTTCTAGGATTCGACTAGTCGGCCGTGTCTGTTAGCTTTTGTTGATGTCGTTCAATGGCTGAGGTGCATGCCCTGACTGCGGTAATTCGCGTGGCCCGGAGAGTGCAGAGTGGAGCTCTTGGTGGGAAAGCATGGCAAAAAAGGTCTCGGCCCTGCGTCCAGCAAGCGAGAGGGCATGGATGCTTTCACTCGACTCCAGGATCACCTTGGATCAGCTCTGATCATCGACTAGCGCAGGTACGCTCGCTCTAATCGGGCCAGGTACGACAGGTCACCGCAGCACGATTATCGTGACGTGTCTGCAGCTTGGCCCGAGAATAGATCTCACCAAGGAGACACAGCCGTCGCACAGCCCGCCACCGCGTGCATGTATTGCAGTCGCTGTGCCCGTCTGTCTGCCTGTCCATTCGTCCCGTCGTTTGATCAATCAACCATTGAGACGCGGGTCCGGTGCGGTAGCTGGCGCGGAACTGCACGTTGCCAGCCGCCAACACAAGGGTCTGAGGGAAGGATGTTATTATTGAGTGAGTGCGACGACAGTACCAACCTAGCAGGAATAGTGATGAGATGATACACCATCAGAGTTGTAGCAGCCATCGATCGTGGCTCTGCTGTGCAATCGAGAGTGACGTCGAGCACATGCTGCCGACAGTCGATGTCTACGTGTACACATGTTGCGCAGAGTTACGGATTGGTGTGTATGCTAAGGGCCTTGACCACTGACTGCGCCCACGGACATGGAAGACGTGGAAGTTAGGTCAGACAGGTCATGGAAGTCAAGACAGCCTTGGAGCTTGTCGAGTGTCGACAGACACAGAGTGGCCGCTGTACACACTAGAAGGTGTTGGTGAGACACTCTAGAAGGCCGCTTGTCACCAAGCAGAACAGCCAACGCAGCCAACATAGCCAAACAGACCTACACAACACAAGCAGCCGTTACACACTTCTAGCGCGAGCACACGTGCTGTGCGTGCGCATCAAAACAACCAAGGCAATGCAAGGGCCGCCGACACAAGGACACGGACACCTCGCGTGCGTGTCGCAGCATCTGCAATAACAACAACATCCAAGTTAATAATCAAATGTAGTATCCAAAACCATCCCCTCCCGTCACATCCTCCGCAACATAGTCAAGGTATCCCATCCCATCGTACACATGACGTGGACATACACAAACAAAGCACACGCGCAATGCCATGATTCGAGCATTTCCTCTTCCAGTCTTGGTTTCGCACATCAATCTTACTTGCTCCCATCCTCTCGCTTGTAGATTGCAAGGGCCTACCTGTCAAAACACCCATCTGCTTCCAAGGCTTCCCTCAACTGCATCCTCGCATCCTCCACACCAGCCAGCCAGGCATCAGACGAACTCGTTCTCTCTGCCCAAATTAATTCCCGCCCCGACCACCACCACCACCAAAGACACGAGCTCGCTTTTGTGCTTACTATCAATCCTACTAGTAACTCGACTCGAGAGACACCATAGGGAAAAAAAAACGCTTTTCTCTTCTCCTTCCCCGCTTCATCCGGTTTCCTGGGTGAATGGAATTATGGTACGACAGAGAAACAGCGAAAAACCGTTGCTTTAGGGCTACATCAGTACTGGCTCTGCGATGGTGTGTGTGTGTGTGTCTGCCTGCCTATGTAACTGCACATTGCTACTGTAGGGACTTCGGCTCGCTGGCCGAGAGTACTACACCTACCTACGTGGATGTGGATGTTGTGTCGGTGTCGTGTGCACAAATGTCTCTCAACCATCCACATCAGACACTTGACACTTGACAGCTGCCACGTCGTCATTACTGTTCACATTTTGTCGTTTTGTTGGTTAGACTAGTTTTGGTATTCGGCATCCTGTCGGTTCTCTTCGGTCATGTTTTCGGGTATGGATGAGATCTTCGGTGAAACTTCGAGTGAGTTTGTTCGTGAGAAGGGCTCTCTCGCTTGTCCAGGTGTGTTGAGACAATCATCTCGTCTCGTCCCTTTGTCTTTTCCCCTCCCCCCATCCTACTGGGAATATATATCCAAAGGGTGGGCAATTGGCGCGTGAGACTCGGCGAGACGTTCTTGTCTAGACATGCATGTATGTACCCTGCCTTGTCCCTCTTCTACACCTGCCCGACTCCGCGAGACCTTCCGCAGTCCCTTTCGAAACCAATTTGTAATCTGTCGGTGGCGATGGGTTATGTCATTGAATAGCAATATGTCCCGTGAGCTACAGTAGTGGTGTTAAAGCAATGAATGATTACGGTCTCTTTTTGTTTTCGACGAGCAAGCAACCGACTGCTCGATACTCATATCAATCACTTCAGGTAGTAACTTCTACGATCATGTACATTCAACATCTACCCTGACTGCCACCCACCCCCCTCCAATACCAATCCCACCAAACACCACTCACCCCCTCACCTTCCGATAACTAGGCGGCCTAACATACGTCTTAAGCACCTTCCCGCCCCAAACCGGCACCAAACTCGCCGCGCAAATCGCCCCAAACCTCCACCAAAAGCCCAAGTCCAACATCCAATGCAAATCAAAGTAATCGCCCAGAAAAGGCAGCGTCGCGAAATAGATCCCCGCCGTCGCCAAAATGGTGGCGTACATGGCTGGGTGCCACGTCGTGATGCTGGCGGCGACCATAATGAGCTCGTTGACCACGAGCGCCGAGTACGATAGCAGCACCATGCGTGAAAACGGGCCCGTGTCGCCCGTGTCGGTCGTGGGATGTGCTGTTGTTGGCGCCGAGGAGTGGAAGCGCGGGACGAGGAGTTGCGAGCCGCCTTGGATGATCACGCCCTGGTAGATGGAGATTCCGACCCAGATGAAGAAGGTGCGGTAGCTGAGGCTTTTGCCGGACGTCAGTTCTTTGTACAACTCCGGGTACAGGTTCGCAAGCCCTTCGTCGACGTCGCGGTCTAGCACGAGCGAGAAGACGGGCATCATGGTGTAGATTGTGGCGTAGCCGACGAGGAGCCAGTCGCGGTAGAGCGCCACGGGCTCGAAGGCGGAGCCGATGCTGAAGACTGTTTGGCAGACGGAGATGAGCAGGCCGCGGTGGATGACGAATTGGGCCAGTTTGGCGGAGCGCTTGTAGCTGTTGCGGCCGTGCCAGACGAGGAGTTTGGTCAGGTGCGCGAACTGCGTGATGGAGAAGTCGGCGGCGAGAGAGGCTTGTCGCCCTTCTTTGCCTACGATTCCCACGCCGACGTCTGCGGCTTGGATCATGCTGACGTCGTTGCCACCGTCGCCGATACAGGCGATGCGCTTCTTGGTGAATGCTCGGATGAGGAGGGCGACGCTGGCTTTTTGGGTTGGCGAGCAGCGACAGGCGATGACGGCGGGGAGCTTCACGGCTGTTGAAATGAATGTCGAGCGGTAGTGGGTTAGGTAGATGGCGAGACTTTGTCCATCGATCAGAAGTGCGGCGTTCGGGTGATTGGCTAGAGGTGCTAACGCATCAAGTGCAGTGTCCTTTCTCTTCAAGCCGGCGATAGTGTGGATGTGCTGCCCACGAGAGACTAGCTTGGAAGAGACAGCCACACACCGAGCTGTCTCCACTTTGTCACCAGTAAGCATCCAAATCTTGATGCCGGCGTTCCTCAGCAGCTCGAGAGATGGCTTGACATTCGGCTGGAGCTTGTCTTCCACACCAGTCACACCGAGAAGCTCAAGATTGTGTTCCAAATGTTGTTTTACGACACTAGCCATCTCGCTGTCTCGGTTCGCCAGGTTCATGGACGCTTCCGAGTACGCCGCCGAGAAAGCGGCATACTGCTGAGCGCTCAATGGCTTTCGCCCGATCACCAGCGTGCGTAGCCCTTCACGGGCCATGTTGCCAGTCTCTTCGTCAAGCCAATCGTTGGCGGCGACAATGGTAGTCATGACAGTGTCTGCACCCTTTTGGAAGAACACGATCTCATCGTCGTCGCTCTGTTGATTGCCGCTTGCAAAGCGCTGGAAGCGCACGACAATGCCCATGCGCTTGCTGTCCGATGTGAACGGGAAGACATTGAGTACCTCCACCTTCACTACGTTCCGTCCGTCCGCTGAGAACTGCAGAGTGATGCTCTTGCGATCACGGTGAGCCAAACGAAGGCCAACCTGCTCCGTCCATTGTACAATAGCGATTTCGTCTGGTGAAGAGGCCTGGTATGCTGTTATAGGTTGGCCACTCTCATCCTCTTCCGCGGTTGGTGTGACGTTGTGACATAGCGCCAAAGCAAGAACGAGATCCCTCACTCGGATACCGATCTCACGTCTTGTTCTGGTGGCACCGCTCAACGCATCGAAGCTTGCAGAAGGCGTGAATAAAGCCTCAGTATTTCCAGTGTTATCGGAGAAGGCCTGGCGAATGTAGCTGGTGACTTCTTCCATGGCGTCTCCGCCGTAGCTGACAGTCCCAACATGCACCTTCTTCAATTCCATCTCGTTGCTCGTCAAAGTACCAGTCTTGTCAGATAGCAGGTATTCAATCCTACCCAGATCTTCGGGTATTGTCGAGGTTCGGACCACAGTACCAGGGATGCCTGGATCTCGGTGGATGAACCGAGCATACATTGACTTGCCCATGTCCAAGTTGACTCGCAAACTGATTGGCACAATGGTACTGAAAAGAATAAGGAATCGCATGACTGCGACATACCACGGCCTTCCCTCGTGCGTGTCGAAGCCTTCGAAGGCAACCAACAAGAACGACAAGAAAGCGGTAAGGAAACACAGGATTTTAGTTAGAGAGTTGATCTCAAGTTCCAAAAGCCCGGTTTTGGAACGAGATGCTGATGTGCCGAGAGCCGCACGCGTCTGAGGACCTGTGTAAATGATGACTGCGTGTACAGTCGTGCTCGAGGCCAATACGGTGTTTGCCCAGGCAGTGTTGTCGATGTTCAAGGGACTTGACTTGGGTGCCACTGAATCGTTGCTGTCTTCGTTGTCGACAGGTGGATCGTATGCAGCGCGGGACTTCGATATGAGCTCGATAGTGCCCACGAAATCGTTCACTCTCTTGTCTGGCTTGCCCGCAGTAATGCGAAGCCGACAGTACTCGCTTTCGGGCAATGTCTGCGCCAACGGAGAAGCCAGCCTCAACTTCCAATCTGTTTCTCCATCCAGCTGGTCTGTCCGTATGAAAGCCTCTCCTCCTCCGCTCGGATCGCCAGAAGTTGTTCGATTCTCTAGCTCTTCGCCTTTGAGTGTCTCAGCCTGGAGCATCTCCGGAGTACGTTCGCCAAAGTCCATCAATGCCTCTGACTTCCGTCCGGCGGAGAGTGGCTCTTCCATCGATGCGCTTGCTTCTGACGAAAAGCTCTTCAGAATGACAACGTCGGCTGGAACGCGCTGATCCTTTTCCAGTACAACGATATCGCCGACTGCGAGATCCTTGGAAGCCTTGAATATTTCCGTGACTGTCGCAGAAGGGGTGTCCATGTCCTCGACTGCCTGCTCTTCACGGTCCGCCTGGGCGACACGATCTTGGTCTTCCGCTCGTCTCTTTTTCCCCTTCTTCCGCTCTGTCATCTTGCTGATCTTGCTCTTGCGATCCACGCCTTGTCCGCGTGCTCCGCTGTCATCCAGCCGCAGGACCGTGTATGGCTCACTGTTAGCCTCGTTGTCTCTCTTCCTCCTGTAGACGTCGTCGATCGCCTCTTTGCTGAGAGTAATGCAGATCACAAAGGCCAAAGGGGCGATGTAGGTGCTCAGGTAACCGATGCGCAGCGCTGGAATGATCTGCGACAGGGCGACCAGCAAAAAATACATGTTGATAAAGAACTTGAACTCGTTGTACAGCGTTCGTGGAAGGAAGGACCAAGGCTGGTATTTGGCGTGCGAGACGGCATTTGCAGGGAAGCGAGCGCTCTGCTTCTGGGCAGCAGAGACGATGCGTTGCGCCGAAGGATCGTGTTCCTCTTCTGGCTCCTCAATCGCGTTTGCAGGCAGAGCTATTGAGGCGCTTCGCTTGCCAGCGAATGGAACGTATTTCCATACTCCTTGTCGTCGACTGGTCTCGGGGAAGACATCAAGATCCTGATGCGACAATCGTCTGGCCGCTCCATTCATCATAGGCGCATCCTCTCCGCCCACACCGCCACCTTCTCGTTTCCTAGTAGTATCGTCGGTGTCAAGGAGGGCCTCCATGTCTTCATCTTCTACTCGTGGCCTCCTTCGCCCTCCAAAGCGCAGGGTCCGTAATGGTATCTGACCGCCATAATCGTGACTTTGGCGACCGGCGCTGGATTGGCCGCATGACAGTGTTGGGGCAGCGGATGTAGCAGGATCAAGCTCGTTCAAGTCGAGGTCCAAATCGGAGTCGTTGTCATTGTCGTCGTAAGGGTCGTGCGGCGCGGCCGGATTCGAATGGCCGTTGGAAGGGTTCATGCCTCATCAGCCGGGTCTTTTGTTATTGACGGGGTTTAGTTCATGGTATTCTTGAGGGTTATCTAACAATCGCAGCTCGGGTAAAATGGCAAGGTATAGAATAGAATTGTGTCTCGGCAGGGATGTGGCGAGTTCTTTGTGTAGGGAAGTGTTGCTGCCTCCTGTCAGTATACGGCAGGCAGCCGTTTCATGAGCGTTGATAATGCCAGCAAGTTTAAAGCCATCGGCCTCTCGACAAGCCGCACCAGAGACGCGTGAATACGGGGGCCGAGGCGGACGGAGGAAGCCAGGCCGATCTTAGTACCGCCGTATACATGGCATTTACACTATGTCATCTCCTATAATCGCCTCCTATCCACCAGACTCTTCCCAATAATACCACACACTCTTCGCGCAGGCAGCCTGGAATGCTCGTCGTGTACTAATTCAACCATCGCCTTCGATTCGCTTTTTGCGCGCGCCTCATGCCCTTTCTTGTACAGGTAAGCGCATCACCCGTCTCCATCTCCGTCCGCAAAGGGATGCTGGGAGCTACATGCATGAGCCAGCTGGCGCTCAACTGCTAGCCCAGAGCTATTCCACATGCGGTAGCGACGGCGAGCTGACCATCGTCCAGTATTAATACCTACGCCTTTCCTTTCGAGCATCCGTGTCGCGTGCTTTGATTAGGTACACACCATGGACGACGATGCGTTCCCGAACTTTGGCAACGCCTACATAGGCGCTTCGCCTTCAATCACGCCCTCACCATCTTGGAATCCTGCGCTCAGGCCAGACACCGAGCCCGAGCAGCATGAGCAGCTTTCACAGCCTGAACAACCTGAACAGACTGCGGTCAAACAGTCAGCAGCCGGCGACGACGATGATTTCTTTGATCGCTATCAAGAGCCCACCCCTCGAAAGCCACGGCCGGAGACGTCCAGCGCTTTCGAGCAATCTTCAGCCACATACCAACCCGAATCGCCTGTGAAGATGCGGAGGGTAAGGGCGGACAAGGAACAAGCAACTCCAGCTGCTTCAGAGGGACTTGGCATCCAGCCCGAGAGAACAGACGACGCAGAAGCACCCGTCAGCCAACACGATCAGCCCATACAAGACGAGAGTGCATCAGCACCACAGGACGAAGATGCCGCGGTCTTCGGTCCGGACGATACTGTAGAGGAACAAGCTTTGGGACTGGAAGAATATATGCCTGATACAGACAACGAGGCACAACCCGGAGCGGTCGATCAGACAGAACAACTTGTTGCTCAAGAGGAGCCTCACAGGCCAGAGGAGAATTACGATTACCAAGGCGAGGAGACCGAGATGGAAAAAGCTATCGACGAGAGTGCGGAAGCACCTTTGATGGCAGATGAAGAGCCCACCCCTGTACCTGGAGTTATCAGTCGTGCGCCGACATTCGAAGCTCAAACGAACGGATTCGAAGACGACTTGGGCCTCCAAAACGACCAGGAATCTTCACATACAACACAGGCAGCCTCACCACCGATGATCGAACGCTCGTTCACGACAAATTTCACCGAGCCACCGCAGGAAGATCCGCAAGCGTTCACTGCCGAGACTGCCGAGCACAGCCAAGTTGTTGATCAAGATTGGCCTGCCGCTGGAGACGACAAGACTTTTGGAGAGCTTTTGGACGACGAAAAGGTGTCAGAGGACCAGCTTCCGCAAGAAACGACGCTTGATGAAGCTCATGCTACCGAGCCCTCAACCGAGACTCCATCCTTTAGTCAAACAGTGGAAACCGACTGGCCTGCTGGGAGTGACGACGAGGTGTTTGGCGAGATAGTGGGAAATGGTTCATTTGCGAAGGAGGTTGTTCAGTCCTTCGATGGGGTCCCTCAAAAGGAACAAACCATAGATGAGCAGTGGCCTGCTGAGGAGGAGGACAACACATTTGGAGATTTGTTGGGTGTCCAACCGACAAGGTCAAAATCACCGGAAGGACTAGCCATCGAAAACGCCACCATTCAAGAGGCACACCATGTTGAACCACCTGAAGAGGACCTGGCCGCTGCATTTGCGGCAGCTCTTGACGACGATGAAATTCTTGACGATAACGAGCTTGACCCGGCTACGCTGTTTGGCGACGACGACGACGGCCTGCTGGAAGACGATGATTTCTTGGGAGAAATTCAGAACGAGCCACAAGTGCCCTCGCAGCAACAAAGTGCCGCACAATCATCATACACTCCAAATGGCGTGCAGCACGCATTTCAACAACCTACGATCGGCACACCGGGCACCCCGTTCATGGAGCAAAACATGTCTCGCTCTGGCGGAACACCCTCAACAGGCCTTTTCGACGTACACAACCAGCTCGCATCCACCCAGGAACCCTCCGAAAGACCACGAATCACGAGTGCGCAGAGCTTTGTCGACAAAGCCAAGGGCGGATACCAGTCACCTTATGACTTGCCTATGGAAGTAGTCAAACCCAGAAGACGACCACAGCAAACGCCTCGCGAGTCGTCTTCTCAGATGCCAGGTCCTCCTCCCAGGACCAGCAGTTTCAACCAGACGGGATTGCCACCCAGCACCCAAGTAACGCCTCTACTGCCAAGTCAATCTAACACCCCCCTGTTGCCGCCAACTGCTGGCTCTGCCACCCCGTCAGTCCCTTCTCAGACAACTCCAATGACCGACAGTGGATTCTTCGCCGACCTCCCAATGAAGCCAAAGCTTCGTGCAAGACCTTCTGGTACATATGCACCTCAATCAGCTGGCGCGCCTACACCACCACTGCCTCCACAAGCGCAATTTCTGCCCCAACAGGCGCCGCCTGTCCGAGCACCGCCGCCCAAGCAAACAGGACCTTCCCTCCCGACTCAGCAATCAGTCGCCCCAGGCGGACTCACGCAACCAAGCAGAACACCACTATTTCCGGAGCAGTCGGCATCCTCTGCGGTCCCAGTGCCTCAGGGCTTGCCAAGTGCTGCAGGTAGTGGTCGCTACAGTCCTGCGAACACAGCCAATGCAGCGCCTGCAGCTCCCAGCCGTTACTCTCCGGCGCCAGCTCCCAACGCTCAAGTGAATCCCGTCGCAACGAGGTATTCCCCAGCTCCCGCCGCTCAGGCGCAAGCCCAGCCAACACAGCGCTATTCTTCAGCACCGCAGCCGTCAGGTCCACCACCGTTCACTCGCGCACCTCATTCTCAGCCATTTGCCCCGAGAACTAGCAGCCCGTTAGCCATGCATGGACGCCCTTCGAAGTCCCAGCCCGACTTGCAGGACCAGGCCCAGGATGTCCCTTCGACGCCGATTTCGCCGCCTACAGTAAATGGACTGCTTTCACCCGAGCGAAGAGGTTCTACTGGCGCCAAGTATACGCCTCCAAGCACGAGTGCTGATCTGAACGATCCTGGGTACGGATCCTCTCACCCTGCACCACCTCAGAGATCGCGGACACAATCACCTGGTGCTGTGATGAAGACGGCAAGAACGGCTGCAGCTGCCTTTGAACGCCCTGCCGCTACTAGCCATGTTTCGTCACCTCTGGCACCGTCGCTCCCGCATGCAGCGGTACAGCACGCGACGTCAACATCACCACAAAGACCCGTCAAACTCGCACACAGACGACAATTCTCGCGGGACTTGGCCTATGCTGTACCTCAAGATGAGCGAGCACAAGACCCGCTAGAGCGATGGAAGGGTCACCCTATCTTCACGTGGAGTCCATCCGGAACGATTGTACACAGCTTCCCTAAGCAGTCCGCATTCTATGCCGCTGGTCATGGCCTTCCCAGCATCAAATGCACGCCGGGCACAATCACTATGGAGGATGCGACTACATTCATGCCCATGAATGAGCGAGACACCAAATTCCCTGGTCCGCTTCCTGCCCGTAGCAAGGGCAAGAAGAAGGAGCTTCTAGCATGGATGACGGGCAAAATCGAAGATCTGGAGCGCGAGACCGAGAGCGTGCTACTTGACTTCAACCTGCCTACGGACGTGCAAAAGGGCACAGAAGAGAAGCTTGTGCTATGGAAAATTGTCAAAATCTTTGTGGAGCATGATGGCGTCCTTGAGGGGACTCCACAGATCGAAGAAGAGGTGCGCAAGATCCTGCTACCGAACCTTGCGCAGCTGGGCCAAGTGGCGGATCTTCAGAGTCCTGCATCTGCAACAGCCCAGCCTGACTCAGTTGACCCTTCCGTTCTAGCACAGCTTCGACAGGCCCTCTTCGAAGGGCAGCGTGAGCGTGCCGTCTGGATCGCCGAAGAGAAGAAGCTCTGGGGTCATGCTCTGCTGCTTGCCTCTACTATGGGACCGGAGATGTGGAAGCAGATTGTTGCATCTTTTGTTCGCTCTCAGGTCAGGACAAGCGGCGCAGATGGACGCAGTCTGGCCGCACTTTATCAAGTCTTTGCTGGCAGTGCGGAAGACTGTGTCGATGAGCTTGTACCACCTTCTGCTCGTGCTGGTTTCCTGATGATGAGCAAGACAGACGGCAGCCGGGCAGGCAACCCATTAGAAGGACTGGACCAATGGCGAGAGACGTTGGCGCTGGTTACAAGCAACCGTACACCGCTCGATACACAGTCTCTCGTCGCTCTCGGCAAACTTCTTGCCAGCTACGGCCGATCGGAGGCTTCTCACACGTGCTGCCTCTTCGCTCGCCAACTTGCGAAGCACTCCGGTGCTGACGACAAGGAAGCGTCCTTTGTGCTACTAGGAGCCAATCACGCCAAGGGCGATGCCAATCTTGATTCCATCATGCTGACGGAGATCTATGAATACGCCTCTTCACTGTCGGCTCCTTCATCTGTTGCAAGCTATATCCCGCACTTGCAGGCGTATAAGCTGGTCCACGGCCAACAGCTTGCGGCGTACGGTCTAAAGCAGAAAGCAGAGAGCTATTGCAGCCACATCGATGCTGCCATTCGCTCAACGACGAAGCCGAGTGGCTACTACAATCAAGCCCTTGCACAAGAGCTGATCAGCTTCAATGCCTTCTTGTCCCAGACACCGCAAACTGCAGGATCTGGTGGCAAGTTTTTCTCTAGACCAGCCATGGACAAGGTGTCTTCCGGAGTTGGCAGTTGGTTCACCAAATTCGTTGCAGGCGACGATGCCGATGCCGATGCTACAAACTCTGCGCAAGGTCAAGGCGCCGACGGATCTACTTTCGGTGCTGTTGACTCAAACCAGAGTACCATCTCTCGCAACAGCTCCAGCACGGAACTTTACAACCCTATGATGAACAGCAACGGTCTGCAACCTGCCTTCCAACCTGCCTCGACGCCAGCTTCAGTCCCGCCGCCAGCACCAAGCAGGTATGCGCCTGGAGGTGCAGCATCCGTGCCACCTCATCCTGCAGCTGCAGCCAATCGCTATGCACCGTCAGTGCCATCTCAATTCGCACCTTCTCGTTCGTCTATGGACTCGGATCGCTCGTACGACCCTCAGATCCCCAGCGGATTCGGGATGTCCCACGCATCTGACTCGAGCAGACCTAGCTCCTCGAGGTATAACAGCTATGCGCCGCAATCGCAAACCCAACAAAGCCCATCAATGCTCAGTGTACCACGTTTCGAGCCCGAGAGAGCGACAAGCGATTATTCCGCATCTTACAACGGAGGCGGCTCAAGGAGAGGCAGCGCTATGAGCCAGGTTTCCACCCAGAGCTATGAGCCTAAACCCATGCTTGCTGAGCACGATGGTTTCGGACACACCCCACCTCAACCAAGTGGAGAGTTTGCAGCTGAGCCACAAGATGCCGAAGGTGCTGTCGCCAACGATGGTTCGGCACAAGCGGCCAGTGACGAGCCGGAGTCTCAGGGCTTCGATGCTAGGGATGAGGGCGCATATCAGCCGCCTTCCTCGGGCTACGAGCCCCCTGCGTACCAGCCATACGAGCCCGAGCCCGAGCCCGAGGAAGATGAAGCGCCCAAGCGCAAGTTGAAGCCCATGATGGACGAAGATGACGACGACGACATCGTAGCCCGCGCTGCTGCGCTGAAGTCCTCGAAGCAATCCGAAGCCGATCGTCAAGCCGACGCTGCATTCCGTGCTGCCGCTGAAGCAGATGCTGCTCGTGGGAAAGACGACAAGTCTGACAAGGACAAGAAGGGCTGGTTCGGCGGCTGGTTCGGTGCCAAGAAGGATCAAATGCCAGGACCGGGCCCCGTCAGAGCCAAGCTGGGTGAGCAAAGCTCCTTCTACTTTGACAAAGACTTGAACAAGTGGGTAAACAAGAAGGGAGGCGCAGATGCTGCCACTCCAGCTGCTTCCACGCCGCCGCCTCCCAGAGGCCCGCCTAGTCGCGTCGCCAGTGCCGCCACCCCAGGTCCGCCCTCAGTGGGACCACCTTCGCGTGTCTCCAGTGGCGGCAATCTTTCAGCCATGGGCAGCCGACCTCCCACCTCTTCTGGTCCACCAGTGTCTATAGGAAGTGGATCTTCGAACCCACCCTCTCGCACAGGAACTCCGGCTTCCATCGGCAATGCTCCTCCAAGCGTTTTGAGCGGACCCGGCGCCGCTGGCTTAATGCCTCCACCCCGCCCTTCAAGTTCGCTAAGCCATGCCAGCAGTCTAGACGATCTGCTTGGTGGCCCCCCCACCGCCGGCGCCAAAAAGGGCACGGTCAAGGGCAAGAAGAAGGGAGGTCGGTACGTGGACGTCATGGCGAGCAAGTAGTTTCGTTTTCGTTGTGAGGAGCTCGTTATCATCTTTTCCTTTGTTGAGCTTCTTAGACGATACGAGACATACGCCATGTCGTGCTTCACGAGGCTGGATCTGGCTGTTTTCTGCACTTACGCACACGCATACACGAGGTTTTGAGAAATCGATAATTGGATGGTGACGAATGGCGATGGCCTTTCGCGGTCATGTTTGCATACATGGGGCGTTTTTGTCAAACATACATGGTGTTTCTTGTATAACTTAAGTTACTAGCTTTTCTAATGCCAGCTGCTGTCGATGGCGGCTTTTATTCTCCACCCCCTTTCCCGTACTCCGTCATTGTACTTTTCTATCAAAGGACCTTCGATGACACCGCTTCAGCAGAGCGTGCTCACATCGGAAGCGCACGACTGGGCAGTTCTTTACAAACCCGAGCGTGGGGCTGATGTACTTGGGCTTCTGCCGGTGTAACATCCGTGGTACCTTCACGCGTAAGACAACACACAAGCAACTCCTGACGGTCAAAATACATCATCAAACTGTTGCCATTATTTCAAGGTCCGATTCCCTGCCGCGGAAGTCACACAAGCCAGGTTCGCGTACAAGACGTCCTACATCCTGCCAAATCGAAATATGCTGTACTCCGACTCTCTGCTTCGGCCAAAGCTGCTTGCATTGGCTTTGTGGGCTACAGCTTTCGTGATCTGGCTGATGCTCATCGGGCCGCCAATACCATTACCTTCCAGCCAATCTCAGCATCACTCAAATGGAGCGGTATTCAATATGGAGACCGGCCGGCCTGGCCTTGCTCCTGTCCTCCTTGAGGAACACCCCATCAAAACGCTCGTCCGCCAGGCACAAGCTGAGTTCGAGGAACAACTCGCCCGACAATCCAGAACGTTCAAATCAGCTGCTTCCGAGTATCAGCGACGCTACCACAGACTTCCACCGCCGGGCTTCGACCTCTGGTACGAGTTCGCAGTGAAACACAACTCTCCGATCATTGACGATTTCGTTATCATCAATGGATCTCTCAAGCCGTTTTGGACTTTGAGTGGTAGTGAAGTGAGGAGACGCTTAGCTAACGTTCGCAAGAATGGTCCTGCGATTCAGCATTGCCAGTTTGTGGGTGGTCGGTTGTCTTATGGATGCGGGTATTTAGGTGGAGAGCTTTTGAGCTGGCTGGAGGATGCTGGTGTTTGGTCGAAACTTCCGGGATTGGAGTTGTTGATCGATAGATTGGACGAGCCTAGGGTTCTGTCTGGCGGCGTTGATGAGAAGCTTGTCGTCGATGGAACGATCGTTTGGACGGATCAGTCTCACTCGCGCGTCTGGGACGACATCACCGCCGCATGCGGGTTCGAACCCGACCTCAGGGCGCCTGTCTCTATCAAGAGCAGCAAAACCCCATTACTTACCCAAAAAAATTTCGACAACGGCAAACCAGAATCGTCAGACATCTGCCAGCATCCCGAATACAGCCGCGTGTACGGTTTATGGGACTCTCCATCGAGCCTCCACACCACCCGCACGGCCGTGCCCATCCTATCAGCCGCAGTCCCATCAACGATGGGCGACATCCCCATCCCGGCAGAGGCGTACACCAACGATATGTTCACGTACAACGAGACCGAAGATCGCGCCTGGGAGACCAAGACTGCAGGTCTCTACTGGGCCGGCAAGACCACCGGAAGTTTCCAGGGCGTGTCGTATCTGGATTGGAAACTGCATCACCGCCAGCGTTTTGTCGCATTAGTCAATGGCCTCGAAGAGGGCAAGGAGCACACCTACCTTGCGAGATCGCCAGGCCGTGATGGTTCAGAGTGGACGAGGCGGAAGTCGAGCGTGCTGGATGCATCGCTTTACAGCGTCCACTTCACGGATGTCGTCCAGTACGCAGACAGCACTACAAACGCCTCCATACGTGCGTACTTCGATATCCACCCTGCACAACCCAGGAACGAATCGTTCAAGTATACCCTCAATTTCGATACAGATGGGAATGGACATTCGGGACGGTTCTACAGGTTGCTGGAATCTCGTTCTCTGCCTTTGAAACAAACCGTTCTCAGAGAGTGGCATGATGAGCGGCTGAAGCCGTGGCTGCATTATGTTCCTATCTCTTTGGGGATGGAAGACCTGCCGGAGGCTGTGAGGTATCTGGCCGATGAGGAGGAAGGGCGGGCGGTAGCGGCTTTCATGGCGGAGGAAGGGAGAAGATGGAGTCGGCGGGCACTGAGGCCGGTCGACCAGGCTATCTATCTCTATCGGTTGATGTTGAGTTGGCGAGGTTGCAGGATGAGAGTCGGCCTGGTGCTAGTTGAACAACATGACAGCTAGCTGATCGATCATTGATGTCGTTGCCCTTGATTTGACATGGCATGGACGGGAAACGCTGATTCTGGCGTTCGGTGAGAACCATCTGCCACATAACCGCCATATTTACGAAAGCCCATTCCGCTTGTTCGTAGACAGTCGTTGACGCGACGTCCAACATTCTTTGCGACTCAGAAGCTCACGGACGCGAGTCAATCTCTCCGAATTCCTCACGCCATTTCCGCAAAGTGTCTTCGTTCGGCGAACTGGCCTTGCAGCATTGCTGTGACCAAAAATAATTGTGCACTGTCTACGCAGGTGGGGCCATCGAAAAGCGGTCAGAACAGCGCAGCGATCGCCCGCCATTCTTCTCGACTGGGGTATTGCAATATTCCGACATGATATAGGACTAGCATGGCTTCTTCGCGCATGGAGATCCGCGAGGGCGTCTCGTCCCAGCGGTCTGGGTGTTTATAAGAGTCCATGTGCCCACGTCCTTACGACCCATCGTTCCCTTAATACACCAAAACTCGATTCTCCAGCGAAATCAATCCCGATAGATATATCAACAATGCAGTTCGGAACAAGCATTCAGCTCGCCATCATGGCCTTGGCCACTGCGACTTCGGCCGCCCTCTGTGGTGAAACCTACCCGGACACCTACTGCTGTCAAGTCACTGGCGGTAGCAGTGGCGGCTGCTTGGATGGTCAGTCTCTACTTAGAATCACGCCTTGAGTGGTTCGAATCGTTCGATTGTGCGCAGCTGACGTTGCATGCTAGCCTCGGACATGAAAGACGCCACGGCCACTGACCTCCAAGCCTATTGTGCCAAGACTGGGAGGACGGCGACTTGCTGTTCATTCAGTGACAGGGGGTCGTACTGCGAGGATGTCTGAGCTCGGTCGGTAGGGCTGTTGGGACATTGGGTCAATGAGGTCACTCGCTTCCTCTTGTCACTTGCCATTTCTCTGACGACGTGAGCGGGAAAACCACAGGACGCTATTTCGCTTTGCTGTGTGCGTTAGATGCAATGCAGACTGTAAAGAAGTGTTCACAGAACCGTCAGGCCCGAGGTCATGAACAGAGTACATACGAATGAGCCTGTGATCAGCCCTCTTCACGTCGCCTTCGAAGATTCGGAGGTGATAAGGCCGGCGAGTGGTATGGACATGGATTGCTGAAGACGGCAGGTGGGCTGTCTTTTGGGGCGCGAAAGACCTCTTGATGGTAGGAATGCGGTGTCCTTGAAAGAAATTATCATGGCACAACTTTTTTTTTACTGGTGTTTGAGGACAATATCGCGGTTGTCGCTGCTTTAGAACCGGGGCCACAGACGATATCGCGGTAGCTTGTCGGCCACAATGAGGCAGAGAGGCAACTTGGTGGACCAAGGGACCTTGTTGCGTGTCAGTTGCTTCAGATGCGGAGGACATCTCCTTCCGTACGTTGCATTTCACGTACAAGCATGACCCACTCCATCTCGTTGAGCCTCCAACGCATTCCCAACTTCACGGTCGCCATGCTTTCTTCGTGGGCGCGTGGAAGTATACATAGCCGTGTACTTCTTAAGCTCAAGGCAGTTATTACTGTAACTCTGCCTAGAAAACCTCGATCGCAGCCCGAAGTCACCACCTCGAACATTCATTGAATCGTCTCTAGACGCCTACCGAAAGGAAGCTTCCAGACAATCTTCAAAGATGCGTCGAACCAGAAATCCTTCTGCGGAATTGGGGGCCAAAGGCTTCGTGGTGCAGGGACAAGAACTGGGAAGCTCATGTTTTGACACAACTGAGTTTCAAGCATGTCAGCCGCATGCTGTGTCGCGTAGTCCACCAATCGTCGCGCGTTGGGAACGAGCTGACGGAGGCAAGTCGAACACTTCCAGATATACCCAGATTACAGAAACGTATGTCTGGAAGCAATAGAGGTTTGGTCCGAGCCTTTGCACTCTACCAGGAGCTCCACACGGGGTTCGTGTACAAGACTTGCTGCCTTCGTGTCCTTTGTGACAGGCGACTCGCTTGATCTCTGTCAGGCAATAGGTAGGTACATGTACTTCCAGACCTCGCCTCCACATCGGCATGGACCTCATGCAAGCCACGATAGCCCACCCAGCAAGGCTGGGATGTACAAAAAGGTTGAGTGGCCGCTACTCTCCAGTCTGTCCTCCACCCTTGCCATCTCCACCCGCGCGATCATGTCGAGACCTTACTACAGCCCAGAAGGGCACCGCTACAACAGCAACGATGCATCCAGCAGCATCAGCCTCAAGCCTATGCTACAAAACCAAGCTCCCTCTCTCTTCGCCGGATCCGATTCCTACAACGGCGCTTACAACCCCATCGCCGGCAACCCCATTCGCAACCAGGACACCAACCCCCTCACGGTCGCCGACCAACGCCTCAAACAACGCATCCGTATCCTTAAACTCATTTCGCGCATCATCGCACTCGTGCTGTCACTCGCGACTTTAGTTCCATTGACAATGACTCTCACAAAGTTCTTCACGACAAAAAACGACGTCTTAGTCGTCAACGGCCAAGATCGTACAGCATGGGCGAAAGACTCGCGAACGTGGTACACTTACATGTACTTCGGCGTGGCTTTGACGTCTTTCGTCTTCGATCTGGCCATCGTCGTGGCATACTGCCGCGGAGTCAAGAAGGCGAACAAAGTCGCTACTGTTGCGACGTGGTGGAGTACGACGGTGCAGGTTGGGCATGTCGTGGTTTGGATTGTGAGTGCTGCGGTTTATCGGTATGGTAAGGAGCCCGTCGATGGGAAGTTTCGGGATCTCTGGGGGTGGTGAGTTTGTCTGGCACTTTGCATCAAGTTTCTGAACAGGGCTAATGTTTGTCCAGGACGTGTAGCCCAGCTGCGCAAGAAATCCAGGAACAGGTTACGAATGTTGATTTCGATCGGTATTGTACAATACAGGTAAGTCTACGTCCCACACCGCATCAATATACCAAACACTGACTTCAAGGGACAGACATCGTCATGGTACGCCGGACTTGCCAATGTTGCGTCAGGATTCATCTCAGCTGTCATTCTCTTGATGGCGTTGTTGCGGGTACGATCGAAGAAACGCGCCCTAAAGCAGCGTTCGACCGAAGGTCATACCAACTATGAGCCTTTGAGGTCTTGACTGTGAGGCAGAAAGAGGAGCGAGCGATTCAAATGACGACCAGGACAGCTTGTATAAATATCCTCGCGCGGAGAAGAAACGTCCCGACTCATACGTCCATTCACTCAACGCGACCAGCATTGGTCCAGCCATCAAAGCACTGGCCCAGACTTCGTCAACCGTGTCTCCGCTGACGAAGTCGCCGAATGCTCTCGAACGATGGATTGTTCAATCTTGGCAATGAACATGTGTGATTACCCGAGCACGATCAGATGGAGTTATCATCACAGATGTTCGATGGAGCATCAGCAGGGTGCTCGAAGGCTGAAGGTGAAGGTAGTTGTTACATTGCAGAAAGTACCACCTCAAGCACTTACTGGTCGTTCTGTTCTTTTCTACTGACATAGCTGCCGCCTCGAATACCCTGCTTGAAGGGATGGGCTGCGTTCAACTCAGTCCCTGGTACGTCATTCTTGGGAGCCGCCTCAGTCGAGCTCAAACACCGATCTAGTGCTGGAAGTTTTAAAGATATGTACTATCGAATATCGCAGCATGTGATCGCGCGAGAATGACCGAATCAGGTTACAGTTACAATTATTTCGAAGGCCGGGTAGTAAAGCGATTGCTACAGTGCAGAAGGCATCACGTCGAGCTATTGAGTGCTATACCATAGATGAACCACATCTTGAGCTCCTCTTCGGTCGTCGCTGGTAGGTCGGTGAACTCGAAGTGGCCGAGCCAGATTCCGTCGAGTACGATCTCGTGACGAAAGAAGGAGAGAGCCACGAGAGGCGCCCCCATAGGCAAGGGCACTGGAGATCCTTCATCTAGCGCATCGTGACGGGTGCTCAAAGGTTGAAGACAGCAGCGATCGTTACAGTGTAGGGGGTATCACGTCAAGTCTTGAGCACTTTAGTGCATTCGCCACTGCCGGCCTTGCAATTCGAAGCCCCAGTCGCGATCAAATGACTGGAGGAAGTCGATGTGAGCAGAAGAGAAGTGAAGATAAGTCAAGTGTTGGGCTTCGATGGAATGTATACTACTAGAACTAATGTCACTCTCATCTTGACTGTGCCTTCTGTACAGCAATGTGGGCTGATCTTAGTCCCTGATGCATCACATCACTTATCCTCGATCATCCTGCGCTTGATCACGATCTCCTCTTCCTCCAAAGCGATCTCCTCTAAGCGCAGTTGATTGAGTCTTCGATGGCGCTCGCGAACCGGGCTTCTCGCAGTCGTCGATGGTACCTGCTCAGGCTCTGGGGCTGCTGCTCGCTGGAACCCGTGCCCAGCCTCCGCTGGATCCTCTTGCTTGATCTCCACCCTGCTGCCCACGGGCCCCACATAAACGGGGATCCTGGAGTGCTGCGAGGGGGAGTCAGACAGCGGCTCGAGGATAGCGTTTGCCGGGCTGGGTTGCTTCACGCCGATTCGCTCCAAGCTCTGTCCCGAGAGGTAGCGAAGGACCAGTGTGATCGGTTTACCCAGCTTCTTGCCCGTGGCAGGAGTGAACGTGCTCTTGATCGTTGGTGGGTTACAGGCCGCTACCGGGATGTGTTTGACAGCATGGGTAATGCCGCCTTCCTCCACGGTCCTACGATCTACTGTTTCAAGGTGCGGGATGCCCAGATCTGTTGAGGGCGATGTCGCAGTGCGCATAAGTGTGCCGACAGTCACATTGACGACGATGGTTCCGTAGGTATCGAAAGTGCGGCCAAGGTCGTCCGTGATCTGACCGTCTTCGCCTTTGCATTGTTACCTGGATGTACTTTCGCTGCACGTCGGTATGGTCGAATACATACTCTTGAGGAGGTCGCCAAAGGAAAAAGCGCATTCCATCCACTGGCCATCGACCAAACGGCTCGCAGAGTGAAACCATGTCTGCCGCTCTTGTGTAGAAGTAGTACCAGCGATATACCGCTTACTCATGTATCGAGTGTGAACAGATCTACCTTCCAGACAGCATTCGATCTTGACGAATGTGAAGATGTCAAAGTTGAACGCCTTCAAAATCTCTACCGCAACCGCAAATCTCCTTCCGGTAATTGATTCAATATCGCGATGCACCCGCTTATTGCTGTCACGATGGTGAGGCCCGGCGTACTCTCTGAGGCGGTCAGGGTCCTCGTGGTAGAAGATGGAGACCTCGACGTTGTTGCTGATTGGCATTTTTGCGGCCGTAGCTGTTGTATGTGGGTGTCTTTATAGAGAGACCTTGAATAAGAAGTCGGGGCGAAAGAGGAAGAATGATCTGGACCAAAAGATCGTGTATTCGTGTGGCTGTGTGTAGATTTGTGTACGAGAAAAGCGCAAGGTGGAAAGAGTGCGATCGTTTGTCGCGCCAATAATCATGATGGGGAACGTGCAGGGAGAGAAGTGAAGTCAAACACAAATTCCTCGTCTGAAGTGTGTACCTGTGTGTAAGCGGATTATAAGAGCCCTCTGTGTACAGTAGGTTTGACTGATCTATAAAGCAGCAGGCGCTTGCTCCCTCTTGGCTCCTGCTATGGTGTTTGTAGTGTTTTGCAAGACTTTTGGCGCAGCTGGGTTGATGGTGTTCAACGAAACAATGATATCGCATCGAACATCTTTACCAATCTTTGAGGCCCCATGACTACCATCAAGGAAGCTACGAGCTCGCACTCTTCTTGCTGGGAGGTCACCAAGATGTATCTTTGTTACGCTCTCTTTGTGGTACTGCACAAACGGCCAAATGCGTTGTTGCAGTTTTCGAACCAAAAACCTTCGTCCCTCCCCCGTCATTCACAAGTGAGGCTCAATTAACTGGGCATACATTTTGCCAATACCTTCACATGTGCGCCATCCATAATTCCATGTCGTGTCGTACCGTGCCCGACTATGCATTTTTCATGATAACGCCGCCGCTCTGCATGAAGGGACTTTTCTCCCTGAACCATCTGCCTTTCCAAATGAACACCAAAGGAGCCACGCCCAGTAACAACGCCAAAAACCCGAGGAGCGTACTCGCCCACTGGAACCCAAGATTAGTGTACATGCTCTGCGCCGCCAGAGGCAAGAAAGCGGCGACATTGTTCTCGCCAAACGCCACGGCGCTGATGGCCGAGCCAGCATAGTCGGAAGCAGCGTAGGCGTCTGTGATGTAGTCGGCCACCGCCGTCACCACAGTCATGATACCAAACCCGACCATGGCAAGCCCAATCGCCGGCGCGATCCAGGGGAAGTCGGGATAAGAGGTCCAGGCGTAGACGAACATGCCGCCGACGATTCCGACAAACGAGCCAAAGATGCTGACGTACAGGCGAGCTTCCGGAATTGGGCGGCCAGGACTTTCGATGTTGCGGCTCGCGGATTGCAGGTACAGGCGTGTACCATAGAGGGTGGCTAGCCAGCCAAGGCCTTCTCCAATCACGACTGCGGCTTGCACGTAGCTGATACTGTATTCTTCCCAGCCATATAGCGTTGAGAAGACCTGAGCGACGGACTGCGTGAAGAGGAAGACGGTGCCGAAGCTGAACGCCGACCACATGGTGCTAGCGAACAATACTGGCTCGGTGAAGAGCAGCATCAACGGGCGAGCCGATGAGCGAGCCAGCCTGTTCCAGATTGGAGGCGCGCTAAGCTCAGTCTCGGTGTAGATCTTGTTGCCTGTGGTGTTGCGGAGCTTCTTCGCTCGCCGACGAAGGATGACGGTTCCGCGGGTTTCCTCGACAGTGAACCAGAAGATAGGAAAGAGAGCCACGTAGATGATGATCTGGATGTAGAAGATCCATCTCCAGGACTGTGAGGTGCCTGCCAGGAATTGTGTTACACCGCCGAAGACTGGCGGACCCAGCGTGCTGCCCCAGAGATACAGCAGGATGTAAAGTCCGACTGGAATGCTTCGCTCCTCTTCAGTGGCCCACACGTCGGGAATGACACTCGCAATTGTATTTGCCAGCAGGGAAGCGCATCCTCCGGAAAAGAATCTTGTCACAATCAAAGTCGCAAAGTTCTGCGCCACGGCCTGTGGAATGATGAAGATGATGAACACGGCATATGTGATCATGAAACCAACACGGACGCCGAGATCCTCCATCAGTGGTAAGAACAGGATAATGAACACGGCTCCACCCATGCTCCAGGAACACATCGGCCAGTAGCTGTGAGGGAAGTTTGCATCACTGACGCCGAAATCTGAGTTGATCTGTCCGGCTGCCACGGTGATAGAAGTGCCATTCCAGCATGCCATGAGAGTAGCGAACAATGCCGAAGCAGTTACAATCCATTTGCGGCGGTTGCTCCAGTTGACCGGGTTTGTAGGGTCGTCCGGCCCATCCCAGCTCAGAGTTTGAACATCCTGCTTTTCGCCCTGGAAGACAGGCGAGTCACATCCTTGGTCCTGAACATCGCGGAGTTGTTGTCCGTTGCTCTCGAGACGAGCATCAACTGCCTGTGCAGCATTGCTCGGTTGTCCAGTGGCGCTCATGCTGCATTGAAGGAAAGATGCTGGAAGAACCTACTCTGCGTAGGAAGGAGCGTGACAGGACCCATAGGAAATATATACCACAGGCACGTTGACGGGAGAGAAATGGGACCACAGGACCAGAGGAGGCGAGGGAACGACGGGAGGGTTTGTTTAGCGCGAGATGGATGACCAAATGCTTACCCTTTCTAGCAATAGCGGGTAACGCGGCTGTAGGGAAAACGTCGTCAAGTATATTGGTACTTCCGACGTAGCGAGTCGATATTGACACTCTGTGAATACGTGTACACAGGTTCGATGGAACTTCGAGGCTTGCATCGGAAAAGAGAGCTTGAAGAATGCCAATTTCCTTCTGTGTACAATCCAATAAGCCTTGGTGGTTTGCTTAAACACCGTTCGCGTCTTGGGGAAAACTTGGAGAAGTCAGAGACAAGCAGACCCACTTTCCATGCACAATGCACGCCATCTCTCGGCGTCCGCGGACACCTGATCGACGAACGGCAGAACGAGTAATGGAGAACTGCTTGGCGAGTTGTCTGTGGTGGGTAGGTCAGCATGGAAGCCTTATCTTATCGCAAGTCCGATGTATACACTGGGTTCTATACCATTGGCTTCACTCCTAAATAGACACTGTACACGTATCTGTAAGCAAGTCAACTACTGTCAACATGCCTGGCAGTCCGAATTACGCGGAAGCAAGACGTCTCATCTACGCAGCCCACGATGAAGACCCAAACAAACACACCACAGCAGACGGCCAGGAAGTCCCATACGAAACTCACTATTCCGCCAAAATGGAGAAGTTCCTCAACAAGCGCGCTCCCGAGGCCTCAGACGTCCTGAAGCTCGCCATCTGCGGCCAGCACTTCCGACGATGGGAGGTCCCCAGAGACAGCTACCCACGAACCAAAATTGGTTACCACTCCTGGCGGACGTTCCTGAAGAAGCGACAGGGCAAGCTTGTCGCAGAGATCCTCGAGCAGAACGGATACCCAGAGGAGGACTGGAAGAGATGTCAGAGCTTGATTGAGAAGGAAGGGCTGAAGCAGGGCGAGGATGAGGTGCAGATCTTGGAAGATGTGGCTTGCTTGGTGTTCCTGGACGATCAATTTGACGACTTCAAGAACCACCATGATGCGGATAAGATTGTGAACATTCTCAAGAAGACTTGGGGGAAGATGTCGAAAGAGGGACAGGATATGGCGCTCGAGCTGCCTATGACTGACGACTGCAAAGATCTTGTGGGTAGAGCGTTGAGTGGTTGAGGTGTGTTTTTGGGGATTACGATACCATGTCTTTCAATCAAGAGAAGTTGTTACACGCTCTTCACGATATCTACTCTTTCATGCTGCACACAGCCTCAAGACTGAGACACATGGAGCTACCTTGAGAGGATCTCACTCGATGAGTTTCCGCATCCATGTGCTGAGTCGGGACTCTTGTGCACTGCTGGCAACATGTGAGATTGCTCCATATCTCGCTCACATGGCTGATCATGATTCATTACGATCTTGATCGTACGCAAATGACTACTTCTCACCAAATCGAACGACGTTGCTTGTCCAGATATTTGCTCTCCACGGTGGTGCGTTTCCAGGCCATTAATGAGTGCTTCAATCAGACTATGTCGCGACTCTGCGACTACACCTTCCCGATCCTTCGGCCTGTGCATCGACCACGTATTGCCATCGCAACACTCATTCACTATGGAAAGAAGTCGCAGCCCATCCTACCACTGATCCTTCGTTTTCGGCGACTGGAATCAACAATCAATCTTGACAACATTCAATGGTATACACCGGAAGTAATCAACAAGTTCAACTCACCTTGATCTCTCCCTCTTCATCGCAATCACATACGATCTAGTCCAAAAAGAAAAGCACATCATGGCCCAACGCAAAGCAACAATGCCCAACCTCACGCGTCACTTCACCGACACAACCCTCTCCATCTCCTCCCAACACCTGACCACCCACTCGCACTGGATCCGCAACACTCTTGACCTCCAAATCGCACACTCAGGCCCCGAAGCCTTAGCAGCTAACGACCTCCTCGACCTCGACTCTTTCCTCCGGAACCTACTGACCCAAGCGCCTCACATCTCACTCGAGACGTTGCGGACGACGAGAATCCACCTTGCTGTGCTGGATATCTGCGGACGGGCAACGAGGTGGCCGTTGAAAGTTATTGAGAGGGCGGACGCGATTGGAGCGATTTGGGAGGGGAAGTTTGGGAATTTGAATCAGATTGGGTGGGCCGTCAAAGTAGACGGCTGGGAAGAGGTGGTGGAGAAGAGAGAGAGTATTGTTTTGAGAGGGCTGAACATTGGAAAGGCGAGGAGGTTTGGGGATCTTGGGTTTAAGCCGGGGGAGTGAGTTATTGCGGTCATCATACTCGTTCTAACCAGCAGCTAAATCAGACCACTCACAGTTGGTGGATCAACGCTCTCTTCGCCTTCAACGCCGGAATCCTCGACTCGTCCGATCCTCAAGGCGGGATAGTGGCCGACTCCAAAGGCGCTTACGCCGTTTTGTTGACAGACAGCGATGAAATCTCTAGCACAACTCCTGAATCGTTCATCTACCGCGCCCGCGATGCAGACAGAGGGCGATTCCGACTGACGGCCGCGACGATCGATTCGCGCCATCCCGTGCGGATACTGCGCAGTCATGCCCTGCACAGTTTCTGGAGTCCCAGAGCTGGAGTGCGGTATGAGGGTCTGTAAGTCGAATGAACTGAGACACCGCCTGGCATAACAGGTGCCGAGCTGACAGCACCAGTTACAAAGTAACTTCCTGGTCGATCGTCCACGTCCCAGCGACGGGGCGAATGGTCTACGACATCACTTTCAAGCGCCTGACCAGCGAGTCGAGCATGGAAACCGTGCTGCAGCGGCCTTGGACGGAAGAAGCGGAAGACTACGCCAAGTACAAGCGACTCAAGAGTTCCGCCAGAGACAAGCGGCAAGAGGCCGAGAGGAAGGCGATGGAGACGAAGCCTGGCGATCTCGTATTTTCAGGGAGCGATGGCACTACTGATGCGCGCTACACTTGGCCTCCTAAGCAAGATTCGATCTGGGATGTGTATGAGGATCAGTTTGCTGAGTCGCCAAAGGGGAGTGTTGTGGTGCGTAGCACTAACAGGAATGTTGTTGGAAAGGAGGCTGGGAGAGAGTTTTCGTAAGATACATGTAGCATTAGAGGATTCCATGGGTACTTCTGAGGATGAGGCCTTCTGCATGAACGCAGACAATTATTACTGGTCCGGTCGAGGCAGTCTGAAGAGTAGAAGGATTAGATGAGCTAGGAGGTCTCTGTTCACAGGTTTATGTACATCAGTGCGCTAAATGTATCGCTCTAACATGGAAGACTGCTGTACACTTATCTTACAGCGCTTGCAAGTCGAGAGACTAAAATCTCAAGACCTCGCCCTCTTGTCCAACACCACCTCGGAAGAGCTCCTTGATGACCTTGCCATCAAGCACAGTCTTTGCAACAATGCCCTCGACATGCTCCGGGCCAACTCTGCCATACCAGATACCCTTGCCAGCCAACGCGTGGCCGCTGAACGAAGGCGGGATGTAGACAATGACATTGCCAGCCCACTTGTGTCCACCGATATGCGAGATCAATCCCACTCTCGCAGTAGGAGTATATCCAACCACCTCAGTCTTGACCTCCGCAGCCTCCGCGACCGGGGCATCTTTCAACAAGGGTACGTTCTGCCTCTGTAGCTTCTCTTCGAACTCATCGCGGAGGATCGGGCCCAGTTTTCCACACCTCTCGTCTCGACCGCCGTGCCCGCAGATAAGAATCAGAATCTCGTCCACCTTTCGTGCGCCGGGGAACTGTCTTTGGACCTCAGGCGAGCGGAGAAGGATGTTCTTTTGCTCGCGCGTAAGGCGATCATGCTGCTGGTGGAGACGTGAGGGCAAGACGAAACCTCTGAGGAAAGCTTCTACAGCTGTCGCTTCGGTGGGGATGTTCGGGACGTATTGGAAGCTGGGGAGGAGGAAAGCGGAAGCTGGAGGAGCGTCGGGTGCGTCTTGCGGTACAATGCTGGGATCTCTGCCAGGTCCACCGGCGGGTATTGAGCTGGGTGTTGATTGCGTTGAGCGCTCTGTCTGATGGGCTACGGCAGGTGTAGGGTCGAAGGACGAGTTCGTGAGCATGACATTGTGGTATGGCTGGATGGGTGTTAGCGAGATAGCCGCTTATGATCATGTGAACCGCGCGTCATGACTGACGTTGCTGTATTTCCCATCTTTCCCTAGGAAGCCCTTGATCTGTCGAACGAATGCTCCTCCTTCTTCGTCATCCTCTATGCGACTCGTCCAGTCGTCCTTGCCGGTGGATATGAGCACCTGCTCGGCGTACGCGGGCATGGAGCCATTGATGCCTTGCTCGCGCTCAATGTCCAAGCCTGCTGGGGTCTCTCTGCATTGACATGTCGGTGACGGACATTTCTCGATCGTGGGGACCGGCGGTGGTGCGAACGGTATGTCGATGCGTGAGGCGAAGCAACGACGAGCGAACGTCGATGATCTCACTGCTGGGCGCGACAGCTGGACTGCGCGTCTGCTTCCATTTCGGAGGACGTTCATGGCGATGAGATAAGCAGGAGAGGGGTCGAAGAAGTAATGATGCTACCTACAGAACTCCATGTTCAGATGCACGCGCATTCGCTTTCGCGACTCCTTGGACTTTTCTTAACTGCAACGTCATACGATATCATCGCGGATGTCCATTTGAAGTTCACGTCGATGATGCTCGGAGATGCTTCCAAACCAGTCTCACATCTAGACTTGCAAAGTTCTCGCAACAACATCCCATCTCGAATGTCGGCAACACAGAATATGCTAGGTAGCATATGGGTGGACAAAACATTCAACAAGGACCCTAAGATCTAGACCATGTGAGACTAAGCTTCCGGAACACCAAAGCAAGAACGACGGGCCGATGCTTGAATCTACCTATGCCCCTTCTTTCTCATCACCACCTCAACATCCAAGAGACTTGCGCGGCACTTCGTGTGTATTTCCACTCCACAAGACCGTCACCATGACCGTCCGCAGTGGAGCAGTTGTGGACATCGGGTCGTCCTTCAATCCCCTGCTTTCAGAACGCGCGGTCCAGTCCAAGGAATGCCCGGTCTAGACCCATCCACTATGGACAGACAGACCTCAATTACTCTGCCCCATGGCAGTATCATGGTCACCTCTTCGCAAATGGCAGAGGTAGATTCCTCTCAGGTAGTGTCTGCCGTCATTTCTCTTCGCTCTAGCCGCGCGTTTCGCAGCGCAGAGCAAAGTTCGGGCAGTCTGTTTCATCAAGCACATGGAGTCGTTGAAACACAGTGGCTCAGCAGTATGAGTATGGCACCGCAGACGATCCGGATAGTGTTCTCAACAATCGTGTTGCGGGCCTTCTTTCTCATATTGTCGAGTACGATTCAGTGACGGCCGCGTCAATCAGCTAATTGCGGCTTGCATTGTTCCCGTCCTTCAACCGATTCTTCTCATGGTCCCTTTGTTTCAAGTATTCGGCGCCCTTTGTGTAGGGCTCCGATATTCTATTGTTCTCCCAGATGACCGAGTTTTTGCTTACTCGAATTGCAGGCTACAGTTCGATTCGTTTCCTTTCGACATTTCTTTGGTTATACGTACAGCTACTGGCAAGGCACATCACTTCCAGATAACGATCTTAGAAGCGCCGGACGCTTCAAGAGATAACGTCGACAATTGCCAGAACGGATCGAGACACGCCTTTACTTACGTCAAATTACCTTGCCTTGCCTCCTCTTCGACATCAAGTTTACTCTCTGGAAGAGTGAACCAACGATATGCATTACCTTCGCTCGATCGTCATTTTGGCAACCGCCCTCCTGACCAGCTCAGCTGATGCCAGGCACCCATACCGCCAAGGACGACCGGGCTACGTGACCGACCCCGACGGCAATTACCAGGCAATCCCTACCAGCATTGAATATACGAAGTATACTATACCCAAGCCGCACGCAACGCAGCCATGCAACTCTAGCAGTCCTACAGGAGCTTTGCCTTACAGTCCCACCGGAACGGGCCCAGCGGTGAAGGCTCGCCCGACTTATCTTTACGGGACCAATGCCGGCGGCCACCTGATTGTTGAGAAGTGGATGACTCCTGATCTCTTCGATGGGACGAACGCTACGGACCAATGGACGCTCGATCAGACCGATGGCGCAGAGTACAAGCTCAAGAACCACTGGGAGACCTACTACACCAAAGACGACTTCGCCGCGATGAAGAAATGGGGCCTCAACGCGGTGCGAATCCCTATAGGCTTCTGGGCATTCGACAATGACAAAATGCCCTACTTGAAAGGCGCTGATTTCTATCTCGACCGGATGATTGGATGGTGTCGCGAGCTCGGGCTTTGGGTCTTGGTCGACTGCCATGGCTCGCCTGGGTCTCAGAACGGCTTCGACAACAGTGGACGCTCGGGTGTAGCGAGGTGGCAGGAGAAGAAGAACCTCGACCGGAGTATCGATGTCCTCAAAACCATAGCGGCCAAGTACGGTTCGATGAAATACGCCGATGTGGTCTACGGCTTGCAGCTCGTCAACGAACCCATCTCTTGGAACAACAGCACACTCGAAGTTACACAGGAGTGGACCAAGAGAGCTTACAAGAGTGTCCGCGCCGCCACCGAGAACCCGGATCTTGTGATTACAATGCACGACGGCTTCTCGGGCCCTTCGAACTGGACCGATGTCAGTAACGCGATCAACGGCAACTCAAGCCGGATGGCGACCGCAGGCTTCGCCGTCGACACTCATCTCTACCAAAACCAGGTCGATGCGGACAAATGGCTGACCCAGCCAGAACACATCGCCAAAGCGTGCGACTGGGTGAACACCACTCTGTTGCCGCATAATACGACGAACTCGCCGCTTCCTGTGTTTGTGGGAGAGTTCAGCGCGGGCACTGACATTTGCGCGAATCCAGATGGTAGCACGGTCGCTGGTACGACGTGCTGGATCGACGGCTGCCAATGTGCGAGCAATGTCGACATGCAATGGTGGAACCAGCCGCTGAAGGATGCGACGAGGAAGTTCCTAGAAGCTGAATTGGAAGCTTTCGAAAAGGGCGCTCAGGGCTGGTTTATCTGGTCGTGGAAGGGTCCTGGTGCTTGGGGGCTGGAGAACTTGGTCAAGTATGGTGTTGTTGGTGAGAATGTCGACGACAGGAAGTACAGAGGTCAGTGTGGATACTGAGGCTCGCTTGATTGCTCGATGAGCGTATGTTCCGATTCCCGAGTGAGTCCGATCAAAGAGGTTTACCGGAGCCGATACTGGGCTGGCCTGGCTCGGCGCTGCTGCATGATTCCTGAAGCGAAGGATGAACTGCATGACATTTAGAGTTATTCGTTACATGTCGTACTGGGCCGATAGATCGATAGATCGATAAAGCAATATCCAGAAAGCTTACCATCCCTGTTATATATCGATACCAACGGCCTAGATGTAGCCGTCAGCAATCTCATCACACCCGCGTGAAGAGGTTCTGAAGAGTACGGCGAATGTCTCACCGCTCGCCACACATCCCACGCCGAGTGACAGATATACAAGCAGGCGGCGCGTGATGAGCGGCAGCATGAAGCAAGAGACACAGCCGGCACACACCCTCCGCAGGCTTTCGCCAGGTCTCCCGACACTCTTTCAACACACACGTGCTGGGCCAAGTGTGAGGTTGTCGCCTCTGATTGGTTGCTGTTTATCCTAGAGCCGTCCGCATACGGCCTAGGCGCGGGAGGGAGCTGGGAGCGGGTGCCTGAGGGGAGGGCATGTGACGCGATCCACACTTGCACACCTCGTGACCCGGCGGGCCTTGAGGGAGTTAGGTTGTCTTGATAGCGACGACGTCCTATCCTATCCTATCCTGTCCTGCTGCCTCGCCTCGTCCGACGCGTCGAAAAGGAAAGAGAAAAAAAAGCGTGAAATCGCGGACCAACAAATCAACGCGACTCTGCCCGGATCAAAACAAAACGAAAGCTCGAATCTGGATCGCCGAGGAACGAACGAACTTGCTTGCTCTGCCTGGCCTACTAGAGCCCGCCCGCTGTCTGTCCGTCCGTCGCGCTCCCTTCCCTTCGCGATTATCGCCCGCGCTCGACTCTTATCACAACGTGACTACAACGTGACCGGACATCACCTGACCACAACTCGACCAACCTCGAATTCAATCTCAGGTACGCGCAATAACGTTTCCTACTCCCTCAAACTGGCAAGTTACTGTCGCGTCGTCGCGTCCGGCCTTGTCGACGCACACTGCGATCGCGACATTGCCTACCGTGCGACTGGTCCGTTGCGCCAAAGGCATGGTGGTCATCGCGGTCGTCGTGAATGCGCATCGACTGCTGAGCGACACGTACGAGGCAGCAGGTGCTGCAGCGATTGTTATTCATTGCAAGACTGCATTGCGCGCGAGCTCTTCAGGGCATGTCCCACGCAATCGCCAGCATCCAGTGACTGCTGCGCCTGGCATCAATCAGGCCTCTGCTCATATCCAAATAGCACTGTTCGTAAGCAAGTACTGATCGTAACATCCTAGACTGTCCTCGAACCCAGTGCCCGCGACCTGTAATATCACCTACTCTCGCCCTGCAACACCGCTGAACCGGCAGCCATAGAGTCTGTCGAGCTACCCACACCACTGTCAATAACCCAGATAGCCACAATGTCCGTCATGTCACCGCAAAAACGCAAGAGAGACTCGCACGATATGCCAGAACTACGCGCTGCTCCTGGAATGAGCCAGGACACGTCTGAGTTCGAGCAACAATACATACACCAAGCAGAAGATGATGAACACCAAATCGACTTCACCATGTCAGTCATGGCACAACACCCACACACAGACGACGCGATGGTCACCGAACAACAGCCACAACAAATGCACCAGCATCAGCCCGAGCAACAAAGTCCCAACCACCAGCGTTCACATTCACATAGCCAGCAAGGTGTCATTTCTAGCGCCAGCGACACCGCCACTGCGGCGTTGGCACAATATCACACTATGAGTGTCCCCCAGCCTACAGAGAACACTTTCATGCACCAACCCACAGAAAGCGGAGACCGCGTTTCGGCCACACCTATCGACCAGACTCCTGGTCCACGGTCTGGCAGTTTTGGCGAGATCGATGGCAACGGACAGAATGGAGACGCATCTTCGCCTTCAGGCGCCCAGGCCACGCCCGGTGGCAGTAAGCCTTCCGTCGGGTCAGAAGAGTGGCACAAAGTGCGCAGGGATAATCACAAAGAAGGTGAGTCTCAAACTGTCAAACATCGTCCCGTGACCCAGTTCTAACAATCAAACTCCAGTCGAGAGACGCCGACGCGAAACCATCAACGAAGGAATCAACGAGATCGCCAAAATCGTGCCCGGATGCGAGAAGAACAAGGGCAGCATTCTCGCCCGCGCCGTGCAATTCATCACGCAACTCAAAGACAACGAAACGCAAAACATCGAAAAGTGGACCCTGGAGAAGCTGCTGACCGAGCAAGCAATCGCCGAGCTCAGCTCGAGCTGCGACAAACTTAAGAACGAATGCCAGCGCGCCAGGGCAGAGTGTGAGCAGTGGAAGAAAGCCGCGCAAAAGGCCGGCATCACCTCTGTCGAAGGTGTCGCTCCTGGTGCTGGTGCGAATCCCGGTGCCGGTTCTGCGGACGCGAAGGAGCCCGTTTCGGCTCCGGCGCCGGCGCCGGCTCCAAACCCGAACACGGTTGCCGCTGCTGTTGCTGCTACTGCGGCGAACGAGGATACTGAGTAGAATTCACTTCCTCTCGAGTCGTACTGCTTCGTCTAAGCCGGCAAATTGAGGGAGAAGGGAACAATGATAGAGATGATATCGCTTTTGTCGCCGCGAAACAACGGCGGGCGAGGTAGCTTGCGCGCTCGACTTTACTACACGACAAACCAATCAAACGAGGTACACACAGGACAAGGACAGGTGTTAATTGTGGCGGGCTGAGAAGGAGCCCATGGCGGCACACTTTCTTGGGGGTGAGAAGCAACAGCGGCTTTTTGGTGGATTTGTTGGAGGCTGTCGATAAGGTCTTTTTCTCTTATTTCCCCTCCCTTTCTCGTGGGTTTGAGCTTATCTATCTACAATTCATGAGATCATGCGGCTTTCCACTTCCATCCAATCCTACGTGTTCCTGACTCCGGGCAGGCGATGCTGCATTGATTCTGGCGAACCAGTGGCTTGGTTCTTCGCGAAGCCGAACACTGCGTCCGCACCGCACACAGCAGCTCATCGCTTGCCGCGCCTTTCATCCTATCCTGCAATCCCTCGGACGAGCGCCTTTTCTCTAGCCCAACGCCGCGCTCAATGCTAGTGAAGAAAGAATTTTCTGCCAAATGGCATGGTGGGAAAAATAAGATCATTTCGACAGGTTCATTCAACTCCAGTCCAGATTATATTCGTGCCCAGGACGAACAGATTGGAAAAGAATCTAGTAGAAAGACTCAACCATGGCCTCCTTGTGCGTGGTGTTGATCGCGCCAGGAGCCATGCCCTCGCCCAGCTTGAAGACGGACTCCATGACGCTCAGCTCGGTGGCGGTGGTGTCGAGACCGGTGACGGCCATCCAGTCGTTGACGACCATTCCGGCGCCGACAACGGCGCTACCGCGGTTCACACTGCCGGCGACCAGAGGCACCTGCAGCAGCGAGCTCAGCTCGTCCTGGTCCTGGATGCTGGTCTTGGGGTGCACGATTCCGCCCTGGTTGCTGAGGCTCATGTAGCTGCCGGTCAGGACGTTGTCGGCGATTGTCTGGCGGAAGACCTCGACACCCAGCACATCGGCGATGATCTCCTCCGACTCGCGCTCCAGGTCCGGGTGCACGAGCGCGACGTGGTCGTTGGCGCAGATGACGTTTCCGAGCGCCGAGAGGCGCTCTTCGATCCGCTGGATTTTGACGCTATCCGGGATGCTGTTGCGCAGGTGTTGCAGCTCTTGGTCCGAGGTCGAGGTGGGCACCAACAGGCCTTTGCGGTTGCCGGCGGTCAGGCGGCCGACGATACGGGTGCCGGCGATGGTGGTGTGGCAGATGGGGATTACGCCTTGGAGTTCGGCTTCGAAGACGCTGGAAGAGGGTGTGTTAGCTGCCATTCAGGTAGGTAGGTAGGTGGTCTGCGGCGCATTGTTGAGCTGCGCATGCGCGGTCTTTCACGTACCTGTAGAAGTTCTCTGAGGCGCCGACGGCGACGAGGGCATAGGAGTTGGTGAGGGTGGAGAAGACACCGACTCTGTTTGGGATCGCGGTCAGTACTGGTGTTTGCAGTTTCTTTGTAAAGACCTCGGTGGGAGGCGCGGGGCAGGGCAGCTCACTCGTTGGAGTTCTCGAAAGCTGCGCGGACAGCCATGATTGCGGTGGTGTGAGTGTTGTTGGTTTTAGAGGTCTGGTCGAGTATTTTGAGGGCGATGTGGTTTTTTGTATTTGGTTGGTGGTGAGGAAGAGAGAGTTGTAGATTTAGTGCGGTTGTGCTTTGAGCGGCGGCGGGCTGATTCGAAGTCTGGATCGACGAGTGGTTTTGTATGAGAGTTGCGTCACGGAATTCTCGGTTGCCGTCCCTTGTTTTGGCTAGGGCCGACCCTGTCGGCTGTGACTCGAATTGTAAGGATCACTCGCCATGAGCCATCCTTTCTCATCAATCAACTGCAGTTGTCCATTTAATCTCGCTTCGTCGGCAATCATCTGGCTATCATGTCTAAGTGGTGACGCAGTCTGAGTGCATATCCGGTTCACGCCATGCCTACAGGTTCTGATCAAGTTCAACATGGACTGAGCCATACATGCTCATGCTGTGTCGAGTTATACACACGCTGCCACGAGCTAAGTGCCGACAGACAGAAGTAGGAAGCATCTTGTTCGCATTGTCGTAAGTCGAATTGTTGGGAGGGCTCTCGCTCTTGACTTCAAGTGCGTGTGGGAGTCCATCATGGCATGGAAAAACATCTGTCATCGACAATACTGCTCATGTTTTAGCTACCTACTCCAAAATGACACAGGAAGCTCAGAACCTCTCATCCTTGAGAGGGTAACTTGGTCTCTTGTCGCAACCAAACGGATGCAGGTCTTCATCCTAGCATGTCTCGCACTCCTGGCTCGACGAGGAAGAAGAAGAACCAGACAGACTATCGAATATCGCCACTTGCGCATCATGCGCCCGCCCGCTACTTCGCAGCTCGAATGCCACTCTTGTCGCACAAACGCCTGCGTCCCAACTTCTTGGTCGGCAAGCCGCATCTACGAACCTATCATCAGACTGCAGCATTCTAAACTTCACACTGATCACTTGGTTCGCTGCCTCGATCCGAAGTATCCATGGACTGTTCAGCATAACTCGGATACCGTGCGACATCGAAAACATCTTCGAGGCTTGGGATTTGAAGGCGATATGCATGTTCGTGTACAGGATATGTCTTCCCTTATGCTCGGAAAAGGTATAGCCATGACGCCCAAAATAGAGGCGCATGGAGTAGTTCGCACACTCGATGGTAGGTCCTGGAAAGGCAAAGACATCGCCATGATCGGGAGTTAAAAAAAAAATGATGTGCACTCCAGGAAATACAAAGGAGCAACAAGCCCTGCCAGCGACGTGACTTGGCGAGCTTGCGCATTGGCTCGTTTACTCAGGCGCGAAGGAACCGGTCACCTAATCAAGCATAGGCAATCAGGCAGACAGACAGACGCTTCCCCAACAACTGGGAATTGCACGCATGTGGCTTTCGAGTCGGGTTGCCAGGATTGACGAGCGTGTGTTGGCGTTGCGATGATGCGAGAGGTGAAACGAACGAACTGAAGCCTTCACATGCGATGGCGATCTTTAGATGAAGAAAGGCGGGACGGAGCAAACAGTCGGCCCCGGTTGCTGAGTTAAACTCAGATTTCGGTTCATAGTACCGAAAGCATGTATGTATATATGTATTTGATACTTTCTGGCGCACCGTGTCGATCATCGGTCCATACCATACTGTGGTTCTCGACTGGCAAACAGTTCGACTCTTCGAAGATGACTACATGATATGCATGGAATCGGCATATTCCCTTGTACTTCTCGGGCTGCGGCTAGGCCTGCTGCTGCGGCTTTGGGACCACACAGGGGGGGTGAAGGGAGTGTACCGCTGTACTAAGGATGCTGTGCGACTGGGGCGAGGCTGCATGGATTGAACGGGCTTTTGTGGCGGGGCGACTTGGCGGGAGGAATGAAATAGCGGTCAGGCTGGATGAAGTGTCAAAGGTGGAAAGCTGTGGTAATGTGGCATTCAGTGCCTGGACCGGGACCGGGTGGGACCATGTTGGTTTGGCTGAAGGAGAGAGGAGGGGAAGATAAAGGGAACCTGGAAATGGAATCATGAGGATGGGGGAATGCGTACATGAGGCCGAAAAGGTACAATGCAATACATGTACAGTTCGGTACCTACAACACGTATATGCATAGACACGTGAACAGAGGGTATTGGACTCGGCAGGCATGTATATTGGGCATGTCTGCTGGCATCTACCTTATTGAATGTATCACTTCCGAGTGAGATATTCTGGCCAAAGACAAGAAAGGCAGGTTTACTGTACATGCAACGTGTTTCAACGGCCTGATCGACACGCACTAGAATCCTGCTGACAGACTACTGTGAGATGGAAAGGGTCTGGTCTGTTCTGGTCTGTTTTTGTTCTGTTTTAAAGACTTCACGACCGGTAAGGCGCTGCGCTAGTCAACAAAGGCTGAAGCCACCCGTTTGCTGCCTGCTGCACCCTGCCTCTTACGCCCATGTGTGTAATATGGGAAGCCGTCTTGCCTGTCTGTCTGTTCGGTATCTGTACTGCCAGCTAGGTAGGTATGCCTGGAGGTACGTCCATCATCCATCACCGTCTTCCTCTTTCCTCTTTTCCATTCTCGTCTCTTCGTCCTCTCTACCTCTTCCCGCTTACCCTCCCTCTTCAACCGTCTCATACTCCCTCTCTCTCTCTCCCTCCCTCGCGCCCGCCAGGTACATGCGTGCCATATCGCCGCTCCATTCCACGCCATCTCGGCTGCCGCGTCCCTTGCATCCTCCCACTCGCCGCCCTCACCTCGTCCAGCCTTTTTGTCCATAGCCTGTCCATGCCATCCTCTGGCGCGTACCTCATTTCGCCCGCTCGCTATCGAGCACAGGAGCGAGTAGGTCCTGCCAGGCAAGGCCTTGCACACATCCGCCGACCACTCACCTCCCGCCCTCGTACATATCACTCCACGCCCTGCCCACCCAACTACTGAACTCTTCGTCTTCCTTCGCTTCTTCCTCCGAGAGCCTGCCATCTGGATCACTCCATCCCCGCCCCACCACGCGCTGTACATTCAGTGTACACATTCTTCAGTGTATAGTCGCGTCTGGGCCCATCTTACCTACCAAAGCTCCAGCTCCAGCTACAGCCACAGCCTGCTCCACCAAAGAAGATCCGGCTGAGTAACCCTGCCGCTGCCTCTGCTGACCGACGCAAGATCACTCATTCGCACTTGCTACAATCTCTGATTGAACAAGATCTCTTCGCTTGCCCATTTTCCGCGTTGTGAGAATCGCAACTGTACTTATAAACCACCCGTTCACGACTTCAAACGACACGACTTCTATAAACTCCACCATACCTACATAATCCTGTTTAATGTTACACGACTCATGAAACTGCGCAACCATGGTATTCTCCAACAACGTACGTTCGCATCCCTGCCGTCCTTTCCATCAATCACAACTAACATGCATTCGCAGCCTCGCTCTTTCGCGAAAACCACAACCTCGAGCTTCCCCGAGACGAACAAGAACGGTACGCCAACTTCGTTCGCGGCACCATGGGGAAGAGAGAAGAACATATGGGCCGTCGATGCCTTTGCCAACACTGGGACAAGGCCTGATCTTGTGAAGCTGCGGGATTGCGGGCATTCGGGCGCCGACAAGAAGTCGGGCTCAGGCGTACTTCTAGAAGGATCTCAAGTATGGAGCACAAGGATCGACACCACCAACCGCTCATTTCCCGTTCCACGTCAAGTTGAAGGGAATGGTCCTCAGCTACGACATGTGAGCAACGGTGGCTCGCAACAGGCATGCCTATCGCTTACCGAAAATATCTCGCCCACCACCACTCGACCGCCGATGATCAATCTGACAAACAACGATTTTGCAAACAGAATGGCTCGCAATGGATTCTCTTCCCACGAAAACGGTCCGCCAGCTCTCTATACAAAATCCAATACTCCTGCGCCTCCAGTTGATAGCCGGACAGACTCGATCTCACCGACTGAGACGAGAAAGAACATCTGGTCAACTACTCCCCGAGACCATAGCCTGCCTTCGTCTCGGCATTCCAACGTTGAGCCAACATTCTCAGCACCACCGACAAACTCGCAAATCACCCCTGCCAACACGCGCAATCCTTCGTTCTCTGCGCAACGCAACTCGGCCTACAACACATTCCAGTCTGGTCTTGATCAGATGGTGCCGCAATTTGGCCAGATGAACTTTGGCCAAAACGGTCACGCGGCTGCCTTAAGGAAGGCGTCTGAGCCGTGGACCGGTCAGAATAGCCAACGGAATGTACAAAACACGACCAGGTACAACTCTCTGCCTACAAATGAACGAGAGGACTTTGAAGAGATCGACCCACTTGGCATGAGTTGCGTCGCCTCCGATGACTACGCCTCGGCTCAACATATTGACTACTCATCCCGATTTTCCAACATCCAGTTTGGCCAGCCACCGGGTCAGCAGGAATTTCGCCCAGCCAACACTTTCACCAATGGCGGGGCATCTACACGAGAGCTTGGGTTTCCTGTTAGCACGAAGTATGCGGACAACTGGTCTCCGTATATGGGAGACCCAGCGCTTGCGGCACAACTGATCAGCATGTCAGAGCAACAACAGCATTTACTGGATCCACGGGTGCAACAACAGATGCAACAACAGATGCAACAACAGATGCTGGCAATGCGAAATTCATACCAAGGCGCCATGTTCAATCCTTATGCTTTGCAAAACGCGATGCAATCGAATGGTTCGGCAGCATATATTCCCATGTATCCCATGGGCGTTCCTGGGCTAGACAACAACATGGCACATCGAGAGTCACTCGTCAGTGATGGCGTTCAAAGCACGAAGTTGTACGACTTCAAGAATGCCGGCAAGAACAACAAGCGATGGGAGCTCAGCGACATCTTCGACCACATCGCCGAGTTCGCAGGCGATCAATACGGCTCACGATTCATCCAAACGAAACTGGAAACTGCCAATTCAGACGAAAAGGAGCGCGTCTTCCGTGAGATCGAGCCCAACGCCATACCACTGATGACGGACGTTTTCGGAAACTACGTTATCCAGAAATTCTTCGATCACGGTCACCAAGAGCACAAGAAGCTGCTTGCGAGCAAGATGCGCGGCCAAGTCTTGAACTTGAGCCTGCAAATGTACGGCTGCCGAGTCGTACAAAAGGCTTTGGAGCACATCTTGGTCGAACAACAAACCGCCTTGGTGTGTGAGCTGGAGAACCACATCATGAAGTGCGTCAAGGACCAAAACGGCAACCACGTTATCCAAAAGGCCATCGAGCGTTGCAACCCGGACTCGATCACTTTCATCTATGCGGCCTTCCTGGGAGAGGTCCAGCATCTCAGTTTGCACCCGTATGGTTGTCGGGTCATACAGCGTTGCCTGGAACGACCAGAGCACTTCCAGGCAAAGCCGATAATCTTGGCCGAGCTTCACGAAAGCATGCAATCCGGCATGATTGCCGATCAATACGGCAATTACGTCGTGCAACATGTCGTGCAGAAAGGCAGCCCTGGAGACAAGAACCGGGTGTTCAGGATTATAATCGGCGGCCTCGAAGGCTACAGCAAGCACAAATACGCCAGCAATGTCGTCGAGAAGTGCATTGAGTATTCCGACGACGGATGGAGGCGCGAAGTTGTCAACACTTTGACAACAGCCGACCGGCTCCGATCAGAGGGCGACACCACCCTCGTGTCAATGATCAAGGACAACTTTGGCAATTACGTGATTCGTAAGTTTAACTGTCATCATTCGTTGAAATCACCGCTGACTGTCCCATCCAGAGAAATTACTCGACAAGCTCGCACTCCAAGACTACCAATACTTCACGAATCACCTTCAGCTCGCCATTGCACACGCCAAGCGCCACGGCTGTGGCAAGCAGATCGCTGCTGTAAGTCAAGCCACTCCCTCGGTTTGCCACAATCTTACTAAAGCATCGCAGATTGAAAGTCGCATGCGCCGTTTCCTCCAGCCCATCCAACTACACCAACAGCCGCCGTTCACGCTTGCAATCCCGTATGCGAGCCACTACACCTCTGTTGCCAACACCCCGCCACCCCTCACCGCCGACACACAGAGTCTGCAGAGCAGTGCCATACCTTCCATCAATGGCGATACCGTCGAGGGTGCACAGAGTGCGAGCAGAAAGGGTAGCGACCCCCCTGGCGGTTCAAGCATGTTCCGTTAGACGATCGACTCACATCATGACTTGAGCGTTGTCGACAGGCCTCGGCTGCTCTTCACGCTCTCATACTACAGCTTTTACATTCCGATCTCCTGCTGTTTCCATCAACGAACAGTAACCACCCGGCATTCTACGAATTACAGCATACGACCGCCAGGACGAATAAACTACTACAACACCCCGGAGCGAGTCCACGCCAATTGACAGGACGAACTCGATGATGACTTCCACCTTCTTTCCCCTTTTTTCTCTTGGATGTCGAGTTCTCGGAATCACGTTGGTGTTGTTCGGAAGGAGAAGGAAAACCGACAAAGAATCACAGAAACAGAACAAACAACTCTTGCACATTGCTTTCCCGATGTTTTTTAACTTTTTGACTTGTTTTATACTGGGCTTTCTTTCTTTCTGGCTGGAGTAGTGGAGCGATGGGTTGCGAAGTAGTATTGATACCCCCTCTTTTTTTTCTATCTTTGTTCAGTAGCCGTTTGTAGATATCTTACCTACCTGGCTTCTTTTACCAACCACTTGTTTCTTCTAATGAGTCACTACTTTGTTTCGCTTCAGCTGACTATACCTAAGCGGAGCGATTTCCGGTAAGTCCTTATATTCTTCACTATATATGCAGATGCAAGACGTTACTAATCATTAACTAGCCCATCTTTCCCCTGTAGATGATCTCAGCTCATGCTAAAGCCTGTAGGTCTCGACTTGTATGGTCGTATTAGCGACTACCGCAAGACGAGAGTGTCTTCTTGCCAGCAAGACACTAACAAAGCTGAGAGGATGAATACGTGTTTCTCGCTGGATCAGCATCTCGTAAGCAGTGGTATTCAGCAGCTCTGGCATATCATAAACATACTGACACCAGTGAGGTATAGCTATTCATTTTACAATTCTGTCCGCTCGTCTCAATTACAGACCCAGGCAGCTAGCTAACCAACACAGCAACACAGCATTGTTCGGTGATCCATTCCTTCCCAATCTGAGAGAAGCCCACAACCAACCACTCCAAACCTTGTCTTGCGAGAATGCCAGCGCTTACTGCTCTTCCGCTTCGGTGGTCGGAGGCTGGATGCCGTACAATGCTTTGATCTCAAGCCCAATGCCGGTCAAGGTGTTTACGAACTCCTCGAGATCCGCCATGAGTTGCTGCACCACATTAGGCGGCTCACCCTCAGGCTTTTTGTCTTGGTGGTTAGGATCGTGCTCGAGTTGCGCGGGCTTGCTCTTCTTCTCCTTCTTCTCCTCGTCGAGGTCATGCTCAAGTTGCGTGACCTTGCTCAGCGCGCCCGCGAGATCGCACTGGACCTCCTCGAAATATGCCTCGACTCGCGCGCGCTTGGTCTTCTCATCGTTGAGATTGCGCTCGGCTTCCGTACGCTTGGTCTTCTCATCACCAAGCTTCTGCTCGGCTTTCGTACGCTTGGTATTCTCGCCTTCACGCTCCTGCTCGACTTGATTGCATCTGTTCTGCGACTCCTTGAGATCTTTCTTGATCTCGGTCTGGATGTCCTGGTACCTGCTCACGAGACGACGTTCTTGACCCAGCTCATGCTGCAAGCTTTTGTTCTTCTCGGCTGCTTTCTCCAAAGCGAAGCTGGTCTCCCTGTGAGTCTTGTTCTCCTCGAACCGCATGGCTTCGGACTCTTCGATCCTTTTCTCGACGTTGTTGATGTTGTTGATGTTGGAATAGACGACTACTTTGGCCAACGAATCGCCAAAAAGCGCGGTGGTGAAAGCGCTCGCCTTGTCGTGCTGGAGAGCGTAGATTGCCCCGACAAACATAGCAACCACGATCGCCGTGTGGGTTCTCTTGGTCTTGTCGTCCGGCACAGCCTTTGGCGAGTCTTTTTCTAGGCATTCGACGACGAAGATGGCCATGTTCATGACGGCCCTCACCATGCCGTCGCCGGAAACGTTGTCAGAAACTCCCTTGCCAAACACAAAGTCGGACGGTGAGGAGTTGGCGCTGCGTTCGCCCGATTCTTCATTAGGCTTCCCGCAGTCGCGATTGATGATCTTGTTGGCAGAACCCCACTTGGGTTGCAACACACTGACCAACGACTTGAGTCGAACGACGTGCTCCTCGAGGCCCAGAATTCTGACTCCCGTGCGTAAGCGGCCGGTTTCGATGTAGAGTTTAGCGATGTCCTTGCCAGTATCTGAGTTGAAGGCGCCCGAACGGATGAAATGAAAGGGTTTCATGTCGAAGACGGCCTGAGAAGAGGCGGACATGTTGACGTAGCGATGTAATGGTGTAGGGTAGGCGTATGCGTGAGTGAGTGACGTGAGATACAAAATGAGGTTGCGTTGGGTTTGCCTAAATGTGTATTTGCGTCAAGTGTCGTGTTTGTTGTAGCCTTTGGGGGAATTGGAAGGAGTCGTGGCGCCGTGTGTAGCTACCTAAGTTACAGAGCGGGATCTTTCACGGGATCGATGAGCTGATTGCTGCAAACGTGTGCACTTTACTTCACTTCACCCTCACGAACTAAGTGGGGCGCCGCCAGCAAGTCCCGCGACAGCATCTATCAGCGCGGGAACTCGAAAATACGTCTCTATCTACTCTTGTAAACTTCAATGGCTTAGTGGGAAGAGTCATCAAACGAATTTTACGGATAACCCCCATCGGATGGATCCGTTAATGATCTCTTTGCCGGAGGACACGCACGTAACCCGGGTTGTGGGCCTTCTGTCGTCAGAGACTTAAGGCTTACGGGGAGTCACAAACCCACGCTTCACGGACTCTGCACGTCAATGGCTTAGAGTGTACGGTTTTCATGCCTTTGAGAGTACTCACTTCTTCAGAGTATCGAATAGCAGTCTCCCTTCCAGACTCTTCATGATTTCAAGACTTGAACATGAAAGCACCTCAAACATTATTCTTTTATCCCTCCCTGGTACAGATTCAACCTTGATATACGAGCGTCGCTAGTAGCCCGACATTTGAGGTAGTCTACTAGCGAGATGCCGTTACTTTCCCATCATGTGTTGGCAGTGTCTCGATGATCAAGTTGCAATCCTGAAAGACCAAAGGCGCTTACATTATCTCATGAGGGCTCGCCTGCCAGCAAGACATCAATAATTCCCTGTCGCATATTAGCAGCATCTCGATGGCCGGAGGATGCTTGTGGTATACCAGGACCGCTGATACTTACTCATCTAGCACACAGAGTCTTTCGCCAGCGCACTTCCCACTGGTAGCGAGCTCTCACAACCCGTGTCAGATCGTGAATGGGTTGCTTTTATTATTTATTTCTCTCGCCATCCTGTCGTTTAGTCTCACTTACATATGTCGCAAACTTCTCGGTCTGATGCACAAAATAAGTGCAATGACTATACCCTCGCTTTGTATGGATATTCTTTAAATCTCTTCGTCTTGGTTTGTGTATACCATACGATGCATACCCACACACAACAGGAAAAGAAAAAAGAAAAAGGGTTGTAGTATCGCATCTCATGTTCGGGCGCCGAAATCATAAGACACTGTGTTCGAAGACAGGTGAACTGCTATTCGACACTCCGCAGGCCATCGTCGCCAGGGACACGCCACCGTGGATTTACTTAGCAATATTGTGCCGTGCGGCACGTGAAGTGGTTGGGATGGCAATCAGAAGGACGTTACTCCCTCAGAACCCGTGAACCTCGAGTCTCGGCGACAGACGAGGTCCAGCAACACGGCGGCACCAGCACTCGGCGAGAAACCTATCACGACCGTACTCTCTCAAAGGGGAGATGGCCCGAGGGATCCCGTCAACCCAAAGTTCTTCTGACTGAATTAAGGGGGATTCCTCTGGAGTGGGCAGTGACGTGGATGGGAGTGGTTTGTTTGATATAGGTAGACTTTTGGCGAGAGTTAAGGACAAAGGGAGCAGAAATTTCTGGTGTTGGTGAGTTTGAAGTGAAGCGACGTGAAAGGATGGAACATTTTCATGAGCGGCTGATTTGGTGCGGTGGCCAAAGCCTGCATGAGAATGCGATGAATGGAAGACATCCGCGAGATATTCTGACAAGGAGCTGGACTGCACTTGCTGCTGCGATGTTTTTTGGTATAGTAATGCTGTGGTGGTGGCATCCGGAACCCTTCGTCGCATTCCGGATTTACGACATGCGGAGATGTGTTTTGCGGTGAATCCAGCTCTCTCATTGGTTTAATCGTCTAGGGTCAGGGTTGGGGTTACTTACATGACTCTTATCTGTGTCAACTCCCAAAAACAACAACTTCACCACTCAAAAAGCACGGATGTCAAGGTTCATCAATGCTAGATTAATACACGGCTGTTTGTACCTATTATCACGGCTTAGTTGGTGTTAATATGCCTCAATTAAGCGCTTGATTGATGTATTTGCATGTCAATCCATCAATCAAACTCGCGATAAGCGTCCGACCATGCCATACCATCATCCGGTCAAGTTGGGACCTGAACAATTCGCGTTTGATGACAGAAGACGAAGACTGGACCCAAAAGATGGCCTTTGGTATAAATTCTCATGCCAGGTCTCGAAATCATGAGTGCCGTCGTAGTGAGGAGACTGCTATTTTAAATGCTATCGTCCAGATGAAGTGATGTCTTGAAGTCTCAAGCCAAGACGGACCCTTGTCGTTTTAACCTTCCAGCGCGAGCCGAGGCAATTCACTCCTCTTGACCTCACCATACACCCGCTCGGGTACCGAAAGGCATTGCGACCAGGGTATCTTAGGAGCATGCAGCGCAGTAGGAGTACCATTTCGATTTCCCCATCTATACTCTCTCAACATCCTTCCAATTTGTACAACTAACCCACACAACTCACCATGTCAGCCGAAGCAGACGTCAAGCTCGACAACTTCAAAGGCATCTTCTCTCTAGATGGCAAGGTAGCAGTTGTCACTGGTGGCTCGCGAGGACTGGGCCTTCACGCTGCGTCTGGGTAGGTTTCATGGGAAGACCATCTGTGATCCACAACTCACACCATCCAGCCTCATCCAAGCCGGCTGCTCCAAAGTCTTCATCACATCTCGCAAAGCCGCAGCATGCGAGGAAGCTTGCGCCGCTCTCAACGCGCTCCCATTCCCCGGCAAAGCTATCTCGGTTCCATCCGACATCTCCCAAGCCTCCGAAGTCGACCGCTTGGTCGCTGAGGTCAGCAAGCACACCGACCATATCGACATTCTGTTCGCCAACGCGGGCGCCTCTTGGGGCGCGTCGTTCGACAAGACTCCCGAGAGCTCGTTCGACAAAGTGATGAACTTGAACGTCAAGAGCGTCTTCCTCTGCACTCAGAAGTACTACAACACCTGGAGTGCGAGATCCATCAATTCAGCCTGCTGACGCTACAATCCAGATTCGCACCACTGCTCCGCAAACGCGCCTCCCTCTCCGATCCCTCTCGCGTTGTTGTCACCGCCTCAGTAGCAGGAATTGGTATCGGCTCGCTAGGCGAGAATGCCACGTTCGCCTACAGCGCCTCGAAAGCTGCAGCGCTGCACATTACGCGTAACTTGGCCGTCGAGCTCGCGCCGCAGGGCATCCTCTGCAATGCAATCGCGCCCGGCTTCTTCCCCACCAAGATGGCGAATGGTCTGATGGAGTTGTCAGGCGGGACACAGCAGCTTGCGGAGGCGACGCCCAATAAGAGGCTAGGAACTCCAGAGGACATTGCGGCAGCGGTGGTGTACCTTTGCTCGAGGGCGGGAGGACACATTACTGGTGGTCACGTTGTGCTGGACGGTGGTAATGTGCTCGCGAGGGGGAAGTTGTAGTGGTTCTGGAGTGAGCATAAACAGCTATACCTTCGCTTCCACTCGAGTGTTGTGCTTTCCCACAATGTTGACTGCGAGCAGCACGGTCAATGTGTTTCAGTGTACTCCCACTGCGTGGTGTCCTGTTCGTCAGGAAGGACCGTCAAGCCTCAAAGGAAGCTTCTCGCCATCCTTCTCACATTGACCGAGACAGACCACTTCGGCATCATTGCCGGCTGCTGCCATTGCAAGTCCCTCGCTCGGTCATTCGCACCGCCCGACGTACCACACCTCCGCGCTCGTGCCGGCTCCTCTCAGTTCCAGACCGAGACTCTTCGCAAGTTCCGCAGCGTCTAGCTCTTCGCCTCCCTTGAGCTTCTGAGGAAGTTGTGGCAAGTCCTCGATCTGGTGGTTAGCCTCGCTTGCATGGACGCGATACGTCTTGCGCTCTGTGTTGCGGTTAGTGTTGCGCTTTCATCTCTGGAACCCTCTGAAGCATGGGAACATCGTACTCTTGCCCTGTTGACTGAGCGCCTGACTAGGCCCAGGATGATCGTACGTACGCTTGCGCTCTGTAAAAGAAGGAAGCAAGCCAGTCAGCTATCGTCTACGTTACTCAGAAGGAAGAAGATCGCTCACTGTTGTCCTTAGACTTCGCCATGTTGTCGTCGCGTTTAGAGTGATTTTGAGGGCGCCCTGCAATGACTATTTTAGAACATACTGGCGTCGGCTACCGCATATGCAAGACTCACTTCGGCGGTTGATGAAGCTTTGCCCGTCGTCGTTCACAATGCGAACTGCAGATAGTCGATTAGTGAGGCTCTTCGCAGTGGAGTCTCAACTTTGAACTTACGCGGCGCAAAATAAGTTCTCGGCGGGATGGAGATTGTCATGGGATTTGAATGAGCTGTCGCGGCTTGTGATACAAGGGATGTTTACAATTGAGAGTGGAGCGGACGTCAGCGGGCCGGTTTGCACATGTCAGCCTTCGATCACATGCCAGAGGTGATCCTCCATTGAAGAGTAATATTACAATTTGTTGACAAATTCTACCAGGACACCACCTTACGCGACATAAATACGACGCGAAGAGGTCTGTGCGCAACTTGTAAGTGATCTCGCCAACATTCGTTCATTCAGTCTCCGTTCCTGTGACTTGTCTTAGCAGAGAGTTTGCTAAGCTCGGTGAAGAAGCTCTTCGCAATCGCGCTTCACTATGAAGGTCCCCATCTCATGGTTTCTGGGTTTAAAGGCTTAAAAGACACTTTCTGAAGCCGCACCTCCAGATGAGCGGCAATCATTTCACTAACCGTAACACAATCAATGCTGCCGCCGCAACCTGACAGCGATGCTGTGCTACAACATGTAAGATATCCCAGCTGTTGGATCCCATCGACCGTGGCATCGCTTCCCTTCTTACCACCACCAACCGCTCGAGAAAGGCACCAGACTTGACCACGCTGACTCATTACCACAGCCAACCGATCCGCAGCTCTCACCACCGGTG
>Ga0265797_10000709_pt1 | contig 60730 bp, 42 predicted proteins | sample P2T30metagenome_FD_192433 | JGI IMG/M metagenome (GOLD analysis project Ga0265797, IMG submission 192433) | Plant litter microbial communities from East Loma Ridge, Irvine, California - P2 T30 | ecosystem: Environmental > Terrestrial > Plant litter > Unclassified | place: USA: California... | reverse complement strand
CTGGAAGACACCAAGATTACGACCTCTGTCTGCATTGGCGATCTCCAAGGTCACTCGGTGCTCGTTATCTACTTGGCCAACACCCGAAGGATTTACTGGACCGCTCTGGCCGACAATTGCGCCGCCCTCCAGAGTCAATGGTGAAGTTGGGCCGTACCCAAGCACTTGGTATCGTTGCCAACATCGAGTTCGTTCTCAAGTGCGCGAAGCAAATGGAAAGATGCTAGGATACCTTGTATAAGCCGACGTGTGACCCCAAACAGTATGGCAAACGCCTCGCATTCGCCAACCGACCCAGCATGAAAGAGCAAGTGGGAGGACTACCAACTCGATCGGGTATTACAAATGTCAGCCTTCAACTGCGGTCACCGGGCGCAAGCTTCTAGCGTCTGAGGGTAGATTCAGTCCCGGATCTTCTTCGTGCGACTATTATTGATGACTGAGCAAGTTTCCCCTTTCGAAGTCCACGCCCAGAACTCAATCCTCATGCCCCAGCCTTCGCCTATTCATCTTCCATCGTCTCCTCAAACACGCCATCAATGACGCGAACACCACTACAGCAAAGACACTCATTACTGTCGCCACGATGTATGTCCCCAAGGGTGTCACGGAAGAAGAAGACGCCATACAAGACTGTATCTCTGTCGAGCTAGAGTAAAATGTACTGGACTTCATTGTCAAGGTGCGCTGTTCTGGAATGGACTGGGTTGGAAGCGGTGGTATCGGCGCCGTCACCGTGACGATGCAACGAAGCGATTGAGGACTGGCCGCCTCGGCCATATTTCCGTGTCAATGAGAATGAAGAGCAGGAAATGATTTATGAAACGGAACAGAAGGAAGTGGCTGGAAAAAGAGGGCATGGTGCGTAAAGTCTAAGTATTGGCGGAAGACGTCAACGAACGTCTCACATGCAATTCGTTTAGGATCCCTGACTGCTATACCCGGAAACACTGTTTACACGCTTGCTTCGTCACGCAGTCGAACGAAGGCTACCAGTTCAGCATCCCCCATGAGCAGTATCGCCACGAATATCGAACACAAGGCTAGACAGAGCTGAACCGCCGATGGCTTCTCGAAGCCCTGGCAGTCCGGATATGACTGAACCTACTAGGTTGCGAGATCGAAATCGTTTCTTCATCCTCTTGCACATCCGGCAGGCTTGAAGGACTCGTTGGCATGGGCGTGTTGGCCGACCAGCGATCGTGATCCGTTTGATTCGAACTGAGCTCAGATATTGGACTGGTCAAATCAAGTTCTGACGGAGGCCGTATTGAGTCAAGGTCGGACATCCGATTGCTTGTGCGACTATGCATGGTGGGCGGATCATCTCCTTGTAGTTCGTGGGTAGGTTCGTGGTTCTGGTGAGGATCGTAGTCCGTTTTCTCATTCGAGCTATCTGGTTGCATTGACGGCACCGCAGGCGTTTCCCTATTTTGAGCTGCTTTACGTCTCTTGCGGATGACAAACCATGCTATCAGTGCGACCACTGCAAGACCAGCAACTGTAATCCCGGCAGCGAGTCCCCCTGTCGCGGCCGCACCGAGCCCTTCGCTTTTCGTATTCGCGCCTTCGGCGGCTAATTGTGTGGAAACTGGCTGTCCAGTCGAAGGTCGTGTAATCGTAAGCATCGAGGAAGTCGTGGGAACAAACGCGGACGTAGATGCTTCCGTTGGGCTCGTAGACAGTGGAGACACGGATGTGGATGCTGGTTGCGCATCAAAATAAGTCAGGAGTATGTTGTCCGTTGCGATCAGTGTATCAATATCGAGACCATGGTTACTGCACTCGAGCGAAACGGAGGCAGCGAAGGCTATAAAAAGTCAGCCAGCTTCTAGATGCACTACTGAGAGTTCACGGCAATACCTATCTTTGCGGGCTCTGCGCAATTCTCTGAGATGCACGCCAGTGGTGTAACATCGCCATTGACTAGTCGTTCAACCCACGCCACTTCTCTGCACATGCAGTAGAAGTCGCTGGCGATACAGCTCAGCTCATCGTAGAAACCCGGGTTTGCGACTGTGTATGAGAGACAGTTGCTCTGAATCTTGTTTAGTCGGTATTCAATCTTTCAGAATAGCACCACATACCGTGCATCGTTCCCAATCCCAAGTTCCCGACATGACAAAGTTACATTGGTTCCTCAACTAGATTGCAGCCTCTCCATCTTGTATGGTACCTATGCTTGACAGTGGGGTACCTCGAAGTGACCTCGTTGGGATGAATGTACTGCACTCTTCCTAGCATGGATTCTGTTTGGCTTTGGATGGTCACAACGTGTCACGCGGCACGGCGATTTCCTGTTGTATTACGGCGCGGACCGCACTATCGACCCTGCAGCAACCAAGCGATTCGTTCAAGCCTGCGACCTCTTTTATGGCCTACAGAAAAGCAGGTCAAGATAGGTATTGATGTGTATCATCTGAAGTAAAACAAAGCTAATATGCTGCGCCGCAATATGTATCCTAGTTGTCGGCGGATAGAGAGGAAGGTTGAGCGAGAAAATGTTGCGCAGCAGTATGTCGAGAGCTAAATCTATGCTATGGTAAAGTAATCACCATATTCAACTATCTAAGCTCGACCGCAAGTTTCGACACACGGACGTCATCAATACATGCACAACTAGCCACCCACAAGACCAAAACATCCACAAAAACGAATCAGGTATCCTTCGCGCGAACAAGAACAAGAACAATAGCCTAAGAATATGCAAAAAAGAGCGCCAAGTCGCCCGAAGCTTATCGCGTCACACCCGGGCGTTAGCCATAGCCAGCCTCCCAAGGTTCTGACTCCGTAACTCCACCTGCTCACTGTACATGCAGCGTGTTGTATCGCCGTAGAAATTATAGTGCTGCACAGCAAACCATCCGAATATCCGTATATAATCCTCTCCTTACTCCTTCTGCCCTTCATTAAGCACAAGCTCAACGACAACCTGGCTCCTCTCGTGTTGCGGATGCTGCAAACTCAACTTGACCGTCCTGTTGTGACTCGAACCTCCGCTGAGTCCGTCGTCAAGACACTTGACGTCGCGTCCAGCAATGACTTGGCGTAGACGACCATTTTGTGCGTTCCTGATCTCGACAAAGTCGGGATCGAACAGGAGGACGTAGGGTCCGTACATCGCGGCGGATTTCGCTTTACCAACAAACTCCATGATGACGGATCGTGAAATGTCACCGTTCTTATTGATGTACACGGCGCACTCTTCGTAGCAAAGAAGGAATTCTTGATCGGAAAGACGGAACATACCCAGAGGATTCTGGTTCTGCAATCGCGAGGCGATGGTGGCAACATGGGATTGCTTCAGATCCGGTACGGACCACGGCTGCTTCTTGTCGAGGGTGAGCACCTCAAAGCCTTTGGCTGTGGAGATAGCGAGCGATGAGTGGAAGAGGTTGATTGTGTAGCACTCGGCTGGAATGTAAAATTCGTCGTATTCGCGGAAGAACTCCGTGCGTCCTGACTTCCATATTCTGGACTTCTTCTCGGTTGACTTTTGGTAGACAGGTTCAAGGACCTTGAAGGTCGACGAAATACCGTCGCGCTTTTTGTAGAACACTAAGGTCCTGTCTTTCATTACGCCAGTGGCAAAGAAGCCGATGTCGCGCGCACCCGACAGCTTTTGGGGTGCTCGCCGTGTAGAATCGTTTGAGGGAGCCACGCCGCTTACTGGGCATACGGCATCGAGATGGTATGCTATCAGTGCTTTATCGGAGATGAGCAGCATCAAGCTGAATTGTTCCAAGACGGCTATCTGCGTCACACGTGGTACTTGGATTGCCTGTGATTATTAGCATAATATCACCAAGTTGTCAAGACAACGCCTACCTTAGACCAGCCTCTGGGGTTATCAAACTCCGATACATAAACTCCAATGTCTGTACCGACGGCTATCATGTGCTTGCCATAAGGTTGGCTGAATGCTGTTGCACAATTTACTCGGGCGCGGCAGATGGGTACGGGCCGCCCAACGTTGACGAAAAGCTTCTCCACATCGTCGACTGCGCGATCGAGCGGTGTTCCCTTGATAGTTATAGCTCGTTGCGATGGCATCGCGCTGTCGTATGCGAAGGCCGCATCAGCCATGACACGCAACTTGAAAGGTTCGGCGTTCTGAGCGAATAGAGCAGCTGCATGCCGTGTCTTCGCAATGATGAGCTTGTCGCACCACTCAGCACGATTTGATGCTGATGGTGCATACAGAGTGTAAGTCTCCTTGCCCAAGTGTTTTACCCGGAATGGATACAAGATCTTCTCGTCTCTTGTAGAATCGTTTGAGGCGACGTTGACCATAGTCTTCCCGGACCCGCTGGTGTTGTTCGACCCAAGTGAGTTGGAGGTGTTAGTGTGTTGCAGACCACCGGGTACAGGGCTGTTGTTGATTCTTGTGGCGACCCCAGAACCGACTCGTCCTGAGACTGTAGTGACGGTAGATATACCCTTCATGGTAGAGCGCACAACGGGGTCATCGTCTTCGCTCTCAAGTACTAGTAAATCCATGGGAATCGGTAATCTTGACACGTCATACTTCTCAGACTTGGTGACGCCGTCTGCTTCTCGGAAAGCAACTGTCTTTGCTAGTACCAAGTAGTGATCAAATAGCAATGCATGGGTCTCAAGCCAGTTGAACCGACTGCCTCCCATCCTCTGCAGATCACCTCGGAAAATGAGTTCTCGTCCCAGGTGATCCAGGTTGAGCTCTACTCGCTGCATACCTGGGCGCAGGATCAGTTTGGCCTGCAGGTCGGTAAGGCTGACTTTTCGGCCCATTTCTGCTACACGGCTGTCGCACTCCAAAGTCACGGCTTTGATCTCGTCTTTGGCTATCTGGAGGTTTCGTTTTTCCTCATTGTCCACAGTCGAATATTTGATTACCGTGTCGATGAGAAGACCATAGCGCTGCAGCCTGTCGATGGGGCCCTTCAGATAAGTGTCCCACCCCAATTTCTCAGAAAGTTTGTGCTTCTGGGCATCATCCAAGAAGGTGCGGAACAGTATGTTTCGGTCCGCTTCCTGTCGAACAAGGAAGGATGCATATGGAAAAGCTGCTGCGTATTCGATGTAGGCCTGTTTTGCTTTTCGGATCCACTCGCGGAAGATGTCGCTGAACCCTACTATCCATGGTCCTTGCTCTTGTTGGCGGTATTTTATTTGCGGGAGGAGGTGGTCTTCGTTCGCTTTTCGTACAGCGTCTACCTTGCTGAAAACATCGTGGATGAACCTGTTGACCCTCTTGGGGGAAATGACCGGTGGCTGAGCAGACTGTAGTCTGTCGCGGTACAAGTGTCGTAAGACATCGAGTCGATTCATGTATTTGTCCTCACCCTGGACGATTTCGTGCAGAATATTCTGACGTTCGATTTCCTTCTTGTTTGCCCCTTCAATGTCTTCTTTCTTCAACTTGTAGAACGTGGCCCAGTCTTCTGAACGAGGTGCAGCGGAGGGGGCATGTAGATCGATCTTCTTAAGTGTCCGTTGGCAGTGGTGCGAGTAGCATCGGCCTGGACTCGCATGCGTGTGCAGCATAGGTGCATAGCAGCCCGCGCCAGTGAGCTGGAATATCACACCAGTCATGCTTGCGGTCGAGAACCTAAGCCATTCTTCCTCGTGCACAAGTGTGCCTGCTTTGTACATCTCAGACACTACCCGGCTACTGAGCGTCTCGGCATCCGCAATGTTCATGGTGGGAACTTTGTGAGTGAAGAGCGCGATGAGACCTTCTTGTATTGGGCCCTCCTTAAGGTCGTTCTCGCCTTCGGTCATACTCTTGAGCCATGAGATGATCGAGCTAAGTGCCCAAGGCTCAGTGCATTTCTTGAAGTCGATACTAGAGAGCTTGGCGGGATTGAATCGCTTGCCGGCTGGGATGGTAGGTAGATCGATGGCCACGGCTTCAGCGCTGCCAGGGGTAAGGGTGTTGCCGTCGCTGTCCATGGCACCGCCATAGAAGGTGTTTCGGTTGCCAGCAGCTCGAGGTCTGTGACCTTGTTCGGCGTCTGTCTTTGATCGCGGCAAGGGAATGGCATCCCGAGCGTTGCTGTGCTGTAGAAGAGAAGTCGAGCGGGGAACGGGAGCTCCAGTAGGAGATATCATGTGCATAGCGTTTGGATCCACCGGGTAAGAACGCTGTGTATTTGGAGCGTTACGCCAGTATTCGTACGACCCGGATCCAGTCGAGCTGTTGCTTTGGTGATTCAATCTTGAACCCCTGCCGGTGTTTACTGGTGGTGGTGGCAGAGGCCGGTTCGATATGCCCGGATGATAGAACATGTCTGGTGGCTCGCCTGGCATCACCGCTGATGGACCCATGAGTGTAGAGCCAGAGAGGGTAGATGCGCTATCCATGAGTGTGACCTCATCGCCTTCGTCGTAGCTCCGCCGGCGTGCGCTAGGCTCTTCCAGACCACCGGTACCGAATGTGTCAACGCGCGCATTGCTCGAGAAGGATGGGAAGGGATGGATCGGGTCGTAGTCGTCGTTGGGAGGGTCGGACCGTCGTTGCGAGCCTGAGGTTGATGCTGTATGGCTTCCCCCCGCTGCCAGCTGGCTTGGATCCCCGCCATAGTTGAAAGACGGCGTGAATCCGCCACCGTATGTACCAACGTCCATACCCACGTAGTCGCTGTCGCTTGCGCTTTCTTGTCGCATTGGTTCGGCGGGCATCTGAGGAGAATGTAACGATGTGTAGTTGCTGAACAGGCCGGTGCCACCGCTAGCCCTGCGAGCTTCGTCTGCTCTCTCTTGTTCCTCGGCCATCTGGAGTGCAGCCAGACCAGCAGCTGCTTCCACATCGCTCTCATCACTAGCGTAAGTTTCACGTCCAGGCTGCACGCCGTTTGTGCCGTTCCTGCCCGAGGACTCGCTATAGTACTGGCCGTTTGTTTGCTGAACCTGGGCGCCGCCAGCGGTCATATTCATAACGTCGTTGAACAATTCGTCTTGATAGCCCCCGTTCTGCGGTGAGAAGTATTCGTCGCTGTCGGACTCGTGGGGTGGTGGGGGCAGCGGCCGCGAGGAGACTGTGTTTGTTCGCTGGGGCGAGCCATGCAGAGGGACCTCGGGCGTAGGTGGGAGGGCATTGCCGGACATGGAGGTATATCTGTCACCGCGCTGTGAGCCATAGCCAGTATCGTAGGTCGGTGGAGAGGGGAGAGGGGCATGCGAAGCGGTCGAGGAGTAATACCCCGAAGATGCGTTCGAGGGTCGTCGGTTTGGGTAGGCGCCCCAGTCGTCACCGACCGATTGCGCACTGCCTGGAGGAGCTGGCAGCGGTGGTGGCGCTGGCGTTGAGTAAGCTGACACGCGACTCTGGACAGAGGGTGCTCGTCCAAATTGGGAATTCTGGTATATCGAAGGCGAATGGTATGAGGCGGTGGGAGAAGTAGGCGAAAAGCCATACGGCGCGGAATTGGTAGGCGCGATGTTGCTGTCAGCGTAGGCAGCTGGGTTGTAGGGCTGGTGCGAGGCCGAGACAGAGACGGGAGGCGCGAAGGTGCGGTTGCTCACGCCGCCGTAGTGCTGGGGATTGGGCAGAGCTATGGGCTGCGTATTGTAGTTCTGGGGGTTGTATGCCTGCTGCTGCTGCTGCCCCCGCTGGTAGCCATAACTACCCCCATATCCGCCCGTGGTCGGCGACATTGGGCCCTGAGACAGCTGCGGGGAGCTGTTGGCGCCTATGAACAGCTCGTCGTTCTGGCGGGCGGCGATGCTGTTGCGCCTGTCGAGCTGCTGGACATGCCCGTAGCCAGCGGGCGCTCCATTGGCGGCATCGCCATTATCTTGGCTTGGCGTGCGGCGGTTGTAGGGGTCCTGATATTGGCCTTGGGCGCCCACATTGGAGTGAGGGATGTTTGGGTTGTAGTAGTTCTGGCCGTTTCCGTAGTAAGACATGACGGCGGGAAGGCACGAAGAGGCCTAGGAAGGCGCGGTGGGTGTCGGTGCGGTAGGAAGCGTCATTCACGAGGCTATCTGACCGAGTTGCGCGGGCACCATGACCGGGGCCGCTGAGCTGAGCGTAGGAGTCCAGCAACCTAGCCAGTGCGAGGGTGAAGGAAGACAGAAGACGACTCTGCGACTCGTATTATCGAGTGCGCTCGCATGCGCTGGCCGAGAATGTCTCTGGCGATGTCTGGGAATGAGCGACGGGTAGCCCTTGCCTGTGCGTAGGTGGCAGCTGTCGAGCGAATCGTCAAGCGTGTTTTGCCTGGCTGTAGCGTCGTGGACGGGCCGCCGAGTGACGCTGCGAGGGGTCCGTAATATCAGAATACAGAAACACAGTGCTCCGCAATGGCGATGGTGAGATTAGACGTGGTGGGAGGACGGCTAGGGCTTGTTTGCGGCGTTGCGGTCACCAACAGTCCAAGTATTAACGGAGCCAAGAGCTACCGAGCGGAATTGTGCCTGACCTCGTATCATCATCTCGCATCATGGCAGCCTTAATCGCCCCCAAATCTTTATTTTCCGCACTTTTGGCGACCCTCTTCTGCTAAGCATCCTTCATCCTTTGCAACTGATGACATTGCGATGTGCGCACGCGCTGTCACTTTTCTGCTCTAGGCGGCTGGTGCATCATTTTTCATGAACCGCCTGGACTGGTCACAGGAATGCGCCGCACTACGAGAAGTCACGCGCCAGCAAATGAATTTGTGCACTCAAGACAGTGTTCATGAGCATCGAGTGCGATGCGAAGCTCGTGTCAGGTACTTCGTACTCAACACTTACCCCGCAGTGCTGCTGGCGATGCTGTCACCATCTCCGCCTCCACGCTGCTATTTCCGAGGTCTGACAATAGCACCTTTATATGATATGGCGCTCTTGCTGTTAAAATCAAAACACTGTTGCACGGGTGGCTGATAAGCTTACTCTCTCCGATTCATCAAGTCATCAACATTTCGACATGGGCATCCAGTCAGATCCACCAAAATCACTGTACGCAGCCCCTGGCAATGCTGCTGACGAGAACATAAAAGTCCGCGACCAACTCCCTCCAGAAACGGACCAAAATGGCTACCGGATCAATGAGCAACCCATGGGCACGAAGAGGAAGGTCAAAGTCATCCTCATGGGCGCAGGTGCATCGTCCCTAAACTTCTTCAAGAAGGCTGAGGAAGAGATGGAGGGCCTGGAAATGGTGTGCTACGAGAAGAACCGCGACGTTGGTGGTACGTGGCTCGAAAACCGGTATCCTGGATGTGCTTGCGATATTCCATCCGTCAACTACCAATTCTCATGGAAGATCAAGCTCTGGTCGCATTATTATTCGTATTCTCCTGAAATATGGGAATATCTGAAGTCGATCGAGCGCGAAAACGACTTTATTGCCAAATATATTAAGCTGCGGCACCGCTTAGAGCATGTCGAGTGGGATGGTGCAGCTGGTCTGTGGCGGTGTCGAGTTCGTGATTTGGAAAAAGACGTCGTGTTTGAAGACAGTGCCGAGTTCTTCATCAACGCCGGAGGCGTACTGAACAACTGGAAGTGGCCAGAGATACCAGGTTTGAAAGACTTCAAAGGCAAGCTCATGCACTCTGCCAATTACGAAGAAGGATACGACCTCTCCAACAAGCGAGTAGCGGTTATTGGTGCTGGGAGCTCGGGCGTGCAGATTGTCGCGGCCATACAGCAAAAGGTTCAGCATCTTTACCATTGGGTACGATCTCCGATATGGATTACCGCAGGCTTCGCACAAACCTGGGCAGGAAAGAACGGAGCAAATTTCCGATGTGTGTCCTTCTATCCAAACAGTTATTGAAGAGTACTAATGTCTCCCAGATAGCAGGGAACAGCTCAAATACCTCGAAGAGAACCCCAAGAAATATCTCGAATACCGCAAGCAGATTGAAAACGAGCTCAATCAGCGCTTCAAATTCATCATCAAAGGTAGCGAAGAAGCCCGTCTAGCCCGCGAATACGCAGACACGGAGATGCGCAACAAACTCAACAACGACTCCCGTCTCGTCGAGAAAATGATACCCAAGAACTTCAATCCAGGGTGTCGTCGTCCCACACCAGCACCAGGGTATCTTGAAGCGCTCGTTGCACCCAATGCAACCATCTTCACCGATCCAATCGGCTCCATAACAGCTAATGGCTTTACGGACCTCGAAGGTACCCACCACCCTGTCGATGTAATAATCTGCGCGACCGGCTTCGACACCTCCTGGCTCCCGCGCTTTCCTTTCATAGCCAATGGTCATGATCTCCGCGATCTCTGGAGTCCCGAGAAAGGCGTGACATCTTACCTGAGCGTTGGGATTCCCACATTTCCCAACACGTTTTCTTTCTGCGGCCCATATGGCCCTCTAGGTCACGGTTCCTTCATGCCGTTGATCGAACAATGGACCCGCTACATTTTCTCCGCCATTACAAAATTTCAGGTCGAGAACATCAAGTCCCTCACACCTAAACTCGCACCTTCAGTCCAATTTCGTCAACACGCTGATCTTTTCCTACAACGCACAGCGTGGACTTCACCCTGCCGGTCGTGGTTCAAGCAAGGGAAGACGGATGGACAAGCAGCGATTTGGCCAGGCTCGCGACTTCACTTTTTGAAGATGATGGAAAGTCCGAGGTATGAGGATTTCGAAATTGAGTATTGGAATGCGAATATGTGGGCTTTCATGGGGAATGGATTTGAAGTGAGAGAGTTTGATGGGAGAGATATTACGGATTACCTGGGAAATCTGGATGAGGAGGGGAGGGATGTGCAGCCAGACTATGATGAGGGATTGAAGAATATACTAGGCGGATTTACGTTAGGTGAAGAGTATGTTGTGAAAGGTGGGTAGTCTGGTTGGGTATCTACTCATTCAGGTATGCATCGTGAGTTCTTCTTCAGACTGTTGCACTGTTTTGACGTCCTTCTCCTCTTTCTGACATCGAGTTCATTCATGATCGATCATTCTTGGCCTGATGATACTCGTAGTCCCTGATGTGTATCATGCTAGGGTCAAGAAGATTCCTGGTGCTCGCTCTGCTCAGATCCTTTTTTCTAACGCCGTCCTCTTGTCGACTCCAGTTACAACACAAGGTTTGAGAGGCGTTGATAGACTGCGGCAATTTTTCGCACTTTCAATATGTTGAGTCGATACTTATTGGAATGGGCGCCCCAGGACAATTGGCGTGTTTGATGACTATACCCCAAACACACTCCGCCTCCGCGCCCTTCATAACCCCACAATGCATAACCTTGCGTGAAGGCATTCGTCTGAGCACACCACTAGTTTTGAGAGGGGCAAAACACAGACAATGGCCTTGTCCAGCTCCGCTTTCGCTTTCAACAGGCGGCTGCCCGGCACTTCGCGCGCACGACTCGATGTATTCGGCATCGACTGTGCCCCAACCATGCTCTATCAACACCCCAGACGCATTGGCGATATCATGGTATCTGCCAGACGAGCAATAAGCGGCACCGACTAGTCGGTTACCTGCGGCGACATATTCCTCGACCAGCACGTTTGAATGCATCACTCCCGTCGCTATGACCTTTAATGGTTAGCAGAACGGCTAAAACCGACATCCTTCATGATCCAGGCTTGGTGCCCAGACCTGTTCACGTGAGAAGCCTCCGATGCCTAGCCCCAACTCCCTCCGACAAACCTCCCGCCAGCGCTCCCATGACCAATTGGAGCACACATGCGGAGTGGCGCCGGTATACGACACGTCATGTTTAGACCATAGTATCGCGTGCTGCTGAAGAGTATGCGGAGAAGCACGCTAGAAGGACGCTAGAAGCTCTCTGTTGAGATGCCAACCCCAGCTTCAACCCCAGTAATGCAAGCACCCTTGTAGCTGACGGTGCCCGCGGAGGGAAAGATAGTGAACCTGGTTCGCATTCCGGCAGACTTGCTAGCAGAAGATGGGGATGTGGAGGGTGGTGGTTGCACAAAAGATTATCGTGAGATCTCTCGATTGCGGAAGATACGATGAGCAGGCATGACGCACGTTAATGGCTGTCGCATGCAGCGGATCCGAGTTGTAAGTGCGAGATCAACGTCTTATGACGAAGAGATCTGAGACGCCTCCATTTCCAGTGATTGAGTGTTTTGCAAGCCACTGTCGATGCCTCATCGATGAAGATCTTGCCAGCTGGAGAGGCGCCGAAGAATTTGGCATAGTACAGCCGATCTAAACCAAGATCACGCATGTTGAGCGCTTCCAAAATGCTTCAGTCGAATATCGCGATATCGCAGCGCAGCCATAGGTTGTAGTTTGGGTATAGTATGCAGCTTCGCGCCAAACAGCTCACAGACCTCAAACTTCAGGCCATGCGAGACCACCCTGGCCAGCGGGTAGGAGCCTCAACAAGGCCTCATGTCATTATGCCTAACCGTGCCAAGTAGAGCCCAGAGGCTACTGGCTGCAAGACCAAGAGGTGATGCGCACCAACGCTAGACAGGATCGTAGAGTTCCCAAAGGAGGCTTGGTGGCGGCCCAGAGCCCTTCCTGGATCGCTTGTCGTTCACTTGCTGGCCCTACAAGCCTCGCTTGCCATTGCTTGTAAACGCCTTCTAGAGGTTCTGCGCAGAAGGACCCTGACGCCATCGTACCAGGCAGATCGCTGAAAGATCAACAGCGGGGTGCAGATGATGCGCCCTCTAAGAGCGTTGGAGCGAATCGCTAAATCACTGTGTGGATTGTACTCCACAGAGCGCATTCCAGTTTTTTTCAGCGCTACGTCTCTCCATGGGGTTGGCAACGCGGAGATGCTATTGAGCCCCATCTGCGAGGGATTTGTCTCATGAGGCTCAACAACTAAGTGGGACCGCTCGGAGGAGCACGTCCATTCTGTGCTTTAGTGCTGGCTGTTACCAGCGGCGATTGGTCGAAACGGCTCCCCGTCCGATGTTTGCCGGCAGCACTTTCGGTGAGATAGCGCAGGCTACTGAAGCGCCGAAGAACAGCCAGCCATTCAGAATCACTGTCTGTTGAAAATTTGCGGATACTGGGGTGTAGCGTACGGGGCGATGCGTTAGCAGGCCATTCTACCCCAACACCCCGGCTTATACGCCGCTCAACCAACGCCAGCATGGGACTACCGATGAGCTACCAACTACTGTCGAGTCTGGATGGAACCAGCCCATGTCGCGACCTTTACCATGAGGATGGTATCTGGGAGACGTGGAGGACCGATATATATTGTGCCCTGTGTCCCTCCATTGAAACAGCATCAGCCTCTCGCTCTTCGCCTGCATCACTCACTAGGATTTGCCTCTACAGACACATCATCTGTTGATCCTTAGGCTATCTACTTCAATCCAATCTTTACCTATCCGCCTCATCATGGGTTTCTTTGGAAACAACGGCTCGCAAGAGCCCACCTTGGACCAAGTCCACGAGCAACAGGCTCGTCGCCCTTCAGTCGCTGAAGTTGTTGATGAGCAGGTTCGCCGCAAGTCTGTCGACAACCGCGTCGTTACCGGAGCTTCGGCTCTTACCGTGCGCCAGTCCATCGTTCCCGTCACCTTGGTCACTATCCTCTTCTTCATGTGGGGATTTGCCTACGGTCTTCTCGATGTCCTCAACTCTCGCTTCCAAGTCGCTCTTGACATCACTCGTGGAGAGTCGTCTGGTCTCCAAGCTGCCTACTTCGGTGCCTACTTCATCGGTCCCTTGACCTACTCTGGATGGTTCCTCCGCCGCTTCGGTTACCGATACACCTTCATTCTCGGTCTCTCCATCTACTGTGTCGGTGCTCTTATGTTCTGGCCTGCGGCTGTCAAGCGAAGCTTCGGTGGCTTCTGCGGTGCCATGTTCCTTGCTGGCTCTGGTCTGTCTACCCTCGAGACATCTGCCAACCCATACATCGCCGTCTGCGGTCCTCCCAAGTACTCCGAGTTCCGTCTTGAGCTGTCCCAGTCCGTTCAGGCTGTCGGCTCCGTCGTTGCTCCTGTCCTCGCTGCCCAGGTCATCTTCAAGAACGTTGGTACTGATGGAAAGTCTCTTGAGGCCGTCCAATGGGTTTACCTTGGTATTGCTGCCTTCGTCGGTATCCTGGCTGTCATCTTCTACTTCGTAAGAATGTCCCTGTACAAACTTCATGTGATACATTACTGACTTCTCTAGGCTCCTATCCCTGAGATTACCGACTCCGACATGGCCGACCAAGCTGAGATGACTACCTCTGCTACCGGTTACGTTGACAAGCCCCTCCGCAAGCAGTACACTCTCTTCTGGGGTACCGCTGCTCAGTTCTCCTACGTCGCTGGTCAAGTTGGTGTCGCTGCGTACTTCATCAACTACTTTGCGGAGGCACGCCCCGATCTTTCGGTCACTGAGGGTCACCACGAGGGAGCCAACTTCTACGCCATCGCCCAAGCTCTTTTCGCCGTCGGACGTTTCGCCGCAGCTGGACTCATGTACTATGGCGGCAAGCCCCGTTACGTCCTTCTCGCTTTCCAAACACTTATTATGATATTCATCTCGGCAGCCATAGGTTCGTTGAATTCCCTGTACAATTATGGTATCAGGTATCAGTTTTGTGTGTGGGCTACTAGGGGGGTGCTTTGAGTTGGGTGTAGATCACGTGCACGCTAGCGGATCTGCTTAGATAAGCAGCTCTGATTGGCGGGGATCTACCCGAGGCACCCCCGGACTAGCATTCCACATACAAAACTTATGCTTGATACCATAGTACCACAAACTCCATATGAGACATATACTGACTTTTCTTAGGAACCGACACTGGAAGCGCCACTCGTCCCAACTGGGGAGGTCTTAGCATGTTGATGATTGTACTCTTCTTCGAGTCTTGCATCTTCCCCATCATCTTCGCCCTTACTCTCCGTGGTCTCGGTCGCCACACCAAGCGTGGTGCTTCTTTCCTCGTCTCCTCCGTTTGCGGTGGTGCTGTCGGTCCTGTCATTCTTGGCAACGTTGCTGATCACATCGGTACCCGGAAGGCTATGTGCATCCCGCTCATCTTCTTCGCGATCGCCTGGTCTTACCCCATCTACCTTAACTTGGTCAAGGGCCGTGAGCTCGATGCTTACAGTGAGAGCCATGTCGGTACCACCGAGGGTGCTATTGACAACGACTCTGTCCTTGCCGACAAGGATGTTGAGGCGCGCATGTTCGAGACCAAGGTCTAAGCGTCCAAGCAACGATACTATCTGGTGTTTGGTGGGATTACTTTGGATTAGATGATACCTATGAGGATTGAATGACGGTAGCGCGGCGTTTGTGATGGGATGGTTCGACTCTACTTGGTCGGGTGGAGTTTTGTATATACCACGACCTTTGAGTGCACATAGACTGTACATATGTTTATATGAATCACTTGACCTTATCAATCTTCAGCTACATTGTCACGTCTTGAGCTTTCTCTACCAGCAGTATTGTTGGTTGTGACAAGCAGTTATACTATCGAGCCTCCCAAGAACGGGAGGCAGGAAGATCATAAGTAATGCATCCTACCTAGTTAGTGCATAACAACTCCAACTTAACTAACTACATTCAACAAATATCTGTATGATTCGTTCATCAGTAAGACTGATTCAGCTCACTACAGCGAAAGTTGAAACTGTGAAAACGGAAGTCATGAAGTATCCGTGACGTATACATGGTATTAGTGTCTTGATCAACGACTAGCAAAGATGTACACGCAAAGCTCCGAACCCTACTAGCGTTACGTTTGTACGTTGATTTATACATCAGGTCCTTCCTCATCCCGCCCCATGACCACCTCGAAGTTCGCATTTCCCGCCAACTTCCAAAACTCATCTCCACTTTCTCTAGCTTGGAGATGTCTCAAACTGCTTTCCGAGATCGTAGGGCCCATCAAAATCTCAACGCATTTTAACACTGGCCATTGGTTTTTCGTCTTTTGCTCGTCGAAGAGGTCTTGCAGCCACTTGCTTTCCAAGAACGCCAAATCAACATCGAAGATCTTGAGATGTTGCAAACAAGTCGGAAGAGCTTGCATTGGCGAAAGTTCGAAATCGCCTTCGAAGATGGCATCAAAGCGCATGTTGTCGAGCTTGATTGATATGATCGCTGCTTGAGGGACAACCAGTTTCTTGAGTTGCACAAACTGGTCGAACCGTGGAAGCGGCTTGCGCACCGCGCCTGGCAGGGTCCAGAACCCGCCCGGCAACTGTAAGGTCTCGAGGTTTGGTCGCAGATGTACCATACCGTCGACCAGGTTTTGATAATCGGTCACTTCGGTCCTCGCATCATATATCGCTCGGTCCCAGTGTTGTTCATCAATGTATACATCATCCGCAAAGGCAGAAGATGCGTCTGGATATTTCTGGATGTTTGACTGGTATGCGGGAAAGGCGCGAACGCTTCTGTATGGATTCTTGCAATCTGAAGACTCCGCATAGTATTCTAGCGTTCGTAGATTTGGAAAGCCGCGAATGATGTTGGTCATGCACCTGCGGGAGGGTACACTCCATACACCGACCGACTTGACTTCGAAATCTAGACGCAGGCGCTGAATGCTCGGCTGTTCGCATGAGCCGTCGAGGTAAAATTCGGAGTAATAGCGGACTGATGAAAGTAGCTGACCTTGAAGCTTTATGCTCAAGTCAAGGGTATGTAAGTTTGGGACGTTGTCCAATCCTCTCAGAACTGGAGGCAAAGGGCTTTCGAACTTGACATAGGATAGCATATGTGAGACTGGTAGTCTTTGCCTTATTAGACCCATGGCCTTCTCGGGCTGGTCAGTATTCGCTTCGCCAAATGCCAGTCTTGATTTGCGATCCGATATGCATAGCGTTACGACGTTTGGTAACAATGCTAGAAGCACAAACGCAAAAGTCCACGCGAGTGAAATTTCCAGTTGTTGAGACCACCCTTCTTTGAACTCAACAGGAAAATCGAGTGAGTTGATAAACTCAAGTGCCTTCTCGTGAACGAGATCGCGGATGATCGAAAAACCGTGCTCGCTTTTGGGTATACACAGTCTCAGCTGTTTCACATGTCGTTTCCATTCAGGTCGTGCATGGAATATTGGAATCAAGCCGAAGATATCAGATCCTGGGAGATCATTCCAGGTTTCAGGAATGCTAAGCTCAAGTACAAGTGTAGAGAATAGCACTTCTGGGATCAGCACAGCGAATCTCCTGCACGTTAACGCAACGCCGAGCAGCGAGCGACAACTAGCGCGAAAATCGGAGACGAGGTACTCATCTGGGGGACTTGGAGGAGGATCATCTGGGATGTAACCTAGGACACGTGCGGAGCGATGCACATCGACATACGAGAAGACTTGAAGCAGTATCTCGTTTGGCAAGGTAGATAGAGAGTTGATGAGGTCACCTTGACATATTAGATCATGACATGTGTGACGCGGAGCTTTGCCTAACTCACCCCTAGAGGCCTGCTGTGGTGGTGGTTGTTCCATTGTTTGACGTTGCTGTATCCATATGTTGATTCGACGTGGTATATCCGATGGCTGAGGGTGATGCCTACCGTGTCGCGGCACCCTCGAATGATGTGAAAGCTAGTCCGAGTTGAGGAACGCGTGCTGCAGTCCAAGCTCCCGAGGTCCAGCCACCTACATCCACCCGGCCACTGCAACGGCATTTCACCAATCGGAATAGACATCGAGAAGACCTCAATGGAAGATGCATGCTATCTGGGTGCTCTGGCAGGCTTCTGGCATACGAACTGTGGGGTGCCGGTGCTTTTGCTCGGCCCATTTCTCAGGAAGCGATTTATCGCGATCGCAACGCGTCGCGGGGCAGATGGGGTTATAAACTCGCTTGTCGCCTGAAGCACGTATGTGTAAATTATAATGATGGCCAATTCACTATGAAGCATCTATCAGCAATACAAGCACGATACTGATGTTGTGGCATCATGGCGTAAGTTGTCTTTCAACTACCACCGAGGCCTACACTAATCTCGCACTTGTGCAGTCGCATCCACAGCGAAGTCATTTGGCTACAGCGCAACCCTCGGGCCACCTCCTCTTACGGAACAGAAGTCCCAAAGACTGAAAGGCAAGGCTAGGAAAACTGCCAAGCAAGTGACAGCTCCGCAAAATGGGTCAGACAAACAGACTTCGAAGCCCAAATACACCCTTGCTGTCAAAGACTTCATATCTCTATCTGAGCACATCGCTGGCGTTACAGACAAGACTGTCGAAATCCCCGAGTACTTTAACGTCGCACTCAACCGAGTAATCTCGGTTCGGAGTTCGTTCTCGACAAAGTTGGAGACAGCCGGCGAAGCCGTCAACCAGGCATCAGATTCTCGTCACAATTTTTTTGTGACTGTGCTAGAGAAGGTTCGCGAATCGCTGAAACCCTTGACGAAGTCCAACGCCCTGGATCTTAGCAGCATCAAGAATGCTACACCAAGGGCCGGCGGAGACCGAGCTAGGCAGAGTGAACTTCGAAATCTATTCGAAGTCTTGGATGTATACGAACCCTCTGCGGAGTTCCTGGCTGCACCAGACGTGGTGCCTTCACCTTCACCTGTGGAACTGGAATATACTGTTGAGGAGCCGACCGACTCAATCATTGAGGCCTTCATGGCCATGACCATGTTGGTGAACGACCTCTCCCGCCTGCGTGCTGAGATAGCTGACCTTTGGGCTCGGCATAACACCGGAGAACTCGATCTGCCAACTGTTTCGGTAGCGACGAACGCAGCGATTGAGCTTGCGCACAGCATGGAAGATGAAGTCTATCCATTGATGAAGTTCTTGGTCGAAACTGTACCTTTCCACGAGCTGTACTGGACCGGTATTTGCAAACAAGCTGGTCTTGATGCGCTCACGCCACAATCGCCGCCCCACGCAGATGATTATAACTTTCAAGTTTACGACATCGCAGATGCGCTTTTCATCAATTCCCGTAATGCCCTTTTGGTCTTTCTCGCCAACTTCCAGCCGCCAATCATGAGTTACAATGGTAAATGGGGTCCATTCGACAAGAATGCGCGCCAGCCACCTCAGACGAATAGAGAGAAATATGCCCGCGACAAGTCAACTTTGCAAGAAGTGCTCCAGGATCTTCCTCTACTCTTTAATCGTCCGGGAGTTATTGAGGATCAGTTCGTCCACGCTTTCGCTGCCGCTCGGACATCCTACAACAAAGCGAACTCGAACCAGCAACCGCCAATCTAGACTAGCTTCGCTTTTCAGATTTATCTCGACATTCTATACTCTACTGAGGTGGGCGTTGGATGGACGCAGATGTGCAACGAGGGCAACACGCTCCAGAGATATGTCGATAGTTATCCCAATGCTTCTTCTGACATGAAGAAACTAGTGAGATCTGTTGGTAAGATCATGGAGGCTGATCCTATTGCACTCTTGAGGCAAGCGCTTGATCGACCCTACAGAGAATATACCGTTTGGCGTCGCAACCCTACACATTGCGGCTTATGGATCCACCACGCGCGTACCATCTTTCATAGGGAGGGCGCGAAGTACGCCGCAACACCTGGTGCGGTAATGTGCGCAACACAGCTTTACCATGCCTTGCGTGAATCGCAGCTCCTTTCTGAAGAGTGGAAGGATCTCCAGACGCTATGGGACATGCAAGGAAACTCGACCTAATTTATCGGCGAGCCTCCAAAGGACTTCGAGGGGCATTGGAAGAACTACCTCTTGTCTATAGGTGCGTCAGCAACAAATTGGGCAAGTGGGAAGAGAAACACCAAGATCAAAGAGACAAAAGCAAACGTGCGTCAAATGAAGTTCAAGGGTCCAGTATCGAGCTGGATGGCTTCGCGCATCGCAACAGAGGGCGACCAACGAGCTATGACGGCCGAGACTATCGAGAATGCGATCGAAGAAGGCGAACGTCATCACTCTTCACTCGCCTCTGTTGCACCTACTATCCGGAGGCAAACCCACGTAATCCAGAAGCTAGCAACTGCTCTTCAGGCCGAGGCTCCAGAGATTACCTTCGATTACTTCACTATGCACGACCTTTGCTGAGAGTTGATGGAAAGGATGAAAGAACAGTTCAGACCTATCATTGCTGAACGATCAGGGAAGTAGTGGGAGGCACAGAAGAGCAAATTACCGTTTGTTGTTGGCTTCGTGTTCTCTACAGCAGCGGGTAGAAAGGATATTGAGACGAAGGGTGTGTCGTCGGAGGAGTTGTTAAATGTCGCTGTGGAAGTGACGAAAAGGTTCTTGGAAGAGGGCAAGGGTACTGTAATTACGGAGGGGCAACTGGATATCTAAAACTGGTGCCTGATAACCTTTAAGCTTCGAGATAGTGCCACTAGATTGGCGATTTAAAATAAACACGTCAAGTATTATATTTGGCAAGGTAGGCGGCGCATCCAACTATGTGAGGGAAATGGGCTGTAAAAGCTCGTGGCGACATTCTTCTTTACCTGTCTCGGTATCTCTCGAGCAATGAGAGCGCTTCCTCAACGTAGGAGACTGGCAGCTCAAGCAGCCGGACAGTCACAGACTGGGTATCTACTACCTAGATGCCTACTTGATCAGCGACACGCCCATCACTCTATCTAGTACGAAGTGGATTGGCCCAGAGGTGTCATTACTTCCGTGGAACATTTTTCGCGCATGGGTGGAAATGTGATGAGATAGAGATGGACGGCGTCTTAGACTGCGGAAAGCCTTTCGATTTAGACAACGACGACTTGTGTTATCTTCCGAGGTACTTTCAACTTCAGAGCGAGCAGCATCGCGAGACTCACGAGGACGACGCAAGGTCCAAGTGAGCAGAATCCTGCATAATTCAAATCTTCGCTCATTTGAGCTTGAATGCAGAGGCGATTGTCGCGGCGAAGGATAGTCGTTTTGGTGTTGGTGAGGAGAAATGTACCGCAGCAATCTAGGCACTACGGGATGGGGCACGTTGACACCACATAGTCTTCGTCTTTCTCGTTGCGTTTTAAATGTTACACGGCATGATCTCGGTGTTTGAGGATGCGCGTCGTGGAAGTAAACGTTACGTGGGGCAATGCCGTCACAGGTTCAATTTAGCACCTGCTGTATTGAGCAAAGCCCCGCACTATCTCATAGGGCGTGCGGGCGGCTATCATAGGTATACAACATCGTAGCAAACAGCGTAAAAACTCCAATACTGTATTCTTGACTCCTATCGTCTCGCCGAAACTCTAGACATTAGCACAATGACTTTCGATATCTCCAAATCCCGGGCGCGCTTCCCCGCACTTCAACAAGATCAGGTGTTTCTCGATAATGCTGGAGGTAGTCAAGCATTGGGCGACGTGATCGACTCGTTAGTCAGATGCGGAATGCGCAAGTGAAACTGAACTGATAGACGTCCAGCATCACTCAATACCTCTCCAAGACCAATGTTCAGCTTGGCGCTTCTTACCACACTGGCTCTCAATCGAACACGAAGTACGAACAGGGCTACCAAGCGGCTGCCAAGTACATGAATGCTGGTCGTGATGAGATCGGTAACAGAAATCTTAATATCAGCAACATTCTCTTACTGATAACAACCAGTTCTCGGTGCTTCAACAACCCAGCTTTTCATGAACCTCGGCTCCTCGCTACAATTTCCCTCTGGCTCTGAGATCATTCTCACAAAGATGGAGCATGAGACTAATGTCAAGCCCTGGCTCTTCATGGCTGAGCGCCTCGGTTTGACTGTGAAGTGGTGGGCATCGCCCAAAGAGGATGGACTCAAGCTCACAGCAGAGAACCTCAAGCCATTGTTGAGCGATAAAGTGAAGTTTGTAGCATGTACACATGTCAGCAACATTCTGGGAACGATCCATGATGTGAAGTCTATTGCAAAAGCAGTGCACGAGGTCGGTGCACTGTTCTGCGTTGACGGCGTGAGCTACGCACCGCATCGTGCAGTTGACGTGAAGGATTTTGGAGTTGACTTTTACGCGTTCAGCTGGTACAAGGTCTGTCTTGGAAGTTCTTTCCTCTTGTTGCATTACAATATTGACGAGATGACATAGGTTTACGGCCCTCACATCGCCGCGCTCTACGCCAGCAACTCGGCCCAACAACACATGAAGTCCATGAGCCATTACTTCAACCCCACAAAAACCTTAGAAGACAAGATCGGCTTCGCAGGATCAAACTACGAATGTGTTCAGTCAATCCCTACCATCACCGCATACCTGACCGACGCTTTCCCCACCATCACCGAACATGAAGGAAAACTACAAAGCATCCTGCTCGACTACCTGAACTCACGCCCAGATGTCACGATCCTTGGGTCTACGTCGAGCGATAACAAAGAAAGGGTGCCTACAGTCTCATTTACAGTCAAAGGCATGAGCAGCAAGGCGATCGTGGCTGAGGCGGAGAAGATCAGTAATTACGGGTTCAGGTGGGGACATTTCTATTCAAAGAGACTCTGCGATGAGCTTTTGAAGCTAGAGCCGGAAGGTGTGACAAGGGTCAGCATGGTACACTACAACACTGAAGACGAGATCAAGGGATTGGTCGAGGTATTGAAGAAGGTTCTTCCGCAGGTTTAGGATAGTGCTGTGGAGTGTATTGTGCTACTAACCACTATGAAATATTGTGGCCAAAGGAAGCAATCCAGAAAGAATCCCCTTCTATTCGGTAACGGTCCATTTCGGTTCCATCTTGTGGTGATTGTCACTTCGTTCAGTGCGTTGGAGTCAGATGATCCGACCAAGGACGTTCTTTTCCTAGGCCACCACGCAATCTCATTGTACGGTGAGGCTAAATAGCAGAGATGACTAGCATATGCGAGCGTCTGAACATCGATCTCGCAGTGCAAATACCCCTCTGACGTTCACGCCTACTGCAAAGGAACAGCGTCACCTTCCAGCACGTCCACTCTCCAGGTTCCACGTGATAGGTATCTACCCGCGTAGTCCGGCTTACCGAAGGCCTCCCGAGCACGTGCAACACGGTCGCCAGGCACCGAAAGTTGGAACGTAATGCTACTACTGGTGGGGCATGCGAGTTGAAGTCCAATAAATTGGCGAACAAAAAATTCGTAGCCCTCGCGAGGGGAGTTATCATCCATGATCACGCGGATGGCTAGCTTGCTACCTCGATGCAATGCTAAGCTTTTCCGCATAACAAACTCGGTGAAGGAGCCCTCATCGTGAAACCACAGACCAGATCTGTGCCAGCGATAACAGCCATCCAGTAAATGCCGTCTGAGTTCACTGCTCATCTCGACAAGGGTGGGTGGATGAAGATCACGTGGAAGGCCACAGCGTGCCACGTATTGCTCCCCAATTTACTCTGTGTAGCACTTGAGTCCCTTGATCATCTCATGAATCCTGATCATAAAGTTGTACCATTCACCGGTGAGATCGGGGAGCTTGAAGGTGATCGATGGGCACATTTGCATGTGGCCACGCTCTGTGATAGAGTGGGCTTCCTGACGAATCAACTTGTTGACCCGCAGTATGCCCACGGAAGGCGCATTATAGTAAATCCACTTGGCACCTGGCCCAGAGAATGATCGATATACCGGCATGGCTGCCAACTGGTCATAGATGCAAAGACGTAGATCGACAGGCAAGCGCATGAACGGAAAGGTGCTACAGCTGGTGCTTGTAGTGGCCGGTTCCCTGTATTCGCAGCGTTTAACCCTTGCCTTGTCGTCATTCTTATCGATTGGGCGAGGGTTCACAGTTGGCTCCTGGGTATTTCGCTTGGTTTGTAGAAGTACCGTCTTGCGCATCTCCGCATTTTTCGCTAGCCTAGTTATAGTGAGCATAGTGAGATCGGGTTAAGAATGTGCGAGATATACCATGCTGGTGGTTTCTTGGTGACCGAGTGAACCCGGATCTGTGTCTGTACCTGGACTTGCGAGATCGTCTTGGCAATCCACCTCTATCGGCGGCATGTCCACCGCATTGGTGTCTATCACGACATCCGTGGTTTGCGCCATTTTGAGGCTTCTGCTATAACTTAGTGTTGACTCGCGGAGAGAGTCAGTGTGCGGGCGAAAACTAGCTTTGCCGAGAAATCAGTCACTTTCACCTTCACCTCCAATCTTGGAACTCAACAAAAAGAGGAATCTTGGCGCTTTAGACGTCAGAGATCTCTTATAACGCGCTTGGGAGGAAGTCGTCTTGTGGTTGCAAGAGCAAAGTATGGCCTCTATCGACAACAGCCAATACCGCCCCGGGCACGATATTGGCTGGCGCCTTTGGCTGTTGCATTTTCGAGATGCTTCTCAAGCGCATCCATTGGAATGGATATGGAGTAGGCAAACTTGATGATGTAGCTATCGAGGCGTACTGGGAAGTGACCCGATTCCGTTGGGTGTGCGCTCAACGAAGTTGCTATCGTGACAACTACTTATACAGTAACGTCTTGTTCCAACTGACATCTCCTCCACGTGTTTCATATGACGTATCAATGTGGTTCGTCCCCAAAACAAAAACCAATGACCGTTGCCATACGGATCAGGCCTCCTCCATAAAGTAGGAAGGCAGTTCTGCGTTCTCATGCAACGTGAATTGCACGCTCGTTATCTGAAGCGCCAACTGTTGCTGACCTGATATATTCCCGAGAGAAGCACCGAAAATTCATGGGTGCTATAATTTGCGCCGTTTCAAGACGCAGCATTATTATAATTTATGAGGGGACAATTTATGAGGGACACTGCTTGTATGTTTCAATCGGAAAATGAGAAACGAGAGCTTACATCCAACGGCCGGAGAGTGAATCTAGGTTGAATGGTAGAAGGGCAGGAGCCTACTGGACAGGAGTTCGTGTGTCCGTCGCTCGTCTGCTGCTCTGACGATGTTTACTTGGATCGGTATCTGCATTAGGCCTCTCGCGCGTGTTCTCGATGTTTCTACAGATCCTTAGCTTGATTTCTCGAGGTGCTGGTGGTCTTGCCTGTGTCAACAGCACAACCATCGCGTAACCTCCTCTTACACATTAGTCTCAAGCGAATGCAACATGCTGCATAAGCAAGTGCCCACAGAATTTATACCTTCGGAGTAAGACAGATTATTGGTAGGCTACAGCCATTTCCGAATGTCTTCCGGGTCAGCAGACGACTGCATCGCGTCCGCCGTCACAGAGAATCTAGCGTGTAGGATCAAGAAGATTAGACAAAACGTAATTGGCGCTCGGACCTTGCTTTGCCACCCGCACGCGACGCGTCTTCTATCTTCCCCTCCCCTCTATATTACTCCATCTTCATCTCATCTTACACGACATCATGGCAAATCTTCGAGTTCGGGAAAAGTCACGGCTTCGAGGATAGCCACCGGCAATGACGACGTCGATCTCCTGGGCACTACCCTGTCGGAAAAACTCTAGCCGAACTGCACCAATGAGGAAGACTTGCTGTAGAGCCGGTCCGACGACCCCATACCTGGAGCGGCGACTACCCCGGGTTTCCAATGTAAACACGGGTTTTTGAGCGGTAGCGCGCCCATCAAGAGTTTCATGTGGGGTAGTCGATGAGCATATTACGAAAGACAAGGTTCTCCAGAAATGACATGTGCAACTAGTAACCATGCAGTATCGTAGCATTGGTTGTATAAATACCTCGCATCATCATCCCGCGATGGACCGGTATCCCCACCAAGGACATCAGCCACCATGTTCTTCCCTACGGCTATTGCACTCGTTGGCCTTTTGACGTGCTCGTCCATTGGAAGCCCGCTCAGCAACAAGAACGAGCTTACAAGTCGGGCTGAGACATTTAACAATCCAGTCTTGTGGGAAGACTATCCCGATCTTGACGTCTTCCGGATAGGCGATGTGTTCTATTACTCGTCGTCGACTTTCGCCTTCTCGCCAGGCGCGCCGGTCTTAAAGTCCTATGACCTCGTCAATTGGACCCCAGTAACTCACAGCGTACCGAGACTGAACTTTGGCTCGCAATACGACCTCGATAACCCATCGAACCGCGCTTACGTCAAAGGTATCTGGGCCAGCACACTCAGGTATCGAAAATCGACCGACAAGTTCATCTGGATCGGCTGCATCCAATCCACTGGCAAGTCATACATGTGGACTGCCGGTGGAACCAAGGCAGCCGCCAACAATGGCGAAGTTTCGAATTGGAATTGGACTGCTGCAGGCTCATTTCCGAAGTGCTACTATGACAATGGACTTTTCATTGATGACGATGACACCATGTACATAGTGTACGACAAATACCAACTCAAGGTAGCCCAGTTGAATGCAGACGGCACAGCAGAAGTCAGAAGTCAGCAAGTCTATGAGGATCCAAATGGACTTTATCTTGAGGGTTCGCGAATGTACAAGATCAAGGGGAAATACTACATCTTCGCCACAAAGCCAGCCGATGACGAGTGGGTATTGAAGTCGGACAGTCCATGGGGCCCATATGAGGCGCGCATTTTGGTCGACAGCATCAAGGGGCCTTTGGCCAATGCGGGCAACAGTCACCAAGGTGGCGTAGTTGACGACAAGAATGGGAACTGGTACTACGTCGCATTTATGGATTCCTATCCTGGTGGACGTATACCTGTGGTTGCACCTTTGACCTGGACGGCAGATGGATGGCCGGAAGTCGTAAGAGTCAACGGCGAGTGGGGCAAGACATATCCTAAACCAGTCACAACGGACAAAACTGTCCCTCCACCTACAGGTCTCGATAAATTCACCGGAACAGCTCTAAGCAATGAATGGGAGTGGAACCACAACCCCGACAACAGCAAGTGGAGCCTGGCAGGTGGTGCTGGCGGTCTCAAGCTCCAGACCGCTACCGTCACTACTGATCTCTACTCCGCGCGCAACACCTTAACACATCGCATCCTCGGCCCGAAGTCATCGGGAACCTTCAAGATTGACATCAGTAAGATGGCTGTTGGTGATCGTGCTGGTGCCGTGCTTTTCCGCGATACTGGAGCGTACATCGGTTTCCACAAAGATGGCTCAACAACCAAGCTTGTCATGGTCAACAATCTGAAAATGAACGCGGACTGGACCACGAACTCTACCGGTACTGTCGCCGCTACAGGACCTGCTCTCGCGTCCGGTATCACAGAGTTCTGGCTCCGCGTTGAGTCGGACATTACGCCTGCCTTTGGTACCAACACCATGCGACAAACGACTTTCTGGTATTCTACGGATGGAAGCAAATTTTTGCAGCTTGGCCCGGCATTCAACATGGCTAATACCTGGCAATTCTTCACAGGATACAGATTTGGTGTTTTCAACTTTGCGACAGCGAAGTTAGGTGGGCAGGTCACAGTCAAGAGTTTCGAGTTGAAGCTGGTGTAGACGCAGTATGGATTACGACTACAATGTAACGATTCTATGATTTAGTCGTTTTGTCTTGACCGATCCTACGAACACAGTCATGGATACTTTCTCTTAGGAGCTCTGCAATATCAATCATACAGTGAAGAGCGGCATCGGAGATAAGACACAATCACGGTGCCTGCAGATGTTATTGTGACATCATCGACGTCTATGTTTCTACGGTAAAGGGCACGCGCGAGCTCCGTTTGCATTTTTGCAGCCAAACAGCGTCAAGAATTTCCCCCCTATCTTGATCCATTGATACTAACACATTCATTCATCCCCACAGTTGCATGTGTATCATGCGTAACTCCACACAATCACATGAGCATGCAATCACACAAACGTAGGCCGCCTAGCACCCATATAAGGCCCTACTCCAACCCCTCTTAGTTGTCGAAGCCGAGTCAACTTTCTGTATATAGACGATTCGAGCGTTTTGTAAAAACGCTGGCATTCTTACACTAATTATAGAACTTTCAGATCAAGATGGGTCACGGTTACCACCACCACAGTCACGAGAAGAAGCCTCTACAGTGGTTCGCATCACCGCTGGCCGAGGATCACCACAAGAAAGAACATCAAAGCCCACCCATCACCCGCGAAAACACACAGGCGGTCCTCGATAGCGGAACCCGGAGTGACGATGTCGATGACGGTCCTCCGCTGCAGGCCAGGGCGGATGACACCAAGTTGCACGACATGCCAGAGTTCCAGCGCCATGCCGAAGCGACAACCCAAGAACTCTTCTTTGATCTCTGTAAGTCTGTCGACACCCTTTCTCATTGAAGATTGCATCGCTGACAGAATTTTCTTACAGTTTTCGTCGCCAACTTGACCACGTTTACGTCGCTCAAGGAGATCAACGACAGCGCCTCTCTTACCGCGTATATCGGCTTCTTCGCACTCCTCTGGATGACATGGTACTCGAACTCCCTGTTCGATGTTCGATTCACCGCAGACTGCATCTTCGAGCGATGCGCTAAGGCTTTGCACTACGGTGTCATGGTCGGCTTTGCTGTCGTTGGTCCCGCTTGGGAGCCTGGAAAAGCTACAAGCTCCCTCCAGAAGTACCAAGTCTTGTCATTCATTCTTATGGTCTCTCGCCTGGTACTTGCTTCCCAGTACGCTGTCACGTTGTTCTTCTTGCGTAAACATCGAAGAACGATCCTTCCGATGTCTCTAGTCATCGGCTCGACGCTCGGTGCTGCGCTAATATACGGGTCCCTTACGGCTTCACTACCGAAAGAGACATGCAACGTTGAGTTGGGTGTTTGCAAGAAATTCACGACGCACGTTCATATCGCATGGTACACCATCAGCGCCCTGGAGATCATCTTCACAGTGGGGATATCGTGCGTTTGGCGTGTCATCTCCTTCAAAGGCACACATCTTGTGCAGCGCATGTCACTACTTACTCTAATCATCCTTGGGGAAGGCATTATCGTCATCTGCAAAGCTATCTCCAAGATCGTCAAGAACGGCTCGCAGTTTGATGACGCACTCACTGGTCAGATCGCCGCCTCAGTGCTAATCATTTGTATGTACAAGACCGTCCACTCAGCTAAGTGCCCGACCACTAACGTCCACTAGATCTGCTGTACATGCTTTACTTCGATCGAATGCATGAAGAGCACTTCGGTACCATCAAGCAGCAAGTCTGGGCATCGTTACATTTCTTCTTACACATCACGCTGGTCTTGGTTCTACAAGGTGTCTCATACCTTATCATGTGCGTTGTCGCCTTGATCCGGATGGACAACGTTGATGGGAAATTCCGCGAAATTGAAGCGCTTAGTGTCAACGGCGCTTATGCCAACGGTACCCTCTTCGCGGACGCTCTCCGTCAAAAAATCGATACATACCTTTGGAATACCATTCCCAAGGGCGTCGACGCAAGCAAAGCACTCGAGACATGGAACAGCAGTTTGATCGTACTAGCGCAGAGCTTCGACAACCTGCAGAAGGACAAGGCAAACTTGACAGCTGTGGACATGATCACCACTAGCCTGAACAATGCAGAGAGCATGGCGATTCAGACCATGTTCGACAGCCTTTCTATCTCGGTACCCAAGACAGCGAAGACAACGACCGAAAATGTTCTGAACAAGGTCTTCGACAAGGCCAGTCTCCTCAAGAAGTATGAGACGCGATTCGAGCTTGTCTTCGACTACGTCTTCCTCTCGGTAAGTCGTCTTTGCCCCTTTCCACCACTCTCATATCTTGCTAACACATACTGCAGGCCGGTCTCGCCATTGTATTCATGGCTATCATTGCCTTCATCTCGTTGCCGGACAAGAAACGCCACCTTCGTCAATATATGCGCCTCTTGTTCAGCGTTATCCTCGGCCTCGCGATCTATCTGATATGCCTCGTCAATACCAACAAGCCGAGTCAAAAGCACTACATGGAGAGCAACTGGATGTTACCGACCATCTGTATAATCTTCGCTGTCTGTGTGCTGGTGAGCCATGCGAGGCCTTGGTGGCATTCTCATTATAGGTGGCATGGTGCTTGAGGAAATGAATAGAATTAAAAAGAATGCAGCGATCTGAGCGGAATGGGTCGTAAGTACGGCTATGAGGACTGCACTAGGACCAGTCGCTTCAGTGTTCTACAAGCTTTTGTACAAGACTCGAGTTCATGTCTACACTTGACTGTCGCATGCAGGATCAGGTAATGCGAGAACAGAATTTATTTATAGATGAAGGAGCTCTTCTCTTTCATCCCTCCTCTTAAACGTGAAGGCCTCTCACCTCCAGGTACCACCCGCTTTCTCCGACCCAGCGCCTAAAAAACTCGTCCCTTGGTTTGTTGCATCTTCGCAACGTTAAAGTTCTTGATCAAGAAGACCCAAACAAGACACAATCCCATGATTGCCGTACCCGCAATCAGCATCCTCTTCTGCGCAATACCATACGCTTCTTCGATTGCTAACCGCGTCGCACTTCCTCTCTCATAGCTCAACTGCTCATCCAAACTTCCATAGATAAGGTCGAAGTTCTCCATGGCCTCAGCTGGCAGCAAATCCATCAAGGCTTGCGGGAAGGAGTTCGTCCAGATAGCACCGGAGATGGTGGATCCAACTGCACCGCCTAGCCATCCAAAGATGTTAAGAAGGGCGAGTACCGATGCAATATGTTGATGGTCCGCGGCAGCCATAACGGCAATCTGCTCGCAGAGAATGATGATAGAACCACCGATTGCGATAAAGACTTGGCACATGACCAGATATCCGACGCTGGTGCTTGGGTGGCGGAAGTAGATCATGAGACCTTGACCGAGAATATAGATTGGTACGGCGATGAAGAGAAGCCAGCGGAAGTAGCCAGTCTTGCTGATGACGAGACCGACTGACAGGAGCAAGACACCAGAAAGGACATCGAAGGTCGAAGCAACATAGCCTGCTTCAGCGATAGTAAGATTGGTGACTACCTGCAGGAACGAGGTAAAGTAAGAGTTCCAGGCGTAGTACGAGATCTGGTATGTGAAGGAAAGGAGACATGCGCCGAGGACCGAGCGGCTAGTCAAGAGGTCGAAAGGCAGGAAGGGCTTTCCGGCCGTGAAGCGCTCGTGGAGGCCGAACAATATGAGTAGGACGAAACCAACGACCAACATCGCGATGATGTAGCCTGTTGACCAACCGTTAGGTGCTGAGTCGGCGAGAGTGAACGGGAGGAGGAAGATGACAAGACCGGCGGCTAGTAAGAAAGCACCAGGAACTGTATAACTGTCAGTATAAATTGATACACATACGCGGTAGCATATGAGACGAACCGTCAAACTCTCGAATGTGGAAGATGATGCTCTGCATCAGGTTTCTTCCACTCGACTCGCGCTCCAGTACACCAGTCTGCTTCGCCTTCCGTAAGTTGAGCTTCAGCACAACGAACAGTGGGGCAGCCACAAAAGGCAGGATGATAGCGAAAGTGCCGAAACCCCAGCGCCAATTGATGTTGTTATAGAATCCCTCGGCCGCCTTTGGTCCAGCGAATGCTGTGATAATGTATGGCGAAGAGGTAAAAGCGAAAGCCAAACCTCGGTGCTTCAGACTACTGGAATCTGCTGTGATGACATCGACACAGTAGATCATACCACCAAATCCAATCGTGTAAAAAACCTGCGCTGCGCAATATGTAGCCAGGTTTGTAGACGCCGCCATGATGATCAAACCAAGGGTAGCAAAACACACCATAGTAGCGAAACCTTCAGCACGACCCCAGAGATCAAGCAACTTGGCGGTCGGAATGTAGACGGCTGCGGCCATGGAGTTGGATACGATGGAGATGACGGTAAGTAGCGAGTGTTCTTCGAATCCAGAGGTTACGTAGGGCGTTAGGTTGCCGGTAATGGATGATTGAAAAGCATTTGTGAGGTACAAGAACCACATACTGTGAGCTGTGTTAGTTCCTGGATCAATACATAGCTGAGCTGTTGAGCGACGTACCATATGAATGCGCATGCCAGAGATGTCTTAGTCCACGCCAAAGTGACAGCCTCTACCTCTCGCACACCCTCTTGCGCAGAATGTGATGGCATATTAGCCTCCTCAACCTTGCGAATCGCATCTTCCTCGTCAACAGACATATTGCCAATGCTCTTTTCCCTGGTAGGCTCGGTGCTGGGCTGAACAGCAGCGATAGAATCCATGATCGCCAGCGAGTCTCTTAACGACCTGAAAACGTAGACAGAGCAATAGAATGAATAGCACTCCCACCAGGCAGGGCCACAGAGTTCAAATACATTCCCACAGCTCTGGGTGCTGCGCGGCAGCGCAAGCTAAGCGTGATGCTTGTGTGGGCCAACATATCCAAGCCAAAGCTTCTCGCGCTGGACGCCTTGGAGCTAGAGCTTGTCCCGGAGCTTGACCACGACCTCGCGACCACAGAGCCAGACGGCATACACGAGGTGTTGGGTAAGGCCTTAATCGTACTAGGCACGAATGGGAGATGATCTAACTTTGCGTAGTATGGTGTTGATGGAGCAATCTTATCAGATGGATCCCTAGACCGGGTCTAGAGACGGCCTGAACACCATCTTCGGCACCTTTCCGGTACTACGAGCTCCACGCCCGTGATTTGTTTGTGATTGGCGACATTAGGACAAAGAGGCGCGACGAGTATGGTTTTGTGGCGTGCGAAAATTTGCGCATGGTTCGATGATGAGTGGAGCGCATATCAGATGGGTTCTTGATCTTATCTTATCTTGATCTAGATCAGCAGCTAGACGCGAACACGACACGCTTCGTTTTCAAACGCCGAGTGGCGCTTGCATAGCGCTCACAACAATGGGGAAAACAATGGGAAAACACCTGGACCTCTGTCAAAGCGGTTGCCTGGATTCACAATGCTTACTCTACTTGAAGTCCTTCTCGGTCAACGAATCTTCCATCTTCTGTATCCTTTCCCAGGTTTCGCTCCACTTCTCCCACTCGCCCTCAGGCAGCTTACCCTTGATTGGGAGTCTTCCACCTTCCATTGTGCCAAAATCGGTGACCCTCTTGACTGCCTCTTTGATACCCACAATGCCGTACTTACCAATGTACTCCTCGGCCGTACTGACTGTGTACTGCAACTGCTTCATCTTCTTGAGATTCTCATCTGTTATCGGTCTCGTCTCGGCTAGCTTCATCAAAGAGCATACGGTCTTGGGGTATATGGCCGCGAGACCATCGATAACACCTGCCGCGTCGAAAATGACGATGGGACCGAGTTGTTGGCCGAGACCAGAGTAGACGCGGAATTTGTTGTGGTCGATTTTGGGGTCAAGTGACACTTGGTTGTGCCATGAGACGACTGCATGCGACATCTTGCAACCGACGATGTTGGGGTGTTGGGCGAGGATGCGGTAGGTTTCGGGTGTGACCATTACGCCGTTGGTTACGCCAGGGTAGTTGTAGCTATTACTCCGTTAGTAAGATGCGAAAGTATTTCCGCCCATGGATACATGCATTAGTACTGGTAGAGGGCTCTTGTCCGCAACAACCGTATACCATTCTCTAATGCCCCCCTGACTCGCCGCTGCGCCAAAGTACCCTGGCGCGAGCACGAGTCCCCATTGCGCGCCTGCCTTCTTGAAGTCCTCTAACCATTCCAACGTCTCGTCAACGCTGTTGATCAATGTGCCAGCCATTATCGGGTAGTCCTTGAAGCCCGCCTCATCTAATCCTTTGCGCACACCAGAAATGAGGTCGATGCGTTCTTGTCGCGACATGTGAATCGCCTCGCCTGTGGAGCCGAGCAAGACAAGACCGCGCACTCCATTTTTGGCAAGGAATACAGAGTGCTCAACTTGCGTTTGCACGTCGACTTCAGGTTGCAGCGACTTTGACTCGGATTGGGTTTTGAAGAAGGTTGGGACGGGCACGAAGACGCCGGTGGGTGGTGATGAGGTCATGTTGGTGGCTTGTGCATAGAATTGCTTTCTGGCCGCTCTGTGACGAGTTTCTTTGTTAATCGGAGTCGAGAGTCAAATAACAAGATATTATGCGCTGCGAATACCCTGAGTTTTATTGCGCACCTTGGTCATCCGCTCCTCGGGTTCCTTTACTCCAGCTGCCGAAGCTACATGCCCCGCGGTGGAGCTCTTCTGGCCCTTTTGACCCCGCGCTGCCGTTCGGCTTACCGCGAAAGGGACATGGCGGCGGCAATACGCTGATTGGACGAGATGGCTTTGATGTGGACTGAGATGGCTATGTCATCTTTGAGGTGTAAGAACCTATTCGACACCCCAAGAGTGTTACCCCTTGATCACTTAGAACATCAAAAGAGCTAGTAAAGCAGAGCAACGAAGAACGGCAGCCATGGGCAAGATTGCAAAGATTGAATATTTTCGTGTCCCACCACGTTGGCTATTCGTTAAGATCACGGATGCAGATGGGAATTTTGGTTGGGGTGAAGCATCACTGGAAGGCCACACGCAAGCAGTCGAAGGGTGCTTGGACGCTTGGGCTGAGCGATATGTTGGCTTTGAAGCAGAGTGAGATTCTCCTTGATATTCAGAGCACCGTCGTACGCGATATCACGAAGGCTAACGACATCAAAGTGAGATTGAACACATATGGCAGATGTGCTGGCGAACTAGTTTCTACCGTGGCGGACCAGTTTTCATGAGCGCACTAGCTGGCATTGACATCGCACTGTGGGATCTGAAAGCGAGAAAGCTCAACGTGCCAATTTATCAGATATTGGGCGGGAAGGTGCGTGACAGACTCAAGGTATATGCCTGGATTGGCGGAGATAGACCAAACGATGTCAAGGAGCAAGCGTAAGTAAACCAAGTGACGACCGACCTGCTGCAAAGGTCTAGGAAAGCAATACTGATACATCGATACAGTCTATCACGCAAAGCTCAAGGATTCCGCGCTGTAAAGATGAACGCAACGGAAGATATAGGCTGGCTCGACTCGCCTTCAACCCTACAATCGGCTGTCGATCGTCTCAAAACAGTTAAAGAGCTAGGCATGGACGCCGGCATGGACTTTCACGGCCGCATCCACAAACCCATGGCCAAGCAACTCGCCCGCGCCCTGGAACCACACCACCCACTTTTCATCGAAGAACCTCTACTCTCTGAACACATCGGCGGCATCAAGTCTTTGCACGAGCTAACCTCCATTCCCATCGCATTGGGAGAACGTCTCCACTCACGCTGGGATGTACGGCCCTTCTTAGAAGCCGGCTGCGTTGACATCCTGCAACCTGACATCTCACACATCGGCGGTATTTCGGAAATGCGACGTATAGCATCCGCAGCCGAGACTTACGACGTCGCCATCGCACCACACTGCCCGCTGGGTCCTATTGCACTTGCTGCATGTGTTCAAGTAGATTGCACGCTGCCTAATTTCGCGATTCAAGAAATGAGTTTGGGGATTCATTACAATGCTGGGAGTCAGGACCTCACATCTTACACAAAGAATCCGGAGGTCTGGGATGTGAAGGATGGGTATATTGAGCTGATGAAGGGACCAGGCCTGGGAATTGAGGTTGATGAGGAGATGATTAGACGGGAGAGTAAGGACGCGAAGGCTTGGATCAGTCCAGGGTTCATTGGGCCGGGAGGCGAGATCAGAGAGTGGTAGGGCGTGGGTATTCTCAAGACATTCATGGATGGTAAGCAGAAGTGACACAGCATGGCTTGGAGAAATTCGAATCATCTCCACGTAGTCTCCGAAATGGTCGTGTACGCTGTATATCTCCTAGGTATATCACGTGTTATCTACTACATGATGTGTTCCAAGATGAAGGAGATCACAATAGTCAGCTCTCCACTTTCACCTCTTCACCTTTTTCCTATTGTCGTCTCCAGCACTCAATATGTCTTACTATCCCAACTTACAATAGCTATGTAGCTATTGTCCCATCTACTGCTGCTCAGCACCTCCCAAGTGTTAAGTATATAAACGGCGGTTCTCCTATCCCTTCCCTCTTTCTTCAGCTCTCACACATCCTTCTCACACATAAATATTATCACATAATCTCGCCTCAATGGCATTTCTCTTCTTCGCCGCCGTCTTCACTCTTTTGGGGTGGCTCGCTTGCGAGCATGATTTCTTTTCGATTGCCTCTTCGGTCCCTGCGGCTGGTCCGCATACCGCATCATCTTCGCCTTCCTCTTCACCTTCGGCCTCTGCTCCGGCTGGTCCGGTAGTATCGCCATCTCTGCCACGTCGAGAGCGTCGGGCTCTCGCTCGATCTCGGTCTCGGTCTCCTCCTCCGGTTCCTGCGTGGGCGCGCCCTGGCTCCCTCCTCTCGCCTCCTCGGCACCGCCCTGTCGAGGATAAGAACGACACTTTCCTGGATGTCAAATCCACCGAGGCCGATGGCCTAATGGAGAGAGTTTGGGATCCGATAAACGGGTGGAAGTGGGCTGCGGTCCGTGGTGAGAGATTGGCAGCGAGGATGATTCCTCTTCCGAACTCTCCTCCCCCTTCGCCCGTCATCACTCCACGTTCTCCTCCTGCCGCGGTTCCTCCTGCTTTTGTTGCAGCTTCTGCGCCTATGGCCGTTTCCGTTTCGCCTAATCCTGCACCAGCACCTATTGTCATCTCTCCGCCTCCTCGCTCGGTCGCCTCCATCCTGGCTGGCATCCCCTCCCTACCACAGGGACTCACACACGTCTTTCCGCTGCCGGCTCCAGCACCACTGTCACAGCCACAGCCTCTGTTTGGTGGGTTGTCGCTGGCGACACCTGCTAAGTATGCTTCGGGCTCCCTGACTATGGTGCTGCCCGACCTCACACCCTCGGTTCCGATGCCGTTGGCTCCTCCTCTCCCGACTTCTCTTCCAGCTGGGGCTGACCATAAGCCCCAGACTGATGACATATGTGGAATCGTTGCTCCGACTCCTCATTCCTCCTCTCCTTTCGCCTTTGGTGGTGGATCTATTGGTGTTTCCGCTATGCCTATTCCCGCTCCTCCCTCTGATAGCACTTTCGGTGCCGTTTTCAACTTCACTTCACCCTCCCCTTTCTCCTCTTCAGCACCTTTCTCTTCTGCCTCTGGTCGCCCCCGCGATCGACGAATCCTCAAGAGGGTCTATGAACCTCGCTTCGAAGACGACAGAGACGACGACGATTCTCTCATGGAGAAATACTGGGACGCTGGATTCACCACCCTCGACTCCCTCATGCAAGCCGATATCCCAATGGTGACCGGGTGCGGGCTCGAAAACATTGCTGGATACATCTCCGGTTCCACCGTCGCCTCTTTCGAGCACAATCTTCGTGACAAGGAGAACGGACTTCGCCGCTTGGCTAACCTCCTGCGTTGGCAATGCGGATCCACTCGGCCGCAGCCCCCTGGTGGGACTGTGACCCTTGGTCAACTCATCACCGTGCTGGCACGTGTGGATGAGTTGGTGAGGGGGTTTGTAGCTGACAACGGAGGTCAGCAGCAACTGTTCGTGCAGGGTGACTTCTTCAAGTGGGCGCGGGCGTGGCGTTACTTGGAGAAGCATTGGTGGCAGGTCAGGAAGACGAAGCTGCAGCAGGAACTGGATCCTTCTGTATATGGACAGGTGGTGGAGTTGGTGAAGCTGCACCAAGCCCATTGGGTGAAATTTCTTCGGGAAGCTCCTGATGAGGGCAAAGGTCGGGACTGGTGAGGTGTTGAGCAGTTCTTCTTGTTTGCGAGCGCCTTTCTGGTTTGCTTTTCTTTTGTATGCTTGTTGTCGGCTGGTCCGCAATAGGTGCTGCTCTTCAGGGTCAGTAGATAGTCGAGAATGGTACCTTTTTCTGCCTTCTCATGTCACCTTCAAACCATATCTGCCAGTGTGGAAAATGTTCATTCCAGCCTACCCTGACTATGTTCAACTATTTCAAGCTCTGACATTGATCAACCTCCACACTCTCGAAGCACTCGCGGCACCTTGACATTTCCTGGAAACTCGTTACAAACATCTGCGGATACCTCCTGGCTCTCCGGTGTTACTCCTCATCTACGTCCTCCAAATCCGAATGTCCGCTGAAATGCTTAAACTTGATTGGCATTGGCGATTCGCCCAAGATTCCAGAGTGATGTGTCGGCGGTGGAGGCAGGTGAACGGGCCGAAGGCCACGAGGTAGTAAGGGTGTAGGCGGGATGATAATGGTGTCATGTCGAACCGGCGAGCCCGCTGGGGTAGTAAATGCGACAGTGGGAGAAGCCGTGGTGCTCATACCATTGTGCATAGCCACACTATCGCTCAGCGTCTCATCGTTATACACTGTAAGGCTCCAGAGTATCCCCACCCATGGCCAGACAAAGCCCTCCTCGTTCCAGAACCACGTGTGATCGTTAGTATACTCCATCAGAGCGTAGGTGGAAAATAAGAGTGCAGATGCACATAGACCGCCGACCTTGTAACTGTTAGTTCTCATCAACCACATATGTCGTGAGCGAGGTAACATACCATTCCGACGGTCAACTCGTGGGGTCTCGGAAAGTACCCGGGCTGCTCATACTCGGCAGATGCGAAGAGAACAGTGGTAGCAAGTGCGATGTACGCATATTTGTACGTGAACAAGCTTGTAATAATTCTTCGGTATTCTTGGCGGACACAATCGGGGACGAACGAATCCACAAATCGTGTTTGGGCGCGACATAGAAAATTGGGTGCAGCGGCGGCAGTGGGTGCGACGGTCGGAGTGGAATTCGGGTCCGCCATAGTTGGCGATGCGGTTATAGAAGCCGTTGAGTGTGTCGGTACCATGACCGCTGTCTTTGCAACGAGCTGAGCAATATTCGAGTAGGGGACTATGCGTTGAGTGTGAGTGGTGAGAGTATCGACCGCGCCTTCTAATGCAGAATTGTAAGCGCGAAAGCAAGGAAGGTACGTGCTGTACTGTCGAGATGGGTGAATAGGTAGCAAACGACAGCCATTGAGATGACATAAACAGCAAACGACAGCCATCGAGATGACATAAACAGCAAACGCGCGTGCGCTAGATTGGCCAAACACGAGGAATTGACCTGTCGAACTTCTACTGGCGTATGACGGGAAGGTGCAAGAGCTCATACTCACATCCAACATCCGTCATTGAAACATGTCTGAGATCTATTCTGGGTATATCGCCAATCTATTGCCTACTCTTCAACTACCAATCACTCCTTGGGCTTGAACACACGATGCCTTGCCAATAGTTGTGAAATCATGAAATGTGACACATCCTCGTCAGCCCAATACGTCATATGACTCGCTATACTGGCCAGCAGCGAGATGTCGAAAGCCTGTAACCATGTTAGACGGCCTAGAAAAAGTGATAGAAGAGCAGTCATCACTTACGCCTTCTTGAATACTATAGTCCACACGACCGTTGCTATTCAGCGCGCGCACTTTCTGTTCCTCCTTCTTGAGTTTCCGGCTTCGTTCTTCTAGCTCCTGCCATTCAAGGTCCTTTTCAACGTCTCGCTCGCCGTCTTCACTCTGCTGGCTCTTTCTTCGCTTCTGGAAGCCGGCGAAGAGGGTCTCTATGTCGCCTTCGATGAGAGTGGGAGGATGCTCGCCGTCTTCACCTTCGGCGATGGTTTCTTGTCCAAGGCGGCGACGACGTTCTTCGCTAATGAAGGCGCTGGTGGGCTCATTGAGGCCTGGGACGAGATTCGCGGCGTTGCTCGAAGGAGGTGCGGCGGCGCTAAGTGGGCGAGAACTACGTTGTCCTTGTGTACTGTTGCCTGCGCCTGTCATTTCTGTTCCTGATATACCGAGACTGCGGTTGAGCAGTCCACTAGCAATGCCTGTAGTCCATTGGTGTCAGTATTTTTCCCAGTTAGCATAGGTGAATTTGACTCACCTGATCCAAGAGAAGTCCAAAAGTCAGTCACGCCCTGACCAACTCGTTGACCAATGCCGGTGAAGCCTTGAGACGCTGGCGCACCGAAGATGCCTTTCTTGGTATATGGCAAAGGCTGGGCTTTGAGCGCTGACATAGCTGGTGAGATCAAAGGCTCAATGCGATAACTTATCGGATCAGTCGGATGGAAGATGTTGAAGACCTGCTTGCAAAGAGGTGAGGATGTCGTAATGTCAAATGCATGTTCATCTCCACCTTGCGAAAATGGATCATCGATAGATGTAGCCGGTGTCTTCGGCGGCACAAACGCGGTAGCAGAAGTCTGCGGTCTTCCGACTATCGTTCGTCCCTTCAACATCTGGAACAGCCCAATGGGTGAGCCAAGAGCATAAAAGTCTTCCACCTCAAAGTCCAGCTTCAAGCCCTCTTCAGTAGACCTTCGTTGCTTGATCGACTGCGAGCTTGGCTTGGCTCTTGGGTCTTTCTGTATGCAAAGAATATCGAACATGATAGCAGACCCGAGAGAATGCCCAACCAAACTCACTTTTCCCTTGAAAGACGGATTTCGCTCCTTGAATAGCCGGTAAGTGCGGTTTAGCTCGTTCACAACGATTCGAGAGATATGACCTTTGTATGCAGGACTTTGGTATAGTAGAATATCAAGCGCCAGATCAGTAAGGAAATTGCGGACAGCAGGTACGCCTGCAGTAGTCAGTAAAGGTCAAAGTGTAAAATCCGATTGCGCGACGTACCTTCAACGGTTATATCTTCGAGATTGGGGTACTCTTCATCTTCGTGATCGAGGTCGCCCAAGTCGTGTTCTTTGCGGTTGTGCTTCAAACTTTGCTTGGGAAAGTCCAGCAGGTGTCTCCAGATAATAGGGATGACTTGGATGCGATTGTTCTTGCTCTCCGACTCCGTCTCCGCATTCAAGGCCTGGAGGTCAGGCGAAGCTGCGTATACAGATTTGAGGGACTTGCGCATAGTATTCACGTCGTGAATGAAGTTGATGGACTCCATTCGCATTCCAAGGCGCTGTCCAATACCATGCGTTACTAGGAGCAGATGCTCAATTTCACGATCTTGATCACTGCCATGCTGTGTTTTGTAATCTTCACGCATCTCTTTCTCCTCACGCTTTCGCATCTCCTCTTCCTGTTGTTGCTCATATTCTGGCTTTGAGGATGTCATGAGCGATGACACCTGCCTTTCCAGGTTGCGTCTGCGTGTTTGGGAGGGCGACATGCTTCGCTCGTTCTCTGAGTTCTCTCCATCGGTGTTGACGTCAGAATTGCCATGATCTGAACCGTATGCTAGCGCAGGCGTTGAAGGTCGGTCCATCTGCTTTGCGCTTTGGGGACCCTTGGCAGGAGTTGGCTGCTTCTTCTTCTCTTTGGGATCGGTGTATCCACGGATGTACTTGTATCCAGCATAGTGCGCTCCTCCGGCGAAGCGCTGGTACAACGTACTGCCCATGCGAGACCACATGTCATCGGTCAACATCCACGCTGTCGTCTCGTCCTGGTATGTGACAGTGGAGTTCAGGTGGGCGCCAAAGAGCCTATGCGTCCGCGGCAAGTCGGCAGGCGCATTGGAGGCTGCAGATGCATCGCCTAGTTTCGAATCGTTTGATTGTTTCGAGGCTTCTTTCCGCAGACTGTCGTACGATGACTTGGGTGTAACTGGATTTGACGTTGAGTCGCGATTCAGCCTAGCCAGCTCCTTGCGGTGGTCATCGCCAGCACTCGGACCCATGGAAAGTGGCCGAGCACGAGGCTGCGATACTGCTCGCTTCTCATCTGGCTTTCCAAACTTCCACGGCTTCACTTTGAGATATCCCTCCTCTAGTTGCATAGCTAGACCTTCGTCGACGGCCTCCCCGTCTGGTGTGAACCATGTCCCTCGCTTGACGTCGTAAACAGGACCCAGCCAGTATGATGGTGCCAACTCGCGTGTCTCGATCTCGACATCGAACAGATAGTCCTCGTTGACGGGCACCTTTGTGGTTTTGGGAGGTGTGTTGTTGGATTGGGTAGGCGTAGTAGGACTAGCAATGCCTCTTCTCAGTTCGTCGGCATCGGCTTCGTCGGCAGTCTTCTGGAAGGCGGCCTCAATGGCGCGAGAGTCTCCGGCACCGAAGGGTATCCACTTCTTAGGTTTGGGCAAGGCGGTATCGGGGGCCATGGCATGCTTCGAAAGTGGTTTGCGCTTGGGTGTCTGCCAAAGTCAGTGTCGCGATCAAAAGGCAGCTCTGGCATTGCAAAGAACAGGAAGCTTGACGTGAGTACAGTGTATATTGACTACTTACATCTATAGCATGGAACCACCTCACAGCCAGCGGAGGACAGTCTGGGGGGTAGCGCTTGAGACTCAGCCTGTGTCTCCGATCAATCACATGGTCTCCTCCTTGCTGAGCAGCCAGTATTGCTGCAGCTCTGTCCTTGTCCCTCTCCTGCTCCATCTTCTTGGCCTTATCCGCACTTCCCTCGGGCGCTGGAGGCTTGGGCGTACCTGCCCGCGATGGCCATGGTGATAGATTGGAAAGAAAGCCCTGCTTGTTGTCCGGGGCAGTCATCCTGTCAACTGGAGGGGCGTCGCCGCCGACACGAAGCTTGGCCAGCCAGGACTTTGCGCGATATCGTGAAGCTTGAAACGGTGGAGACAGTGGCCTCAAGCGGGGCGATCGGGCAGGCACGCGAAGATGGACGCGTCGAGGAAACGTCTTGACGTCGGTGGTATGGCTAGAGGAGCATGGCAGCAAGATGCATGTTATACAGTCATTAGGCGGTGGCAGGTGTCAGAAACATTTGATTGCATGTGCTCGTGTCGTGTCTTGCATGTGCCTGCTCCGGCGCTGCTGCGGCTGCGACACAGACTAGTTACATCACCACAGACGCGTGGGGCAGCCCACAGCTCTTCCACTCGTATCGCGTATCCATCGTCTCCGATCTACCAACACTGCAAACACACCGCCGAAACCTAAACACCATGAGAGTTCACACCATACACGATCTGAATGCGCGCAATCCAACGCCGCCATCTAATCCGCTCCTGACTTCATCGGTGACCGACGCAGAGCGGCGGTTTTCGCGCTTCTCCGTCACCGATGCCGTGCATCTGAAGCTAAAGCTGCAAGCCCTCGACAACGCCGTGTCAAGAATTTGCCCGGAAAATCATGACCAAGCTGATATCGCAACCATCACTAGTGCATGTCAAACACGGCCTTTTGAAGAAACTGTGTACGTTGCTGGCTCAGAGATTTTCTACCTCGTAGTAAAAGGTCTTGCACGACCACATATCATCGCCGATGTTTATGCTGAAGCATACAAACATGTCTTACAGGGCAGGCCTTACGTGAACAACTACAATCTGTCCGGTTGTAGAGGAATAGACTGTGTTTTCTCCGACGTGAGAACTGTCCTGGGAGATATCGACCGTGTGTGTGACACCAATCTCGAAGGCGCCTTCGCTAAACTCGAGGAACGAGGCAGGTCTATCATCAGTGCCTATACCACCATTTTGCTAACACTGACTAGTCCAGCCGTTTCCCTTTCTCCGGCTCCCGGCCGAGCTGCGCCTCCATGTATACTCATTCCTGCTTCCTCCTGAGCGTCGTATCATCCTCAGACCTCGCTCTCAGGTTGTCAGACGTCCGCGTCTCAATATCATGCGTGCCAACAGGCAGTTACATGACGAAGTTATCAAGTACTTCTACAAGAACTGGAGACTGTTCGTACGAGTAGATTCGTCACCACTAGGCCGATTGCGTCAGGGCGAGGTCTGTTATCAAGGGGTAAGGCCCACGATCAACTCAGCCACCCTTGAGCTTCTCAAAGAGCTTGAGATCCGCGTCCACGAACATCTGGTCTACTTGACAGGACCACCCTCAAGCCGCATTAGCTCCATATTTGATACGTTCAAACTTGAGCGTGTACGCATCACGTTCGAGCTGTCTAATACCGCCAGCGGGCACAACAGAGACACAAAGATGGAGCTGTTTTGCAGACAGCTGATTGATCAGATCCCGGCATCAGTGAGTGTGTCGTGGCCCCATAGTGATGCCGCAACCTTCTTCCATAGCAATGCAGTAGAGCAGCGCTTATATCAAGCCTTGCAGGAGAGAGCATCTTCTCAAGCAAGTCGTGGTGCAACGGCACCGGGACGTGTAGTAATGCAATGACCTCAGCATGCTCATAGATAAACAATTTCCAACCCATGAGTGCACATGCACGAAAGACCGGAGCTCGTCTTTATGCTACGCTGAGTGCTGGTAAGGTATACTTGAGTGTGCCCATGGCCAATGTTAAACCCGACAACGGGCCATCAAAAGTTCTCTCATGGAAAATGACGAGGAATATGCGCCATCAGCTTACAGTGTTGTCTGCGCCCTTTTTGCGCCGATCATTGAATTTATGCTTTGGTGATGTACGAATGGCAACCTTTAACGCCAAATTGTGTAAGATGACAATGAACCATGTTTCCGCTATTACATAGTTTGACATAACTATATCATCCATGTCAAGAACCGGAAACATTCCTTACACGGCAAAGGACCGAATTCCTTCATGTAATGTGGGCCGCTCGATTTGGGGTACATCGAAATGCCGATTGCGGGGTTACTGCAGGAACGCGGAATTGAAAGCTTCAGCATCAACCTTCGGTCTTCGGTACCTGACAACGGCACGACACCGAGGTTCTGTGCGTAATGTAGTACATGTATATAACTAAGGTGCGGCTATGATGTCTTTGGCGTCCAAAGTCTTCCGCTAGTCTTTAGTGACATATTCAGCTCTTCCCATCATGCATCTCTTCAATACTCTTACTGCGTTTGCTACTATCATCACCAGCACAATGTCGCAGAGTACACCAGCACCGCCTCAAATGACTTTGATCTATCACATGGAAGCAGACCTGGGGGAACGATTTTCGCTAGGCTCTATTCCAACTGGGCAAGAACGCATTGTCATTCCCATTGTTGGAGGCACGTTCAAAGGACCCAGAATTTCTGGTGAGTACTTCCACTATAGACATTCCATACTTAACAACACCAAACATGTTGTGTTTATTGTCTGTTACGAACCGTTCTTTTTGTACCCTATGACGTCACACATACCGCGAAATACTCACGTTCCGTAGGCAAAGTCCTTAACCTTGGTGCGGATTGGCGCCTGACAGATGCGCAAGGAAAGTTTCGGCCAGACGCTCGATACAACATTCAGACAGATGACGGTACATATATTTACGTGCAGACTGAAGGCTTGCCCCCTGCTGTGGATGGCGCACCGTCAATGTTGCGAGGAAGATTTGAGACGAGCACGAACGGAACTGCTGCGTGGTTGAATGATGTGGCTGCTGTTGGCGTCATAAGGAGGAACGGCACATCCAGTGTGTTGATTGATATGTGGCAGGTAAGTGGACTGAATGAGTATCGCGAGGCTGGGGCAAGGCTAACAGAGACGCAGGCGTCCCCACCTTCGGAGTGACGATATTTCCAGTGCGCAAATACAAAATAGCTAGATGAAAGCCAAAATGATTGATAATGTTATTGAGCTCGAGGTATGCAGTATAATGGGCATATGCTTGGTAATTACGTCTTATATGTCTCTTGCTGTCGCGACGCTTGTGGCTTTATGTGTGGCTGGGGGCGGCCAAAAATTGACGCCGACCTCGCTCTACTCAGCGAGTGTGCGCCAAACCTCTGCGTCTCTTGCAGCTCACATCCCACCATCTACCAACAAGTCCAATCTCTATCCAGATACATCGCATTATAATGATGAATGCGCAACAATGGCAAATCCTACCACCCGATCTGGTGGAGCTTCAAATTGGCCAGGTCGACCTTTTGCTGGCTATGTACCCTGAAGAAATTACTTTCGATGAAAATTCTCAAGGAATACTAGATATCTTGCGCGACACCGATGATGTCAGGTCTAGAACCGCTGTCAAACTGACTCCAAGTATCTCGCTCTTCCTTGATCTGCCGATCACAATTGCCGAAGAAGCTGCTCCAGATTCGAAGTCGTTGCGCTTAGACATCGGAGTACCGTTTGCGTATAGTGGGAACGTTGCGCCTTCTGAATCACCATCGGTTAAAGTTCGCGTGCAACAACCGAATTGGATGAGCAAAGCCGCGACCTCACAGTTGACAGCGGATATTCCGGAAGATGAAGACCTATTGGGTACCATTGAGTTCATTCGAGAAGCGGCAGCCGAATACCTCGCGAATATCGAGACGAGGGATATGACCCTAGACACCGCCACCGTGGACTCCGGACCGCTGGTAAGAGTGTGGTTCTATTTTCCGTCGATCAGTACGCGTTCCAAGCGCGACGACTTCATCAAGTACGCGCCGTCCTACCGGCTAACCGGCTTCCTCTATGCTGGCAAACCCGGTCTACTCTGCGTCGAAGGTGGGTCGCAAAGCATCGATGACTACATGAAATTCATCAAGACGGAAAGCTGGGGCGATATACCCGCACATCACAAGAAGGTTAGCGAGCGTCATCGAGAAGAGTGCGAGAAGAGGGTGTTTCCAGACATGACCGAAATTACAGATACGGTTGGTGAAAGACGCGGTCAAAGAGCGAACAGAGGGGATATGAAGGCGATCGAAGAGTGGCTTGTGGAAAGAGGCCTCGGTGACGCTTTTACCAAGGTTTTAATGTAGACCCAAAGTTCACGAAACTAGCAGCCGAAAGTATTCTTCTCTAACTCTCCAAACCACCACTTGCGACCATATTCTTTACCCTTTCTATGTCAGAATTTTCTGCAACATCTTTGACGTAGAAGATCAATGTTGGCACTCCACTCAGTCCCATGGCATTTTCATCCCGATAAAACATCGTCACCTTATCGACAGTCTTGCAACCCAGTCCTACCTTGCGTTGAGCAAGCAGCCACAGCACGCCAGTTCCATTTGGAGTCCCACACAAGGCTTTGGCTTCTTCAGAGGCTATTGGGAAGGTTGTTCCTGGCCATCTCGGAAACCAGTTATCATACGAAACCCCCGGCTTCGCTTTCTCTTGTCGCCGTCTGCGGAAAGAAGCAAGAATAGTGTTGCACACTGCCCGAGTGTCGAGGTTGAGGATCGCGTATCTCACCACAATCTTCAACTCTGGTATTGGAGCTTGCTCGGTAGGCGGCGCCAGTGACTTCCATTGCAGAAACGCGACATCGGACCAATACCGTAGCTTCGGCAGACCGGCTATCAGCGTCTCTGGATCTATATTCCTACATGAGTTCATCATCGCCATTGGTGTCGTATTGCATTCCGCTAATAAAATACCGGTTTTTACGTTGAACACGCTCTGGATTTGCCCCATTGTAGCTGGATAGGTTTTGCCATCCACTGTAACGGTGTCCTCATGCAACGTAAGCTTACCTACTGTGAGGATATTGGGAGGAAAGGATTCTGGATTGGTGCTCAAGGCCTGGATTAGATCGCCACTGGGGTAGGATCCGGTGGAAGCAATAGTAAAAGTACCCCAGCCCCATTCTTCCAGATCTCCACAGTCTTGAAATTGGCTTTGGGACGGGCCGTTGGTGACATCCGCAACAGTAAGATTGAGTAGACGTTTTCCTTTTGCGACGGCATCGTGGTATGTTAAAGTCGACTTGATCTTGCGCGTATCAATGTTGTTACTCATTTTTGACCTTTGAATGTGGTAGAACACCAGCTTCCAGTTCGAGTTGGTTTGGCGAGTCGAGAGTTGCGTGTACAAAAGGGAACTCCACGTAAGCTTACAAGCGATTGTTTCACAACACTACCTACTTTCAAGCAAAGGTAGACTGACCGTCACTATATCGACGAGTGAAGCATCGGGAAAACTGTGCAAATGTATGCTTTAGCTGTGGGCTCAGTTGATTTTATGTACTCAGGTATACAAAGCCATTGTGAACATTACCCAACGCCAACACCTTGATATTCTGGCACTGTCGTAATGCACTGTTCAGAATATAGCGCTGCATTCGTGGCCATACCCGCAGCCGGATGTTGCTTGTCTAGTCCAGACATCTCATCCCAAAGATATGCTCTTGTTTCAATTATTATGTACCTAGGAATACCTAGGTACCTGCCATCTCAGATAGAACTTTTGCATAATGCGCCGATGAGGGGGAATGAAACTCGGTTCAAAAGGCTGTGAAATACCTATATACACCTACAGCTGCGTCTTCTTTTGTCAATCTAGCACAGAAACAAGCAGCCCTCTCGTCGCATCTTCCAAAATTAAGCGTTCGTGCCTAGGTAGTACTATCCAAATATGTTTGCGACATATGAGTTAGTCTATACTTGGTTAGGCTTATCGTGACGCGACGTGACGCGAACGCGTAGCGCCACCTACGTAGTTTCTCTAGCCACCCTACGTTCTACAGTGATCTTGCACAATGCTGACCACCACACAAACTACCAATGCCAGCCGTGTGCGACTGCACATTGCTGTTCCCAGGTCAGGAATATCACAACACACTATATCTGGCGAACGCAAACAAGTGCCAGCGAGGCCTGCAAGACCGACGATGAGCCGTCAGACGATTCTCAGCCGCGGAAGCATTGCCGTCCAGCGCATCTTCTAGAGTACAGTATCTCAACGCGATGCACATGTACAGCTCACATTCTACAAGACATCACGATGGACTCAGAGCGCGTTTTCCCGTATATGGTATGGTAAAGATTATTGATTACTACAGTAAGCCGCAAGCTGCATTATCTATTCACCGCTTGACTCAAAGACTGGACCCAGCTTTGAGAGCTCCAGGGAAGTTCTTCTGAAGAGAATCCCATAGCGGCTCGCCACCCTCTGTCAAATCCTTCCACGCGGGACATGCAAGATCCAGAAGCGGCGCGGCAAGGGTATCAGTTACCAATTTGATCGGGACTTCAAGGGTGGCCAGTAAGCCAGAGAGCGAGTTGGGCAAGAATGTCTTGAGCACCTCAAACACGAAACAGAGGAGGTTGTTGTTTTCGAGCAAGGAAGTCACGTTTATCACGCCACCCGTAACGTTACCGAGATCGACACCAGTGAAAGAGTTTACAGTGCCGGTGTTGCCGCCGATGCTGCAAAGAGTTGTCAGTACTGACGCTAACACCCAGGGGAAACAGTGATTGAAATGCTTCACGTACCTGCCAAGGACCGGGTGCTTCATGACCCAGCTTACAATGTCGAGATTGAGAGGAATAAGGCCATATTCTATCGGCTTGCGGTACCAGTTTTCAGGGATGGTTTCGTGGCCTTTGCGGTACTCAAACGTTCCATTGTTTCCCTCGTAGACGCCAAAGAATTTACGGAAGACCTCTTGAGTGAGAATACCATCGGGGTGTTCGGCCGTGTGGTTTGATAGCAGCCGGCCAAGGAAAAAGTAACCGGCGTTGCGGCTAACCATTCCGGTAACAGGACCATAGTAGAAGTTTGGATTGTGTGCGACGCTGTACTCCCAGCGGCGGGCAGCCTGGTCGGCCAGCAAATCCATAGAGATGACACCATTTTCGTCGGCGCGATCATGGATATCGCGGAACAGAGTCATATTCATTGTCCATGCATCACCCGTAACGTAAAGGTCATCGCGCGTGAGGGATGAGTCGGACTCGATCCAGTTGTGCGAACCTTGAAGTCCCCGTGGATCACCTACCAAGCAGTAAGCACGAGGGAGTCTGAAGCAATGTAGGATGGTGTGACGTACCAAGAAGGCCAAGAAGATTTCCCAGAATGTTGTCTGGGCCAATAGCTGGACCTCCAATGGAGAAGCCCGGATCCAATGAAAGTGGGTTTCCTGTCCAGACTGTACCCATAATACCGAGTACGAGTGCGAGCTCTGTACCCATGCCCATCACTTGATTGATGGCAGCAACAACCTCTACAAAGCTAGTAACACCATCGCGGGAAATGTATCCATGGTTGGCCAAAGCATTGAGCCCAGGGCAAGGTCCACGCTGGTCTTTACCCTTGGGAGCCTGGAAAGCGTGTTTACCGGTGATATCGATGGGTTTGTTGACGTCTACAAGGAACCTCTTGGATTGCTTCAACTCGTTGACGGATCGAATAGCTGCATCTAGCTTTTCTGGTGTGAGGCCTTCAAGGTGACTCGGGTTAAGAGCAGGAAAGGCATTGACAAGAATGTTGCCCGAAAAGAGGGTAAGAAGAGAAAACGAGAACTTCATAGTGAGTGGAATGGTGAGAAAAGAGCGACTGCGAGGCAAACAACGAACAACCAAAGAGAGGTGAGGAAATGGTAATTACATGATGAGCCTTACGAGCACCATGTGAACTGCATGGGTATCTGCCCGGGCGGTGAGGCGCGGACGAACTGCTGAAAGTGGACGAACCACACAGAGTATAGGCAGGTCCCCGATTGGGTCGGGGAATATCTGACAGGTGAAGGACTAGCCTCTTTCTCTGGTCAAGGAGTGAGGCAACGTCTATCCTCATTTAACGACCCAGAGAGTACGTAGGGGAAAGCTACCAACAGCCGCGGCACGGAAGATGCCAATGGCTCCTGCTCCGCTTATGCCAGGTACGAGACTCATAGGAGGCTAGACGAGAAGATCCGCAGCGGACACTTCGGAATGTTGAAAAGGAGCATGGCTGACGATTCCAGATACGTGATCTGAAACAAAGCTCACCGGAGGAAGGGTTCGAAGGAAGGAAGAATAGGCAGATCGACAACACTGGTGGGGTCGGTACTGCCACGCTGCATAGGTCCGACTAAACGGTCCGTTCAGCAAGGTCCAACCGTGTCCGGATACAGAAAGCCGAAACTGTCACTCTCCTCGCACGGTCCGTTCCCGCTCACTCAACGCTTTCAAATCAAGGCTGATACCATCGCATACCGCGCTTTTGCATAATGTCTTGAATTACGACTCTCATTTTGGGGGTTATCACGAAATTGCGTGCCGCATTCAGACCCTGGACGCCTTGACAGAGATCCCGAGTAATTCTTTAACCACGAAACCTTGAAGACCCACCCGACGTCTTCGAGAAGCACCGAAGTAATCAGATCGTAAAAGATGAGTGGCGAAAATTCTGGCTGTCGATGTGGGACGCACCTAGGCCAACTGTGCCGTTGGAAAGGTTGATCCTTGCCGTAGTTACACTGCGGGCCCCTTACTAGGATTATGTTCCTTTCCCCGCGTACAAGCTTCTCACTGCTTTACAAGTGCCTGGCTACGATAGCAGGTACCCCCCACCCATTGCGTACGCATGCAGTCATGATTCCGTCCGACTTCGGCGCCAGATTAGAAAGCGATTCCAAACCCAGGCTGTCCTGACTCATGTACGTGTTGTTCGAAAGAGAGTATCATGTACGATGTACTTGTCGTCTACCAAATAGTTCAGTGCTCGTGGCTAACACGTGTGTGTATACGGGAACGGAGCATGTAGTGAAGATAAGTAACAATTGGGTATATTATTTACAAAAGAATTTAACCACCGTTCGTAGCATATGCTTGATCCAGACGCCTAGACTCCGTCTATACCATGATCGAGCGAATAGCAAGATATTAAACATGTTCTCTTCCCGTTGTGGGCGGCTTCCCCCATTCCTGTGTTTTCCCATCAGTGGCGTTCTGAGTCACCACCGAGGCATTCCTGTGACTTACTTCCACTTCATGAGTCTGTATGATCCAGCCACCAGAGTCTCTTTCGGGATGTTGTTGCGCCCTCGTCAAATGGGCCCGGTCACTGTTGTCGTCCATATCGTCTAACGGGATAAATTGGCCTTCGTCTCCTGCTTTAGGTTTGATGGAGAGACGTACTGATTTCTCCTGACCGCCAGTCGTGCTGTTGTTGGTGCTGAACTTTGATCCTTTGCTATTCGAAGTGCCTTTAGTCGAGGTGTTCCTGCTTGACGCGAATGTCGATGTTATCTTTGGCCAGAACTTGGCAATCAACATCCGATGAGCCGGCATGCATCCGCAGATGATCGAAACATCGATCTCGATAAGACTCCATAAACCAGCGTCCACGTAATCCCAGGTGACGTTTTGCGTGTTCGAGAAGTGAATGAGCGACTCCAGACGGATGACCGAGACCACAATGACGAAGATACCAACACCGAACATGGCCATGACCATGAGCTTCTTCTTCAGACTCATGTTTAGCCCTACCAGATGTTTCATTGGGAGCGCCATCACTACAGCATCCAAGAAGATGTTGATAGCAGCCGCGATCCAACCTTGAAGATGAATGTCGTTGCATGTGCCCTCGTGTAGTCCATCCCACTGGGTCCAGGCCAAACTGATAGGTCGACATTGGATGAGGGTTGCGACGAAGAAAGCGACCGTGTATAGCGCACATACAGCCATCACGCTGTACGTAAGGACTCGAAAGCTCTTTGCCGGAAAGACGCGAAGGTAGAAGAAGAGGATGGAGATCTTGGAGATACCTAGACCGGTCACGTAGAATATCTCTCCCAGGAAGTAGTAGTACAGGACGTTGGTGATCTGGTAATCTTTCAACGTCCATATATCTCGTCCCAGACCGTTCTCAACCACTGGGATGTTGTAAGTAATTGCCAAATGATCACAGAAGGCGGAAGATCTTACAGAAGTGACCAAATACGGCCGGAGGTATGGCAAGACAGAGCACGACTCCCATTGTGAGGTCATCCCATGATACCTGGCGGCCGTTTTTGCCTATACTCGCAAACATCCTTAGGACGAAGGCCACTATAGCTAAGATACATCCGGCATAGCCAGCAGCAAGGAACGTATTGCCTTTGTAACGAACAGGCACTCCGCAGCCCTGGTTGCTCACATTCTTCGTCTCTGTTATCGATGTCAGTCTCTTATAATACAGATCTTAAGTGGCCAGGATGACTTACGCATGAGCTCGTATATAGTGCATGTCTTCTGGGAGCAGACGGCCACCGCAGCATTGAGCGCGTCATTGGTACACAAGCACTCTGAAGTAAGGTTCGTCGCACAGGTAGACTTGGGAAGTTCTTCCATAAAACATGCTAGCTATACAAACAAGTCAGATCCGCGATTGATGTCTGGCTATTGTAACAGCAACGTACAGCGCACTTGGGCATACGTGATGCCAAAGCCTCAAGCGCATTCTGAGCTTGAACGGCAGCCACAAAGGCCGCAAGAAATGCTAGCAGAATGTTTAACCGCATTTGGAGATGTCAAATACGGGCTTCGCAAAATCGAAGACAATGATAATAGACAGAGAAAGAAAGATGGTATAATGTTTCAGCCTGCGCTAGGTCTCAATGTCATGGAAGTAGTGGGTTATGTACGCCTTAAGCATTTGGACTGCACAGTACACTGGTGGAGTTGCGATAACACAAAATGTGCCAACTTGAGCGAACTTCACCCGGGCCAAGGGGCAATCATACCGAAATATGGATCCGTGGAGGAGAACTTGGTAGGCCAGGTTTTGAAAGGCACCGAGTGTTGGTGTGCAAGGGTCGCTCGAGAGTCGTATCGAATCGGGGAACAACCGCCTACGAGCCTGGTTCACGAAGCCAGGGTCTGTACATGCCGCGCCTTGCTGCATTCGATGAACCTATTGAGGAGTTGTTTCTCGGCACCTGTGACCTCGCTGTGACCTTGCTGAACGCCCCTGGAGATCCTCTACAGTATCTTGAGAAATCAGGCCATGCTTATGCAGTGACTGCGGATGCTTCCGGTGCTCTGCGGAACCGGAGACGCTGAGAGACGTTGGTGATAGAGACCCTAGGACCCTCTGGGGATCCACTTGGTTTGCCAAGTCGATGTTGCACGTGCATAGTGGAGGGATACAAGGGTTACGATCGGTAGATACGTACCTTTCTCAGCATCTTCTGCTGGTCGTGCTATAGCCCTTGATCTACTTAGTCGTTGAAATTTTGGGTGGATACCTGCCTTCACATCGGAGCTTTTTGATGACGTTGCTGATTCGTACATTGGGCAGTTGAAGCCAGGAACGAGGCTGGGAGGAGACCGCCGGGGAGGGTGAAGAATGGTCAGCGCTTTAGCCGGGTTACCGCGATCGTCGTTGAAGTTGACTGCTTTGATGACCAAGGGAGGCCCAAATCTGGACACTGCATTGTGCCACCCGCGACTGTCATTAAGTATTCGCCTGGGATGCAATGCAACCTTAACTACAGGACGACTGTAAGCTAGAAAGCAGCCATGTTTCAACTTGCCTGGAGGATTTGCTCGCAAAGTTCACGCATCTCGCGGGAGTTGCCTGCCCACCAACGTTAAGTTTGCGCCAACTGCCGTCGGGCCGAATCGCAAGGCGTCCAAGGCTCGAGATGCAGTCTAGCTCCAAACAACGCTCAATCTCCCCGCTCAATCTCTCTCGACTGCAGCTAGGAGAATTTTTGTACTATCTTGACTCGACCGCCCAGGATTTATCAGTGCTGACAGGGATGCGGCCCGACGTGGAGAGCATTCTTACCATGCTCGCGGGATCCACTAGCGCACGGTGCGTACTACCATCTGGATCTGGTAAGAATGGACAAAGTTGTTGGGGTAGGATTAGCCGTAGGTCGCATTCGTAAAATGTCCAGGACCAAAGGGGTAGATGGTCGATGATCCTAATCAGTACTACGTGTACAGCAACCACCGGTGGCGTTTCGTGATGGTTGCTCGAGGCTGACATATGCACATGGGAGTATAAGTCTTCACAGGGAGGCCCTCGTTCCTTACACTCCACACTCGTTCACGCCCAGGCGTTCTGTCTCTCGCTTTTGTGTATTACTCTTCTCCCGGCCTTATTATTACCATCTCTAATACCGTCACCATGATTGTCTTGAAGGCTCTTGCCGTCCTCTCTTTACTCACCAACTTCACTGCCGCAAACATCATCGATGGCGCGGAACACACTCCTTACCGCGGACTGAATGTCAAGCGTGCTGTGAGTGCTACCAACACCACCACTCTTGAGGATTACGAATATGTCATTGTCGGCTCTGGTGCTGGCGGTGCACCTCTCGCAGCCAGACTGGCTCTCAATGGTCACAAGGTCCTCCTTCTTGAAGCTGGTGACGACCAGACCAACACTACTCAATACAATGTGCCTGTCTTGCACTCTGTTGCCGCTGAATACGAGCCGATGCGATGGGACTACTTCGTCAAGCACTTCGACGACGAAGCGGAGATGAAGAAGGACACCAAGCTTACATATGAGCTTGCTGATGGCACTCGCTACACAGGCCCTAACCCTCCTGCCGGTGCCAAACCCCTGGGTATTCTGTACCCGCGTGTTGGCTCTCTTGGAGGCTGCACTGTTCACAACGCCCTCATCACTGTATATCCATACGACAGTGACTGGAGTGGCATCCAGGCTATCACCGGCGATGATTCCTGGGCACCAAGCAAGATGCGCAAGTACTACCAACGTCTGGAGAAGGCGCGCTACCTGCCCAACAGCGTTGTTGGACACGGATTCTCAGGTTGGCTCGAGACCTCTCTGACTGACCTGACCTTGATTGTTCAGGACCTCAAGGTCATTTCCCTCGTTCTGGCTGCTGCCACGGGTATGGGAAAGAGCCTCCTCTCAGGACTCCTTACCACCGTTACTGGTCTCGGCCAGGTTCTCCTTCGCGACATCAACAACCCTGGTGCCAACCGTGATTCTGCCGAGGGCATGTGGCAGGTTCCTCTCGCCATGAAGATTCCAGAGTACAAGCGTGCTGGCCCCGTCGACTTCCTTCACCAAGTCATGGATGCCAAGAACAGTGATGGAAGCCGAAAGTACCATCTCGACATCCAACTCAACACCCTCGTCACCAACGTCGACTTTGACCAGTCTGGTGCGAAGCCCAAGGCTACTGGCGTCAGCTTCTTGACAGGAAAGTCTCTCTATGGCGCTGACCCAAGGCGTCAGTCCGGATCTGCTTCTGGCAAGGGAACAAAGGGTTCCGTCAAGGCCACTCGTGAGGTCATTCTGTCCGCTGGTGCTTTCAACACCCCGCAGATCATGAAGCTCTCCGGTGTTGGTCCTAAGGCTGAGCTCGAGAAGTTTGGCATCAATGTTGTCAAGGATCTTCCAGGTGTCGGCACGAACCTCCAGGATCGCTACGAAATCCCCGTCATCGGCCAGGCACCCAGCAAGATCTCTCTTCTGAACGGCTGCACCTTCCTCGAAGGCGACTACGACCCTTGCCTCGAGAAGTGGGAGACTGGTAAGCTCGGAATCGGAAAGGGAGTTTACGCTACCAACGGTATTGCTCTTGCCATCACAAAGAAGGCCAGCAACTCCATCCACGGCAACGCTGATCTTTTCGTTGCTGGTTGGCCCGCGTACTTCAACGGTTACTACCCCAACTTCTTCGCCAACGCTACCGCCGGCCGTGACGCCTGGACTTGGCTCACTCTCAAGGCCGAATCGCGCAACAACGCTGGTACTGTCACTCTCCGCAGCGCTGATCCCCAGGATGTTCCCGAGATCCGCAAGCGCAACTTCGACGTTGGCGGTGACGAGGATCTTGATGCCCTTGTTGAGGGAATGAAGTACGGCCGCAAGATCTTCAACGACCTCATTCCTCTCGATGGAAAGTTCACTGAGGTTTGGCCCGGAAAGCAAGTTCAGACCGACGCACAGTGGAAGGAGTTCGCCAAGTACGAGTCCTGGGGCCACCATGCTTCTTGCACCTGCCCCATTGGCTCTGACGACGACCCGAATGCTGTTCTCGACACCAACTTCAAGGTCCGTGGTGTCGATGGTCTTCGTATCGTTGATGCTTCCTCTTTCCCCAAGATCCCTGGTACTTACCTCGCCCTTCCCCTCTACATGCTGGCGGAAAAGGCGTCAGACGCCATCCTTGCTGATGCCAAGGCCTCCAAGTAGATAGCGAGTGATAGGAGAGCGTAGCGCGCTTCCTCCATCAATCTGGTGTACATAATACTTAATCAATATTGACTCTGGTCTGTTACTGTCTGGGCCCACTGAAAACACCAGCCGCGTTAGTTTCGAGTTCTTAACCACGATGATCCATGCTCTTGTTAGTCGCTCAAGCAGCGCGAGACGCGGGAGATAGATGCACTAATTCCAGAGGGTCGGGGACGGTAACTACTCCGCAAGACGCAATCATCATATGCTTTGTGCCTGTATCCGCTCAGCACGTGGCATGGCCTGAAACACCTGCCATGAACTTAAAATGTCTGATGGCGTCCGAAAACTATGTATTACTCAGATTACTCATAAATCATCAACACATTCCCGTTAGCACGGCCATACCCGCAACGTGATCTACACCCGCGATCGCGGTCTCCTCATCCTCCAGTAATTTATCAATCTTGCTCTTGCTCTTGATCCTCCAGAATGCTTGTGCACCATCCACAAATCTCTTGCTGATATCATCGACATCTTCCGTGGGGCAAGCAGCGAAGCACAACCTGAAGCAGTTGAAGCTATCGTTGTCTCTGATTTCCTGGTTGGCTGCGAACATGGTACCTGGTGCTACGAGGCACAGATATGGCTTCGATGTCCAGAACACCCAAAGGGCCTTGGAAAGACGACCGGCAGGTACTTGCTTGGCGAGTGGGTGAGACGAAAAGTCGAATCGCACCCAGACAAACATGCCGCCGAGAGGACGAACAAATGAGTACATGTTGGTCTTCTCGACCACAGCCCAGTCCTCTTCTTCGTCTACGACATCAACGAGGCTCCTTCGGCGCCCAGCCTTGACGACTTCCTTGCCAGCGTTGAGTGTATCGCACATAGCCGACATGCGACGCTCATAGTTTCCCCTAAGACCTTCCAGCCAGCGCACCCATCCGTCGACTTTCCAGCCACTGCCATCGGCGGCGCCACCTTTTCCAGGGTCATTTGATGACTGAGGGCCCATGAGCAATTCTGCGATCATAGACTGGACGAAACCAGAGGGTTGCTGAGTCGAAGTCTCGGTGATGCGAAGGAGACGCTCTACAAGCGCGGGTTGTGCGGTGATCCAACCAAGACGGCACCCTGGAGCTACAGTCTTGGAGAATGTGTCGAGACGTACGACACGGCCTTGGTAGTCTACGCTGAGATATGAAGGAATCAGACTGTCGAGAAATTCGAACCCGGAAGACTTGGTGGGCTTTGGAGGAACGCTGCTGGGCGATGATGATGGATACTGTAGGTACCAGTATGGGTCGTCTTCGACGATAATGACATCGTACTTGACGCAAAGGGCGTAGATTTCGGTTCTTCTTTGTACAGACAGAGTACCTGATGTAGGGTTCTGTCCAATAGTCACAGTGTACATGATGTGCGGTCGGCGGCCCTTTGAGAAGTCCCAGTTCTCCAGAACGTCCTCCAGACCTCCTTCGCCGTGCGCCATCATGCCCTCATCGTCGATAGCTACGGGGGCAATGTTGAAACCGCGCGGCCGAGCGGTCTGGATAGCGTTCATGTAGCAGTAGGTTTCGCACAACAGACCCGGCCTCTCATCAACAGGGTCATGATCAGCTGACCACTCGTTGCTGAGCGCGGTCAGTGTTTTGGAGAAACCATCGGTAGAGCCGCAGGTCAAGATGACCTCAGGACCGTTCTTGTATGGCACAAATGGATGTAGGTTCTCCCTCGTGAACTGTCGGATGAACTGGTACAAAGCAGGGTATCCCAATGCCTGGCCATATTGTAGTGCGGACTTGAGATCAATCATGCGAAGGGGATCTTGCACGTTGGAGTACTTGGGTACAACAAGTCGCGACGCGGGTGGCTCCTTCTCTTTACGCTCTGAGATGGACGTCTTCTTCAATTGGGCGGACGGGAGGTCTTCGGCGGGCGGGTCGACGGGCTTGTTTGGTGTTGGCTGCCATCGGTTCGGGTGTGCGACCTTGGCCTCGAGCGTGTCGTATGGGAAGTAGTGGTCGTTGGGCAGGCCTGCGATGCGTAAGCGATTAGTGGCAAAACAAAGGTGTGTAAGCGCGCATACCTCCGGCCAACTGGGCAATGCCAGGAATCTGGAAGTACTTGTAAAATTGCTTGATTGAGGAAGCCTCGCGCGCTTTGGTGCTCCTGGACAGGAAGTGGGTGAGATCCACTGGCTCGGGGAAAGAGCTAGGATCAGAGCTGTACGGCGCCATGATAGGAATGTTGCCGAATCCGGTGTTTTTCGGGAAGTTTATCTAGGCGCGTCAAAGGCAACAACAACTTTCTCAAATCCGTAAAAACAATCAAGTCCAAAGAGGTGAAAGGCAATTAACAAAGATGGAGACGCTCGGCCACCCGTAGCAAATGGTCCGAGGGCCCGATAAGGGCGCTGATTAGAAATGCCAGCTAACAGTGACCTCATCACCAAACGGGAAGCCGCATGGCACGCCTAGACCGCGTTGAGCCACGTTGAGCTACGCATGGCAGCAGCATCTGGGGAAGCTATCTGCAGCTACTTGGAACCATGCCAGTCGCCATATCCCCAGCTCCGTAGACACGTACAACACGATACTTTCTTTGCCTGTGCCGCGGACACCCAATACCTCGTACTCGAGAGCCGACTAGCGTGTTAGCGCCGTGAAGCCGGAACGTGGGAACTCCACAGGCCCGCATCATGCAGGTCCCGAAGCTCCCCAGAGCTCTTTCCTTGCAGCTATACTTTTGCCTCAGCTCTTTCAGACTTCCCTTCACTTAACCTCATGCATAGCCATCTTGCTTCTCTCTAGTCAACCAGACATTCATCATCTTCCGTCGTTCCGCCTATTCCTATCGATAAGCATCTCTCAAGCCTCGGCGCATCGTCATCCCATTCGCTACCAAACTGTCGTCCCCAACGCGTTCGCGCCACGAGCTGGCGTCCCTCTACGACATGGAGCCACGAGAAAGCCTTGACGATGAGGGCGCGCCTCCCCAGGCATATCGCGACGACGAGACTGCGAACACTTCTTCTGCCGAGCCTGCCGACGTACCCGCCAACTCCGAGACATCCGGCGAGGAGTACTATAGCCCACAAGAGCCCTACTACACCAGTAAATACATTCCACCGCGGTTGCAACGTACATGGAACAATGTTGTTGTATGGGTCAAGGGTCCTCAGCCACCACGACCGTGGAAGATACATCCCTTCTTTCCCAAGATACAGACTGCGCCGATCCAGTTGTTGAACAACTACTTCCCAGAGCGAAGACAGAAGATTGCCCTGCTAGTCTTTTTCTACTTCTGCTGGCTCCTCACTTTTGGATTGGTCCTGCATCGTAGCGCGTTCGCAGCAGACATACCGGGATACGGAAGCCCAGTGCGCATACGGTGTACAGATCGCTTCTGGAGCGATGGCAATGGTTGCGGGCTAAATGGGGATCTCTGCCGGCCCTTCGAGAACAGTACCATGCCGTTCCGTTGCCCGGCAAACTGTAGGCGCGAGCAATTGCTGAATCCACATGCTGTTGGTGACAAGAACGTAAATTACCGTCAACTCGTTATTGGTGGACCCACCGACGAGGAAGAGACACTGGAAAACACATACTACCGTGCTGATTCTTTCATCTGCGGAGCGGCTATTCATGCTGGTTTTATAAACGACGCGTCCGGTGGTTGCGGAGTTGTTGCGCAGGTTGGTGAGAAGAACGAGTACCCCAGCGTGAACAGGAGGCATATTAAGAGTATTGGCTTTGACTCTTATTTCCCACGGTCCTTCTCCTTCCTGTCTGGTACACAAGCCAAATGTCGCGACCTGCGGTGGCCACTGCTAGGCGTGTCGCTAACTTTTACCATCCTGTTGTCTTTGTTCACAACATCGCCATCCGTCTTTTTCTCCTCCATCTTCTTTGGTGTCTTCTTCCACGTTGCGCTTGCATCAGACCCACCAAACCTTACCGACTACTACTCCATCATCAGTATTGCCTTGGGGCGCTTTCTTCCGGCATCATTCTGCATGTATGCCGTCTACCAATTTGCGGTGCGTCGTCAACTGCAAGGCCTCCACGCACAGGTTGAGAAAACCATCCTTTGGCTTGGAGGATGTTGGATCGGCGCTTTAAACAACTACACGTTCGACAAGATTCCTATCGAGCGCCTCACACCACATGACATCAAGAATCAGCCAGGTGCCATTCCAGCGCTGATCATTATCGTCCTTATCTTGTTCACCATCGCCCTGGGACAAGCCTGGTCGTTCCGTGTCGAGGGTCGCCTGCCGCGCTACCTCGCCATCTATGGTGCTCTGGTTGGAGGCATTCTTGCGCTTGTTGCCATCCCAAAGATGAATGTTCGCATCCACCACTATATCCTCGGCTTGCTACTTGTTCCTGGTACATCTATGCAAACACGTCCATCTCTACTCTTTCAAGGCATCTTGATCGGCCTCTTCATCAATGGCACTGCACGGTGGGGCTTCGCCAGCATCCTCGAGACGCCTAGTGCACTTCGCGGTGACGCACCTATGGGCACCTTACTT